>Ga0307968_1001599_pt1 | contig 18589 bp, 26 predicted proteins | sample OrgLakmetagen650_FD_201834 | JGI IMG/M metagenome (GOLD analysis project Ga0307968, IMG submission 201834) | Saline water microbial communities from Organic Lake, Antarctica - #650 | ecosystem: Environmental > Aquatic > Non-marine Saline and Alkaline > Saline | place: Antarctica: Organic Lake...
CCCCCCACTCCGATTGGACCCATGTATATCGATCGATAGCTCTCGATGCCAGGATTACGATTATATAAATTTTAATCGATTTGACACGTGTCGTCCAAAAGATATGCTTCCTACACCCTTCTACTGGTAGGGTGGGTTTTTCACGGGGGCGACCTGCCACTAATTGCGTGTTTTTTAAGGAACAGCAAATCTCACCCTTTCAAGGATCAGAGATGAGCCCCTGCTTGTCAGAAGTACCTTGATATCCTGGTCGGCCTGCAACAGAAATGGAATGTTGGGCAAAATTTGTGTCGGTAAGAATACATGTGGTTGAAGCCAACAGTGCATTCTGCCTTTATTGCTTAGGTATTGAAACCTAGGAACAAGCAAACCCTATCATACCTACCTGATCACTCTTCGAGTCCACATCATCAGACGAAAGCTGAATAACCTGCAACACTTCTGTGAGTGCAAGGTGTGCAGCTGCCAGACTTTGTTTGGCACTGGCTGCTTCTGCCTGTGCCTGAAGAGTGGCAGAGGATGACACGTGGTCAAATTGAATAACAATACAGACGAAATTTGTCTGACAATTTAATTCTTTCTCACCTTAGTAGCTTTGCCTAACATCTCTGAATGCTCTGCACGTGCTTTGGCCACATTGTACACAGCCTGCAGAATAGAAGCATAGCAAATTTTGTGACAGCTCACTGATGATTCGAAAAAAGCTTGCAAGACCCTCTTGTGTCCTAAAGACCTCATTAACCCAATCCACTGCAACTAAAGCACAAAGGCATTCTCACCCTGTTATACTCGGCCTGCAGATCCATCAACTCCCTCTGGCATTTGCTTAGAGCCTGGCTGGCTGAGGCAGCAGCCTTGGTACCCTCTACCTTGCCATCCACCATCGCCAAACGACTAGCAAGGGTGTCAGCTAGCGCACACTGCTTGGCCAAATGAGTCTGTAGTGCAAGTGCGCATTCCTTATTTGGGAAAGGTGCTAAAGATTTTGCCATGGACTGAGCATGAAAATATGGACACTTGTGTGGACAGAAAGTGGAGCCCTTTTCACTACACATACAAAGACCTTTACATTGTGCATGATAGAGGGTTAATACGTGAATAGAGTGCACTGGAGCCAAGAAATGTGTCAGCAAACAGCCAATTGCCGTTGCAATAAGTACAACAAAAAAGAGGGACATACCAAGACCACGATTTAAAGTGAAACCGTTAAATTGGAAGTAGAGCTGAAGTAACGTGCATCATAAAAAAAGGGTTCTACCAGCGCTGCAGAGGTAAAGCGCCTTAATGCCACAACTGCATGTGATGAGATTCATGGCAGCACACGCACCTGGATTTTCTTGGTCTCCTCTCCAGCAACAGAGGCCTGCTGCTCTACCTTCATCCTGTGAGCTTTTTCAGCTGATACCTGTTCCTGCAGCTCCGCCACCTGCAGTCGTGAATGGGTACATGCTCAAAGTGTGCCTCTCTGTTCCTGCACATGACCGACTCTGCCAGATTGTACACACGCAGGACAGGGGTTCAACAGCGAATTGCAGTTTGGGTCGAGATAACTGCTTGCAAGCTTGATCAACACATCCAGCAAGGTAGAATAAAAAGTCTGACATACAGCTGTTAGGAAAGGGCGGCCTCAAGAAGATTAGCTTGCCCCACCTGGCGTTTTGTTGCTCTGGACTCATGCTCTATTGCCTCCTTGCTCTTTTGTGCATCTGCTGCTTGTGTACAAGACACGTCTGCATGTGCCTTTGCATGAGCAGCCTCCTTCTCTCCCTGCACAGCCCTGCAAGGAAATGAGACACAGACAACTAATCAGAAGCGGGCCTGCTACAAGTTCCATGCTTCAAGGTGCTTCTCATGTTGTCAGCCATTAGAATGAGAGAATGATGCGAATATTAATACCGTAGAGCGCGTAACCAATGTCGAAAAAAAACAACTAATAAACCCCAAAGCGAGCTTATGCGAGTGGCACACACTGTCCAATTATTTACCCCAATGCGGCCTATGCGAGGGCCTTTGGCCCTCTGAGCTGCACGTGCACGCGTATGCACGCGTACGTGTGCGTGCGCATGTGAAGGAATTGGAGGCGCCCTATTGGGATGGTTTTGAAAATTACACTGCTGCTCCCTTAAATCAAAGTCAGGCAATTTCAAAGAGAACGTCAGTTGGGAGAGGAGGGTGCCGTCAGTTGCTCTTGGGATTCCTCTTATCGTTCAGCTTGCGCTTCTTCCTCTTGGTGTCCTTCCTCCTCATGAGAGTGCCAGCCCCCCTGCTGCTTTTGCCTGAAGCCAGTTTAGGAGGCCTACCTGGTTTCCTCTTCATTGCTGCTGCTGCTGCATCCCACTCTGCCTGTGCTACCCTGTCCCCTGCAACACGTTCTGCATGTGCCTTTGCTGCCTCCCCCTCTGCTGCCTTGTTCGTACTTGCTGTCCGACTACTAGGCTTGAAGAAGTCTGCAACCTCAAGCTGTTTGTCCCCCTTGCGGGCCTTGAGGGGTGGCTTGGGAGGCTTTCTCAGCCTGTCACCATTCATGCTATTATCAATTAATTAAACCCCAATGCGAGCTTTGCGAAGCCCGTGTAACTTAGCTATGTTAACTGCTCCCGACACTCCGCGAGGGGGTCAGAAACGCTCGCGGTACAAGGTGATATACCACCTCTTTGGTAATCAAAAAACTGTTACTTTCATGTTTGACAAGTGGACGACCAAGAGGGCTCAATGGTGTCGTAAAGTCACGCAGCAGAATGCGGTTTCTATTTCCTTCTCACCTTGTCTTTAAATCCTGGAGAATGATCAACAATTGCTCTTTGGTGGTGGCAGTCTCACGCTCTGCATGATCAGCACGAGATGATGCGTGCGCAAGATCAGCTGCGGCCTTGTTTGCTTGGGCCTGTAAGGCTGAAGCCTGCGCTGCATGTTTAGCTTGGGAGCCTGGAAAGTAGACAGGTGCATGTGTGAATGGATGCACAGGTGATTAGGCGCCACAATGCTACGCCACAGGATTTGTGCGTGAATTGTGGGGCGTATTGGCTTATGCCATTGCTGGTAGTGCCAGTGCCACTGTGCGTGGATTGAGGTGCATGCTCGTCTGTGACACTGTGCGTGGAGTGGTTGGACTGTTTGCCTGTGTTGCTGCCAGTGCCAGTATTGCCACTGTGCGTGGAGTGCTTGAATCCTGCTTAGCTTGCTGCAACTTCCACTGTGCGTGGAGTGTGGGTCTAGTTTACTCGTGCCAGTATTGGCACTGTGTGTGGAGTGTGTGAGGACGCCTGAAAGTATGCCAGTATTGCCTCTGTGCATGGAGTGTGGGGCATGCGTACCGGTGCCAGTGCCACTGTGCGTGGAGTGGGGCATTTTGACTTTGTCGCATAAACCTCCGATATATACCTCAGCACCTTGTATTTAGCATTTCAACGTTGTCCCATATACCTCCAATATATAATACCTCAACAACTAGTTTTTAGTGATTCTGCTTATTAATATAATTAAAAGTGGAACTGGGCATTTTGACGTTGTCGCATAACTACTTCAACACGCGAAGTGCTGTGCAAGGAGTGCGTAGTTCGAGTCGCCAAGTTTAATGGCGGATGGCGTTTTTGTAAATTCAAGACGGTTGCCAAAAACGCAGGGACGGGACTGACTGTTACAAGCTGGGTTTGACCTGCAGTGCCATTTACGTAGACGCGGCAACGTGCCACAGTCTAGTTGTTTGCTGTTTTGAATGATCATGCTGCTAGTTTGTGCCTGGAGGCATCTAGATCACAAACCCATCAATGACGAACACAAAGACAGCGCTTTGTCTGAATAAAATTAATTTTGACTTTTTCATCGCAGCCTTCAGTAGAACAAGAGACAAGAGGTATACCCCACTTGGCATTGACTCACTAGTACAAATCAAGTGCTCGTTTCCAGACCTACCTGCTTCACTATCAGCTTGCTCTGCCCTCTCTAAAGCCTTGGCCAGCTTGCCAGAAGTTATAGCTGCCTATGAGCATCGAGGAAGTACCGTTGGAGTGTTTAAAGACCAAGAAAAATGCATCAACGCCTATTATGCCCAAAATTAATATATAGGGTTGGCCAGAATCATATATATCTATACGGTGTATATGCGGCATTTTTGGCAAGGAAATCACCAAAAATACGGTCGTGTACTGTGTATATATACGGTTTAAGCCAAACCCTGTACATATATATAATACACGCTGTTCTGCGCTTGGTTGTTTTGCAATAAAGTATTTAATCATTGAGGATTCTTCCGATAAATCAAGCCAGAAATTAATTAGGTTTGTCCCGATCTTGCAAAACTTCGACTTTCCAGCGGGGACGATGCTGGGTTCCACAATGGACTCCCATCGTTCTGAGGGGCAAGCATCATCATTGTGACCGTGTTGAACTCCTTCAGCGGATCAGATTCTTGCATGCAGCCAAACAAATGTTGTTGCAGGCCTGACCTTGCCACTACACGCCCTGAAAACCGCCAAACAATTGGCATAAAACTAACTTTATTTACACTGTTCTATGTTCTACATCCGTCACCTAAAAAAAAAACAATGACTGTTTTGAGCAGTTTGCTCACCGCCCCCTTCAAAAAAGTTAATTAGGTGCAGTTATATAACAAAGGTACGGTGAATGCGTTGGCCATGACAAATTGGAGGTCCTGCTTCTATTTTTTAAAGCATGCCCTCCCCACTGTACACATACATGCTAACACACACAGACAAACACTTATACACACAAGCGTACCTGTGCCTCTCCTTTCGCTATTGTCTCTTTCAAACTCTGAACCTCTGCCTGAGCAGCAACCAAGCGCTCACGTGTATCACGCAGCTCGCCTGCATGGATACGACGAGCCTCACCCCCATCAGCCATCCGTGCCTGTGAGTGCAAAACATGTTGTGTGCCAAATTGTGTACGTCCCAATGTTCAAACGCCAACACATGACATTGACGTGTGCAGGTGGAATTCACCTTTGCTTGGTGCGTACGCAGCAAGCATAGCAGAGGCGTGTCAAGCTAATGATGCAGGGCGCGTCGAAGGATGTTTAAGAACTCCCTCTTTTGCTACATCGTCCCATTTGTACAAAGTTGTATTTGCGGTTAGAGGATGCAAGCTACGCAGCTTAGCGCTTATAAAAACGGCATGACATACTTTTTAAATCTCTGTAGCACGCAACATTACTCAAGTCCTTGAGGGTATATGCAATCAAGCGTGAAGAAGGGTGTGTGTATGAGTGAAGAGTGAAATAGCACAGCTTGCGCTATGATACCAGTAAATTTGCTAGTCTTAAGACAATCTTCCCAGCCTGCAACCCTCTTGTTCCTTGATTTTCAGCAACTGCAGAGTTCTGTGCTTGCAGAAGAACTGTAGTACTTGCAGGTGGAAGACTGTGTGATGCTTCCCTTTCTTGTCCATCTTTATTATAAGTGGATACTTAGAGGCAAGTTTGATTTCGCTTGCCCGTGCAGTGCAGTTTCTTTGTGCCCTTGTAGTTTTGGTGCTTTCTTTTTGCGGGCAGGCATGGATGTAAACAGCCCAGCTGTCTGCTTAGTTCTGCCATTTCTAATTTTTGTCCCTTTTACCCTCTCTTTTCTCAGCCTCCTCTTAGATTGCCTTTTCTCGGTCTTTCCTTTTCCAGATGGAATACCCCCTGCCTTATTAATGAGCAGTAAAAGAACTTGTTACACCTAAACTAGTCCACATTTTCACTTATGAAATTGCTCTTGCCTCCTTGGCCATGTGCTCATGGTTTAACAATCGAGCAGGCGTGGACGCCTTTCTAAATGTTTTGATTATTGAGGAGGTTTCCAGGAGGACTGTGTCCCCTTCTCAGTAATTTGTTCACAGTAGAGTCCCTGGCTTTGTTAGTGAGCCTGTCAGGTTGCTGTTGGCAATACAATCACATCCCGCATCCTGCTCTAACACCTTGGAAGCTGAGTTGGAGCAGACCTAGCTACTTCCAAATCATGCCAAAATGCCGATTTCAATTATAACCCTGGTACATGGAAGCTTCAGGGCCAAAAGTCTCACATTTTGCGTTAGACGCACGTAAACACATACAAACACCTGTAACGCCTCAAGCTCTTTCTTCATTGCTGCCACCTCTTTCCGTGATGCCTCCAACTCTGCGCGTGGCCCTCGCTGACCTCCTCCAGCAGCCAATAGATCCTGCAGTGTGTGTGTGTGCGTGTGTGTGTGTGTGACATGGAACCTAACAAAAAGAACAAAATTCAAGCACAACTTCAATGGGTAGACCCAGCACTGTACAGTTTGTATAATAACACGCTGTTGAGAGCTGCTTGGAGCTCCACCTCATTTTCTTTAATTGAAACTTTGAAAGCTGAAAGGCACCTTTAAATATATTGTACTTTGCTTGCAAGGTGGTCTTTCTATGGACTACTGCTACACAAAGGAAACAACTGTGGATAACCACACCTCATTCTCAGCCAGCGCCTCTGCCAATTGATGCTCCAAATCAGCTTTTGTCTTTGCAAAGTCAGCCTCTATCTCCTTGCGCTTGGTCCTTGCCGTCTCTAATTCAACTGGAGATGGGAAAGAGAGGAAGTGGTTGTCTGCAACACGCGTCAGATGTAATTCACATTGCTTCATGCATCTGCCTCAGTTATTATCATTGGCTCTCCTCTTTAAAGAAATTGTTGCTCTCCTTACTGCCAACAGATTGCAGGCATGCCTACAAGGTAAGAGCTTACATAGCACTTATAAAAATGCCGCACCAAATAAGTTTTTGCTTGTTGGCTTTAAGAGGGGAGCCTTCGCTTCTTTGTCCCTACCTGTCAAATGATCTGCCTGCTTCTTGTGCCACCTTACTTCCTCTCCAAACTTCTGCCTGAGCTCTGCCTGCAGATGCAGATGCACAGGTTCTATACAGGAAGCAGTTTTCTGTGTATACAATTGGCAGAAACGGAGAACATCCGAGGCAAAAATCTGCAAAATCCTGCAACATTTTGGAAAAGTTCATGCTGACTACCTCTATCAATTTGCTTTTGGCATCAGAGCTACGAGCAGCAAGTGCAGCAACAGGAACGCTGCTGCTCGAATCGCCACGTAGCTGTGCTCCTTCCTTCTTTTGTGGCGAAAGCATCTCTCTCACCTGTGCATGTGTGATTGTGTGTGAATGTGTGTGTTTCTGTGTGTTTGTGTTTGTGTTTCTGTGTGTGTGTGTGTGTATGTGTGTGTGTATGTGTGTGTGTGTGTGTGTGTGTGTGCGTGTGTGTGTGTATGTGTGAGTGTGTGTGATTGTGTGTGTGTGTGTGTGTATGTGTGTGTGTGTGTGTGTGTGTGTGTGTGTGTGTGTGTGTGTGTGTGTGTGCGCGCGCGGTTACCGCAAACAGCACTGGTAAGCCGGTCAAACAGCAGAACACCGCCAGAAAGAACACCGCCAGAAAGAACAAGCCTAATCCTTGCCTGAGATGGGGAAGGTGGAGTGTAAGAGGAGCTCATATCGGATGCGAGAGGAAACGGAAGGGTTTCAGGACGAAACTTTTCCCGTGTTTTTTATTATTGTTACGTTTGTTTAAAATTACCTCATTCTCTTGAGTCCTCAAGTCTGACTCGCATACCCTATATGAAACAGAGGACCATGTAAGGATTCATGCCTTCCAAGTAAGTAGTTGATGCACACGGCACACTAGATGTGCACTATGAGTCTACCACTTGTAAAGGAACCCACATGCCATGTGTGAGTTTTCATGCATGTTTCCAATTTCGAACGTGTCATGCGCTCATGCCTCCTCTGAGCTGATTCCATTGCAGGCTACAGCCTGCACAACCGGAGCTAACGGCACCAGCCTTGCTTCAATCTCCACCCCCTCTTCAGCAGCATGTGCACTTTGTGTGAGTGTCTTTCTTTTCCCCAATGAAGGATACCTAACAATTGTTGCTAATACCTTCTCGCAGCTTATAGAAAAGCATTTGTGAAGCATTAGAGGCGCACCTCTCACCTTAAGATTGGTGTATGCACTGAAGGCAGGTGCACTGCAAATATTCATACTCAGGTTGCGCGTGGGGGTAAACCTGAAGAAACGGGGGCCTTGGTGTCCCCCTTCTCCCTCAGAGCCCTCCAACCCGGCCTTACCCCTACATCAGACCTCAGCAGCAAACCCTGCACGTACACCAGCCCCGCGTGGGGGCACCCCGAAAGGAGGCACGTCCCGGCCTACTTCAGCCATCACTGACAAATTTCCCAGTGTAGTCTCCCCCTCTGTGGCAGAGGTGGATCCAAACAGCTTGGCACTAAAGCTGCAGTTTAAGCCATGGGTGGCCTATGATCAGCATCAGGAGTTGCACTTTCCCTCCCCTGCCTTGGAGCAACAAAAGAAAGCTGCAGGCAAAGGAGCGGTGCCTGAGCAAGACATTGTGCTGCAGCCAGCACCTTTAATGTATTCAGCCGAGGCAGCAGCAGTGGTAGAGAAAGCTAAGGCGAAGGTTGCTGCTGCTGCTGCAGCTGCTGCTGCAGAGGCCTCTACAGAAATTGCTGCTGGGTGAGTGCAAACATGTTTTGCTGTATAAGGGCCGCCTAGTACAAAATAGTTCACATCTGTATTTTTAATGAAAAGACCAGGCAGGAGGTGTGCAGTTCAGTAGCAAAGTGCGTGCCAGATATATCACTACTTGTGGCTTACCAAGTATTCGAACAAACTTCCGTCTCTCTTCAATTAAACTCACACACCCTTACCAATGCAGGAGTTCAGCATCGACTCAACCCACTCAGCCCCTGAGTCCACCGACAAGCAGGAAAGGAACTCCAAAGCCAGGCAGTGGTGGTAGGGGCACCCCTCCACCACCCCCTGCTGTGCCTGAAGAGCTTATTTGGGATGGGCATGGGGAGGAGCCGTCCAGACGGTACTCCATAATTGTGTTTCAATGCATTTTTTTGGAACAATGTATCTGTTTATGCAGTAAGGGCTTGATCAGTGGCTTTCTTTGTCGTACATATCTTTCCGATTGTAAGCAACTTACCAGTCCTCCTGAGATAATGCTGTGGCTGGCACCTTCGCACTCTCTCTCTCTCTCTTTCTCTCTCTCTCTCTCTCTCTCTCTCTCTCTCTCTCTCTCTCTCTCTCTCTCTCTCTCACACACACACACACACACGCACACAAAAATGCAGCTGGTATGTGGAGCACCACTTCATGATCAATGCGGATGAAGAGTTTGTGCGTGCCATGGTGGCAGACCAAGCCAACCTGCACCTCCCTCTGGAGCTTACGCAACCCCAGCCTGAGCCACCTGCCAAGCCCATCAAAGGACAACCTGTGGGTAAGTAAGAATAACAAAAATTTAGAGCCTGCGCCAGCGTGTGCGTACACTGGCCAGCTTGTTGGCCTTTGTGTATGGCTTCCCTTAGCACCGCTGTGACGTAGGTGCCTGTTTCTGAAGCCATTCCCTTTTATCCTGGGCAGCATTTTTGCATCTCAAATAATAAATAATCACAATGCACACTCATGATCTTATTTTGCTACTGCTGCAGTGCCGGAGGTCCTGGAGGCCAGTGTACGCTGTCCAATTACACTGGGCTGTGGGGGGCTCCTTGTTGGAGACACCATAGCCAAAGAATCATGGCCATCCAAGCTCCGCCCGATGCCCTTAGAGCTGGCTGCATTGTGTGATAGCCTCAGTGTGAGCCTTCAGGTATGGGGGTGCGCGTGTGTGCGAATATGTGCGTGACTTTGTGTGTGTTGTTTGTGTGTGTGTGTGTGTGTGTGTGTGTGTGTGTGTGTGTGTGTGTGTGTGCGTGTGTGTTTGAGTGTAAATGTGGGTGTGCAAGTGTGCCTGTGTGTGCGTGAGTGTATGTTTGGGTGCACGAGTGCATGTGTGTGCTTGTGCACAAGTGTGGATGTGTGTGTGCGAGTGTGTATTTGAGTGTGTGATTGTCTGTAAGCGTGAGTGTGCATGAGTGTGAGTGTGTGCCAAGGAAGGGAAGGGAGAGCGGAAAAGTGATATGCTGGTATCAGTCCATCCACTCTCGGCACATACCCTGGCAAAGGGTCACGTGGCTTGTTGCAGGGTATATGCCACGAGGTATCGCTAGTCAGTTTATCACTAGTGGATTGATAGACCTACTTCTGTACTCCTAGGTGCTGTCCCCCCCAGTAAAGCCTGTGGAGGAGCCAGGCTCTGCTCCCACAAAAGTAGGGGCCAAAGGTGGCAAGATCACCGCTGGAGCAAAAGGCCTGAAAGAAGGAGCAGCTCCTGAGCCGGAGCTTTCCCAGATGCCTGGGGACCCTATGAAGTTGCTGACCCCTGAATTGGCTTCGCGTCTAAACCCACTGATCATTGTGCCAATGCGAGCCAACTGCCTGCCAGACACACCTGCCACAACCAGTCAGCTGGACGTCAAGTGCGAGCCCGTCAAATTACGTATGTGCTGGCCTGCGCAGGTAGGGACGAATGCCTTGGATCTAGAACCTATGTATGGTGTGCACGTGTATACGTGTGTGTTCACTATGTCGGGCACAAATGTGCTTTCATCTCTTTTGTGTGATCTGTGTGTGAGGCTTACTAGTGCAGAGCACTTACAGGGTACTTCAACCAAATCAAATCTCACCCTCCTCTGTATTTTCCTGCCCTCGACAGTCCCTTTTGCTGGCCTTTCTGCTTTTCTTCCTGGTATCCACACTGCAAGTACATATCCCATTGGTTTGTGCTTTCACCCATTCACAGCTCCCCCCTGGAGAACAGCAGGGCAGACCCAGCCCTTGGTCTCTAGTCCAGCCTGTAAGCAGACAAGGGCCTGCCACGCATCAGCGCTGCGTAGGCTTTGGCCAGGCCCACGTGCTTTTAGCTGGAGAATACTCGGTGCGACCTGGCGTTACACGCTTTTGTTATTGTTCTCCTATGTAAGCACAGAGGTTCTGCTAGGGCTTTGCAGCCAAGAAATGACAGTTCTGCTACAATATTTTATGTTTGCACACAGCAGCAGGCAGAATGTGTGTTGTTTTCAACCCTATTATTTTTGCAGCAAAAGCAAGGTTGCAGTCTGTCCAAGCCCTGTCATTATTTATTTTACTGCCCTTCTTGCTCCTTCCCTCCCTTCGCCACTCAAGGCTGTAGCACGGTGATCGAGCTATGTAGTAAGAAAAACAAGTGCTGCATCTGTATTGCTTTGTTCAGGCGGATGAGGTGCTGCAATGGTGCCAAGAAAGGCCGCTGACACTGGAAGTCCACGACCGCACAGCCATCCCAGAACCTCCTGAGTTTCCTGTAACAGCACCTGCCCGCTCAGACTTAACGGAGTCCAGTCCCCAAGAATTAAATCCAGAGGCCCCTGTGAAGCCCAGTGGGAAGCAAGGCACACGCAAAGAGCAGGAGGCAGCTGCTGCAGCAGCTGCAGCGGCTGCTGTTGCTGCTGAGGCAGCGGCAGTTGCAAAGGCTGCTGCTGAGGCCAAGGTTGGTGAGGGTGGGAGGAAAGATGTACATGAGTGCAATTTGTGGCAAGCAGGAAGCTGTAAGTGCTGTGGCACACCTGTTTAGCCTCGTGCAGACGAGGTCCTTTTCAGCTGCGCAGTGAATTCCATCAATGTCCCCAAGGGACCATTGGGGCAGTTAAAGGTCATTTTCAGGAGGATGGCAGCAAAATCCCAGCATCCTTATTTTAAGTACACATCTGTCGAACGCACTTGTACTGCACCAGGAGAACGACGGCTTCGTGTGCGCTGTTGCTCGCGTACCGCTACTGGAACTCATGCGGGGTGGCACCTTGCTGCGCTTCACGGCTCCCCTTGCCCCCCACACAACCATCAGGTGTGAACAAAAGCGCATGTAAAAGGATTGTTTCAGAAAGCGTAGGCATTCAAGCACATGTGTGCGTGTGTGTATGTTTGTGTGTGCTAGGGAACCAAGAGTGTCTAGCCAAGGAGTCAAAAGATTGAAGTATGGGTGATGCATTACGCTTGAGCCTGTGAGGTGCGGCGACGTTGACAAACGTCCACAGTGAGCAAAGTTCCATAGGTCACCTTTGTTTACAACTAATAATATAAAGACAGCTTTTCTATAGCACACAGGCATGCATGTGAGAGACAGGCCCAGACGTTGCTGTCAAAGAGAGCTACTGTACTTGTATTATGTTTCTTCCAATATGTTTTATGCCAACCAAGGAAAAGAATGCCTCCCGGATGTTTTGGTGGCCTAGAATGAGATGCAAATCAACATTGTTTACGGAATAAATTTGCACTAGCCTTGAGCTGAAGTAAAAAATTGTCTCTGTGCTCGTGCTTGTTAGCATGCATTCATGTGTTGGCACATGCCAAAGCTGGTCATGCTTCTTCTGAATTCAGGTTCCATGCTTTTTTCATGATTGTGGCACAGAGAGTAAAAGATGGTATCAGGCGTGAAAGATGTATCCCGGCCGCTCAAAAAGGGCAAAAACTCTTTGCCCTATTATTGTTTTTTCTTACCCCAATGCTTAACTTCCTCAGTTTTGCTCCTTGTTCCCTGGTGCTTGCTATCTGTAAAACTAAACTTGCTGCTTCCTTACATTAAATGTACCTGATATTGCTTGCACTCTTCCTTCCTCGCCCTGCTCTTTATGCACGCTCATGCCGATGCACTTGTTTTATTCTGGGTTTACTTGAATGGATATACATCTCAGGCCAAATCCTGTTTCCTTGCAATATTTTGCAGGGGCGCTGCCTCGCTTGATTGGTCTAAACGGCCTGGCAACTATGCTGCTGCTGAATCAGTGCTGAAGGGATTTGTCCGCACTGCTGTGCCCATTCCATCGATGGTAAAAATGTGCAAGTGCAGAAACAAGGCACCTACCAATGGAGATGCATTCCTAATCCTGTACCAGAAGTATGTCTTGTAGCGCATGTATATTAGATATTATATATTCCAGCTCGACTTGCTCGAACAGGCAGGGCGTTTTTGGTTGAAACCTTGGCGTGGCTGTCAAAACTTTGAGTTTTGACGAGGCTTGAAGGTCAGTGACCCGTACATGCCTGGCTATATTCAGTCATAAATTACCTGCTTCATTACATGACATCACCTTGCAGAAAGGTGTGATGCCATTGTGCGAGCGGCCGTACAGCCGCATGGCCTTTGTGATGGATTACAGGGACAGCGAGCTGTTCCACCTGTTAGAAGACACCGTAAGGCGGCAGGTAAGCATGAGGCCTAGTAATCTTGGCAGTACAAAATATGAATGAGCAATGCTCTTCTCAGTTTCTAGCTACGCTCCTTTTTGGTATTTGTCTTTATAAAATGCAGATTGTAGAAAGCTCAGCACAATGCCTTGTGTAGACATGCTTCACACTTTTTGGTACACAACCTTTCCCTAATGTTGTGTGAACACATACAGAATGCAGTGGCCCTGGGTCTAACAGGGCTCCCCCCTCCCAAGTCATCTGCGCCAGCTGCACCAATGCTCCTGCCTCAGGCAGTTATTCAGAAAGCCATGGCAAACCCATCTGGTGCGCTGGTTGAGCAATTAGGGACCTCTTTTGCTTTTTTTCTCATAGGGTAGTGGTTGTCGTAATGATCCTTGTGGTGACGAGATGGGATTTCCATATTATCCTCCTATGTATAAATGTTCTCCATTTATGCATTTGAAATCTAAGAAAGTACATAGTGACAGATAAGGTTAGAAGCTAGGTCATATTTTCTCATGAACATAGAGGTGAAATTGTTACATAACACACAACTTTGTTCTCCCGTCTAGAGGTATTGAATGCTGATCTGGGGCCTGAAGGCCCTCTAAGGCTACTGATGTCCAATTCAGGCAAGACCTTGATCAGCTTATTGCTTATGGTCACTGTCATTCGGCCAGAGGGCCCAAAATTTGGAGGTAGCAGGGAACCCTTTTACTGGGAGTCCCATCTCTCCTCGTCCTCAAAAGCATTTCACATATCAATCATAGCAGCGGAAGGTAAAATATCGGTAAAATGTTAAGTAACGGATATAGGGTAGGCTTAGTGATATGAAGGTTTTTACCTCTTAAGTAGTTTCAATGATTGGATAACTTCCAAGCGACAAGCAGAATTTGTCCTGTGCCCCCAATTGGCTGCATGCAATTCCCAAGTTGACCTGCAGGTCATCCATAATAATTCACTAACAATAGCAGGCAATAGTAGTTGAATTAGTTAAAATCAGGGTGCAAAGCATTGTGTAAAGGTGTACTTCATGCTATATACTTGCACTTGCAGCTCACTGAGCGCAAAGCCTCAAAAACGTGGCGTTGGATCTCATGTAAGGTGTAGACTCTTAGATGAAAGCGTAACACGTATTGGCACACGCTATAAGCCTGTGGTGAATGATTGCAAACATTCTTGTCATCAAGCAATGGTCCGGGCTTAACCTTGCCCTCCTAAACAACAAAAAGCCATGTGTAGAGCTGAGTGAGCATTTTTGAATACTTTTGATTTTCTCTCCAGGAGCATCACAATCGGGTTCCAAGGGCTCCATGAAACCCCAGCTCCACTATTTGTAATGGGCTCATCACCATTTCCTTGTCCAGCCAAAATTGACCCCTTTAGATGAATTTCAACTCAGCTAGGTCCCAAGCATACACACATGCACATGGATACACACTCTCTTGCCTTACACAAGGCTACCATTCCACTTGTCGATTAGCATATTTAATAAATACTTCCCTGCTTGAAGTGCTGGGATCCAAAAGCAGCCAAACCGCCCTTGAGGAGGCTCTGATGAGCGTGGAGTGTGGATCCAAAGGAATAGATGTCACCAACCCCTTCCTGCAAGAGATGAGGCAAGAGGCTACAGAGCACTCTTCGTCCTTGCCGGGCAATAGGAAGTCCAGTGGAGATGAAGGGGGAGGTTTTATTGGGGCTAAGGGGATTTCTGGAAGGACGTCTGTGGCTCTTCCTCAAGTTAGGCCTCGCACAAGCTCAAATAGCAGGTGCGAGGGGGGATGTGAAGGCAGACTAGGTCATCATGTAAAGCCTGCTGGGGTGACTAGGATTATATGTGATTGTGCCAGGCAAGAAATGTCATTGCCAGGCGGTTTGTTTGTTTCTCGTGGAACATAAGGTTCTCTTATGAATAGCAATGTTTGGAAGAACATAGGAACTACTGTCTCTCTCCCCCCTTCTTTCTCTCATCTCTTTCTCTCTCTCTCTCTCTCTCTCTCTCTCTCTCTCTCTCTCTCTCTCTATATATATATATATATATATATATATATATATATATATCTATATCTGTGTGTGCGCATGCGCATGCGCAGGCAAACGTACATGAATGTGTGTATATTTGTGTGTTCGTTTCTGCATTGTGTATATATAAGCGCATGGATGTGAAAATAGATGTGTGTGCATTAGAGTGGGCCCCCTTATATTTTCATCTCGCAGGCCTGGCAGTAGCAAAGCACGACCCGCTGGTGATTGGGGGGGAAGCGGCATAGCTGGTGACGCCAGTGTAGCAGGAGGGAGCACACAATTGCCAACAGCTAGGCGACGACGCATAAGTGAAAATGGGAACTACATTATGGTGAGTTTGTAGGCTTGTGCTGGAAGTATGAGTTGTGTTATTTGGCACATTTTTGTGGCAAAATCTTGTACTCTGTTAGGATGCGATATCAAATCTTAAATCAGATGCTGTATTGCAACGTTATGGTAAGTGCCTGTGCACGACCTGCTGTATTTATCTTGGCCTTACCATGTGTTTTGGGACGCTGGTACTGTTATGCATTTGAATAGGCACCAGCGTTCGCAACTTGTGCACAAGCAATCACCGTTATTTTGTTATGCCTTATAATGCTGTTGTTCAAGCTCAAGGACTGAATGCTTTCTAAGGACTACTTACCTGTTTTCAGGCAAGCACAGGTCCTGGCACACGTATTGGCGTGGCTAAGAGCAAAGCAAAGAGCACAGCCCAGCAGGCTAAAGAAAAAGACAAGAAAGCTCTACGATTCCGTGGCTTCTCTGGTGCGTGTAGAATGCCTCAGTCAGTGCTGCCTGCAAGCGAGCTTATTTAGTAGGTCCTTAGCATCAGGCAATGCTAATTTGTGCAAATTTTCAAGTGACTATTTTGATTTTGTGACACGTTTTCAAATAAATCAGGCGCTTTGATGGTCAGAGCTCCCGGCAATTGTGTTAGAATATGGCAGCCTTGTAAACATCCACCCTCCAGGGATTGGTGGGTCATCTGACAGTGACGCAAGTGAGGAGGAGGATTCACTGACACCTGCTGCGTTGAGGCTTAACTCCATGCTTGAACGCTTGGAGCGCATCCCTCTAGAAATGCGGCTATTACAGGTGATGGACTGGAGCTAATGGTCTTTGGATGAGCATGTGACTTTAAATAGAGGGCACGCTCTCGCTTGCTGCAGGCACCTGGGTGTTTGGATGCTGAAATGCACTTGGTTTTTGTCATGCGTCTCAGAGAATATGAGATTGTAGTTAGTTGACAGATTGGCCAGGCCTCTGTAATATCACTTGGTAAAAGGTTATTCCGGTGTACCGGAACTCTCCTTTAACACATTAAGTAAATGGCGCTTTACAAAATAGTCAATTAAGGCGATTGAGAAAAATCCACTCTTGATTTGCACGTTTAGGGTGAATATGTGTTCACCTAATGCAGGCATTGTCATCATCCAAGCTATCCCCATCAGAGCTGCCCAAGCCCCAACCACGGCTGGAATCAGTCACTAAGCCACCAACCCCCAAGTCCAGGCTTGGTGCAAAGCCTACAGGAAAGCAGACACGCCCCCCCTCAGCTGTGCCACCTCCTCCCTTACCTCCTGCACCACAGGTTGGCGAGACTACTACGAAGTGCCCGGGTAGTTCCCTTGTTTGCTGAAGTCACTAAATATAAATCGGAAACAACAGATCCATTGCACAGTTCAGTTTCAGAGGTGGAAATAGGCCTCTCAAATCCTGGTCTATTCTGTTTTAGCAACCCTCCAGCACAGGGGGTGGGGGTGAATCTCAAAATAGGGACTTCTGGAAAGTGGACATAGAAAAATGCATCCCGACCCTTCCTTCGAACCCAACTTGTGACCAAAACGAAAAGGTGTTGTTAAACTGTCTTAAAAGGGTATGAGGCAACGCACATGTAACATCATGCAAAATATTGCGCACTGCGAGGAGAAATTAGGCAGAATATGGTAGGCACTGGAATTCCTATTTATATATATATATTATATATATATATATATATATGTTCTCTGTGTCTGCTCCACCCCCCATGAGCTCCCCTCCCTCTCCAAATTCATCATCAGAAGTCCATATATCTTATATTTCAGGTGTCTCTGGGGTAATGATCTGTGCAGTCCCTTCTGCTTGATGCTTCACCCACCTGTGTTATTGATGAAATTGTCAAAATTGCATTAAATGCGTCTTCTCAAGAGCTTTTATGCAGCAGCTTCTAATTGAAACAACCCCCCATTTGTAATGCATCGGCCCGCCCCCCTCCTGCAAACTTCACCAATCAGGGTCAAATGCACACCAATTGGCACGTAAAAGGAGAAAACAGGTGAAGCAGTCTTGTACGGCACCTGCAGGGATTCTCACAAAGTAGCCTCTCCTCCCCCCCCTGTCTGGCTATTTCTTCTTGTGCAAATTATGTTGTGACACTGAAGGTTTCAATGTGGCCTGATCGTTCCTTTGTTATTTACGAACCTGTCTTTTTTGCTCCAGGACCTGCTCACTGGCTTCCATCTGGTGGATGGTGTGCGGCGCATCATCATGCTTGAGGGCCTGTGTGATGGAGCTTTGCAGATTGTCAAGGTGATATTAGTGTCACAGAACAAGATTAATGAGTTGTGGCACAAATCAGGAATGCCTGTACGGCTTTAATCCTGGCATAGGAAATTGGCCTGAGTCAAAAGGACATGTTTGAAACATGCAGGCCATCATGGACTGGAGTCTAGAGAATATCCAACCTGAACCGTCTTGGCTTCGGCGCGTGATTTTTCACAACAGCATGATCCGGTACCCCATCCGTCTGTGGGCAGATCTAGGTGCAGATCTGCATATCCTCAAGCTGGGAGCACCACTTCAAAAGTAAGTGGTTTGGACAGGCATGCCTAAGCGTGCGATGTGTAAGCATGCAAGAGGTTGTGGTTCTATCGACAATCAAGTGGCAACTTACAAAAGCAGCATTGTTATAAGTCTTCCTACTTGCCCATTCGATTACGAACTGTCAGACAAGTGCTTTCAAATCCGTGACAAAAGTGGTCGTCCAACTTACCCATTATGTGCTTGCAGGATCATTTCTGAGGCAAGCAGCTATGCATCTGGCAAAGTACGTGTTGAGTGTATAACTGGGCTGCGCCGATTTGGGGCCATAGCCTCTTTGAAGCCCGGGAACAGCTGGTCTCGTTTGGTTGAAGATCTGCAGCTCTATCCAACGTAGGTGCATGCCTGTACACCCTTGCTTTAACTTTATGGCCAGCTATTTGTAAAGTATTTTAAAATTAAGAACATACTGAAAGGATATTAAGCAAATTTTGCATGCACGTAAGCGGCAACTTACACATCGACCAGCAACTTAGTCACTCTCTCCTTCTCACTCACACTCTCTCTCTCTCTCTATCTATCTCTCTCTCTCTCCTTCTCACTCTCTCTCTCTCTCTCTCACTCTCTCACTCTCACTCTCACTCTCTCTAACTCTCTCTCTCTATATC
>Ga0307968_1001600_pt1 | contig 18588 bp, 17 predicted proteins | sample OrgLakmetagen650_FD_201834 | JGI IMG/M metagenome (GOLD analysis project Ga0307968, IMG submission 201834) | Saline water microbial communities from Organic Lake, Antarctica - #650 | ecosystem: Environmental > Aquatic > Non-marine Saline and Alkaline > Saline | place: Antarctica: Organic Lake...
CACACCCACGCAGTCCCTGAAAAGCGCTCAGCAATTGAGCTGTCCAGCAGGCACTTGAACGAGGCTGTAAATTGAAATCAGCCTGGACTACCCTCCGCAAAATGTCACTATTGGTATTAAGCATACCAGTGAAAAGCTTGACAGCCGACCGAAACCAGTAGAATTGCAGCGGTTCATGTCCACATTCTCGGAGTACAGCCCAATTAGTGGTAGACTGCTTCACACCTAACGTGCCCTTCAGAAAATGGAAATGAAGCTCATTGCAAACACCACTCCAGCCCTGGAGGAGCAGTAGCAGGAAAAGTTCGTTTTTACATAGGTCAAGGGAGATAGCAAACTTCCTACTACGAGGTTGAAACGAAGTAAAAGTTGTTAAAAAAAAGGGAGCAAGAGAGGCAGACTGGTAGAGGTGAGTGAAAGTAGGGGTGTCACGCCCAATCGTTGGCAGCGACGAATCGTGTGCCAGAGCAGTTAAATTGGTTGGCAGTTGAGAGTTTCTTTATGTCTTGTTCAATAAGGTGGATGGCCAGTCTTATTGATAACCTTTTATCTTCTGGATTTGATAGTTTTGGTAATGAATTGACAACATGTGAACTCTAAGAGGTACCATTAGGGGGATCCTCAAGAGACCCTGTACCGTGTAAGGTCTCCGATTCTATTTGTTCGTTTATATTAACGTGTAACCACAATGAGGCCGAGAGGTCTGTTTGAGTATTGGTCCCAGCTCCGGGAAGGAGCAGCAGTGTGGCAGCCACGCAAAGCTGAGCAGACAGAGTAGTAGACACACATACATGTGTGCAGAGAGCGCAAGGGCATGAGCCTGAGAACTGGTAGAAGCAATAGGGACCACGCGATGCAAAGAACTTACTCCTCTGCTGGATGGTTTTTCCACCTTGGAGGTCTATCTTATTAAGGCGCTCCCAATTCAATAAAACTGGCTATTGGTCTTTGTGCTGAGTCTTATACTTTGCAGTGAAGGTAGTTTGATACAACAGGTGGGACAACTAGGTTGATGAGAAGAAGAAGCAGGGGCAAGACGCGTACAAGAAGGTCAAGCATGGTCCCCCAGAAAGAAAAAGCCTGCGTACTTTGGTGCCTAAGTAAAAAAACAAGGTTTAGGAAGACAGGGCTGGTAAAGAGTAAAGGCAAGAAGGGGCTAGGGAGTTGGAAGGAGTACAGTGAGCTAAAGCGGATAGTAGTCTATAGTGTTAATCGCCTTTCTCCGCAAACAAGCTGAGAGTTTACGCTGAAAAGAAGTCTCTCACTGTCAACACACAGAATGTAGAGGTAGTTTGCTTAACTCTATTTCTGAAAACCTGCCCCCTTTGCACTTTGACGGTGTAATGCTACCTTACACAGGCTCATTCAATTATTTGGGCGTGCTGTGCGACAAGCGGATCAATCTGAATACCGCGGCTGACGCAACACTTCGCCCATTCACGGCAGGCACGTTCAGAGTCAAACGAGTTTGTTCAGAAACATAACCTTGCTAACAGGCTACACGCGTACATATAGCTTCTCAAGACATACGCTATTCCTGCTGATATGTAAGCGAGTCAGATTTGCTCCTTACTTACAGAGTTATAGAGTTACAGATAAAGCCATCAGTCAAAACGTGCGACTGCTAGGCTGCGAATGCAAAACATGTAAAAATTGTTGTTATAGTATTAGACTTGTAGCACCTACATAAAATCCCTTGGAAAGGGAAAAAAGGCACACTACTGTTTTTGACATTGCAGCATTGAATACAATCAGTAAACAATCAATATCTGCCAGGACTAACCAACCGCATTAAATCAAAGAGGGGGGATCTTCCGGGGGATCTTCTGTGTGTTGTCACGACGAATCATGGTACCAACTTAAGCATGGATTACATGTATGAGCCATAAAGTCCGCCAAGCCCCCCCACAAAAATGTGTTTAACGTCTCTTCCCTCTCCACCCGAGAAGGAAGCGACGGCTTAAGCAACTCACCGAGGAGATAGTATTCAGACAAGTCTGAGAAAAGAGCGAGTTTGTTACAAGAGGATCATCTAAACTGGCCAAACTACCAAATAACCGTAAAACCGTTGCTCACGTTTTAAATCGCTCCCAGGGGAAATCACACGATTCGTCCATGCCACTGATTTAAAGTAACAGTGTTTAGGGTAAAGGAATAGTCCCACGGACGCTCCAAGAATCGAGGGAGGCAAGTATTATTATATTTAAACTCATGTATGAGGAGCAGCACATGCACAACGAGAGGGTCTAGAACATCAGACATGGTCTGGTTCATCACTCTTTTTCTGCGGGCCCTGCTGCTGATGAACTCTGAACCAGCACTTGCCTGGCTGAGACTGTAAAATGTGTATATCAGATTAAGCAAATTAGCAGGCACTACCCATTATTGTTTGTCAAACACAAAGCAAAGCACAACCAGAACCAAGGACTTGATTGTTCAATTAAAACTGTGTGATTACTTTTGATATTCGCCTTGGTACCATGGTTGGCCAACAGCACCTTCTTCACAGGAAATGCACTGCTGTTTGTGTAAGGTGGCTGTATTGCACTCAGGCAAGCGTAGACATGAATGAACCTCTCTCGTGTATGCACACACCACGTCCTCTGTTTTGTGAGCCAACCATTCAGTATTGTTCAAGCTGTTGAGTGGCACCTCAGTGTGAAGAGTTTTCTTCGCGGTTCGTTGAAAAGTTCGTGTCCCCTCTCCTAAAACTATGAACGCGGGAGTGCAGAGAAGGTGACCCAGGCTTGGTCGGCGGTCTGACTCGTGCTGCAATGTCGGGCTCTGTTATGGCTACATTTTCTTTAATTTTTTCTCACAGTTATTAAGCACAAAGCAGCCCTAACACGGCTTACAAGATTTATTTTTACAAAAAAATACTTCTTACAGAGAAAGTACTGCGGTTGAGCCATCAGTCAAAGCGACTGCTAGGCTGCGTATGTAAAACATGTAAAAAGTGTACCATGTACAAATGTTTTTGTGACACGTATCCGCGACAAGGTCCGAGGAAAGTTTTTCGGGGGTAATGGTACTTGTTTTCGTGATGGGTGTTTCGGGGTGGTCAATTTTTCGTGATGGGCTCTCGAAAAGCCCCTCAGGCCTCCGTTGACTGCCCTGTCCTTGACTGCCCTCACTGCTACGGGCATTGGAGCAGTGAATGAAAAGCAGCAGTGGGCTGGCCTGGAGAGAACAAAGATGGGCCTGCCTGAGCGCCAACTGTCGAAGGGGTCCTCCTTGGCTTGCCAGGACAGCTGCATTGTCAGCCTCTTCCTGCTGTTGCAGCTGCAGCTGCTGCTGCTTCTGCTCACGCTGCTTCCTCCACTCTTCAAGCTCTTTCTCTGTTGGAGGGCGGGGGGCAGGCGCAGGGCGCATGATGATTTCATCCTCCTCCTTTGCCACTGTGACCTTGAATTCTGGCCTATTGCCAGGCCCCTCAGGGAAGCCCTCAGGCTCCATTCCAGTGCTATGAAGGCCGGTACACAATTCGTAAAGCCCCCGGCAGGGGAGGATTTTTTTGGGTGCGTGGTGGTCTTTGATTTCGTGACGGCCAAAATTGGGGTAATACACTTTTCGTGATGACTCCCCGTGATAGGATTATCACGAAAACATTTGTACCACTACGGTAATTGTTGTAGCACCAGACTTGCAGCACCTACAAAAAAAAACTGGAAAGGGAAAAAAGGCACAATTGGTTATACCATTGCAGCACTGCCTGTACCATTTCCTTAATTATTGTGGGGAGTGGTTTTCACTGCCTGCGTAGTTTTCTTCTTTTTCTTTTGCAATTGCAGCTGAGAACCACTGCCTATGTTCAGTACTACTAGTAAACATGCAGCCTTCAAGCATACTACCAGTTTCCATAATATACATCATTATGTTGGTAACTAGCAACCCTTTAAATACCTATTGTGCAACTGAAAGAAACGGTGGAAAGAGCCTCGGTTGAAGAGCGGTTGAAGCGGTTGAATTCAGCCGCGAAACGGTGGAAAGAGTCTCGGTTGAAGTGCGGTTGAAGCGGTTGAATTTAGCCTCACGGCTGAAAAGATTTCAACCGTGCGGTTGAAAAAGTTTCAACAAACCACTGCGGTTGATTGATAATATTTCAGCCGCATTTCAACCGCGGTTGAAATCAACCGTTTCAGCCGCACTTCAACCGAGGCCTGAATTGTCTGACGCACTGAATAAAATCAGTAAACAATCAAGCATCTGCCAGGATCAACCGACCGCAATAAATTAAAGAGGGGGAATCATATGTTGGTTTTGGGCACATATAAACTGGACTGTCACATTGAGGGTACTGAGAATGATGAGGGAGGCAGTCTAACAGTGTATTAAAAGCACAAGGCTGTGCAATAGCACGAAGTAAAAACCGTCCCTTTCTTAAAAAGCGCCCCAGTACAGCATAGGAAAGTGCTTACAATCAACAAGGCAAAGAGATGGACAGTCCCCCTCAGAAATGGTTGGCAGTGTTGAAAAGGATGTTGGGGGTCAGAGACACCACGCCCTCATGGTGTGTCATGCGAGAGTGTGGATTGGAAGAACCCCTACAGTTCAATTGGTTTCGCGCGGCAGCAATAATGCAGCTGTACAAACTTTTGACTAAATCCAACAGCTACGCAACGAAAAAGGTCTTACATGCTGACATGCAGCTGAGTACACGATCCAATGATTGCTGGTCAGCCCATTTTCTTTCTGCCATGGATGGTCTGACACAATCGTATGTCTTCAAACAAAAGCTGCAAAACTGTGAACCCATTGATCTCAGCCGTTTAATTGTAGACCTCAGGGAGAGACACTTGGAGTACTGGACAACTTATTCTGAAACTCATCCGAGAGAACACAACAGCAAGCGGTCTACTTATCACGAGTAGCAGGCTCGGAGAAGGCTAGCAGTCGCACTTCTTGACTGAAGATATTTTTGTAAACCTTGTAAACCTTGTATAGAAGTGCCCTCAGTGAGCGCGCGGCCACAATTAGGAGGTAAAATGCTATGTAAAGAATGCACAATTTGATACTACTTGCTTGGGGGGGGGGGATCTGTATATTAGGGGGGAAATATCTTAAAGAGGACCAATAATGCGGTAGCTCAAGTAGAAAAAGGTGGAGAAATTGTACCTTTCCAGCGTACATTAAGCAACTCGAGTACCCTTCCAGTGCTCAGGACAAACATATGCCAAGAGAAGGCAATCTCATTAAGGACAAATGTGTTTGAATGCTGTCTTCTCCAAATCTCCAGCTTACCGTAGGCGTGGGGCCGCCGTTGCTATGCGCAAAAAGCTGCCACTTACCTATAACTTACGAAGAAACTGTCATCACCTGGCTGTACAATGTCCACTCGAACTTCAAATACAAAGTTAAACATTTGCACTCAGCTGATGAGCCTAACTAGGTGCTGCTTTTGATTTAAAAATTACTAGTAGGATCATGAGTACATTGAAGAGTGCGATCACGCAGCCTGCCACAAGTAGAAGGACCTGCATGAAGCACGTACATAGAAACGCGGCAAGTTGGGCACGTATCAGGTCATCTTTGATTTGCATAAAGTCCATTGGGCAGGCAATCTGAGGCTTCTTTGGGATCTGAACTCACGGGCAGCACATACGATGCAAACGTGAATCAGACCAAGACAGGCTTTCCTTGCTTGGCTTTGAGCCTAGCTCCTGCAGTACTTTCCCCTATATTCTGATGTCACAGGGACACGCTGTTCACTGATTGTGTATTCATTCCCCACACCACATCTACCCCTGCACACGCTTACCCTGCTCACCTGCACAGTACCCGCAGAGGAGGTGAGGAGGGGGAATGGCGGAAAGACTGAGTTCTCCTGATGACAGAGGGACACGCCCTCAAAGTGAGAAGGATCCCCCATGCTCGAGGATGCCCTGCTCCCTAAGACGCCTCCCAGTCCCCCTGATTGGTAGCCTGCCGTGCCTAAGCTCCCGGCAGCTGTAATTGGAGTCGAGGGGAGGGTGTGCAATGAGGAGCGCAGTCGCAGCCCACCCCCTGCAACACCTTCTGCGTAGGCATCCCTCATACCTCCTGCTGCCCACTGCTGCTGCAGGAGCGGCCCATGCTGGCGCACGGGCTGGTACTGTTGGTCCTGCTGCCAACCGGTCCTCAGCTGCTCCCCTCCCCCAGACGACCTTGTAGGTGATATGAATGAAGTGCCAGTACCCTCCCCCCCTCCATCAAACCCACGGCCATGCCCATGCTCTCTGACCTCATGGCTGGGACCCAAACTGAGCGGGGTGTCCAGAGCGCCCGATGGCGCAGCGCAGAAGCTAGGGGGTCCTGTTGACTCCTTGAAATCCCACACGTAAGGGGGCTGTTCCCTGGTTTGAGGACTGCCATCCCACATTGGCCTTGGCAAAGGGCCTTGCAGGCCTCCGGCGGCATCGTGCACACTTTTTGATTCTGGTGGGGTAGCAGCAGCTGCCCTGTTTGGTTTGGCAAAGTTGGAGGGGCTCGCCACTTTGTACCTGTCCCTCCCATGAGAGAGGCTTCCTCCTTGCCCAGCACCGCTTCCTGTCTTACCATTTTCGCTGACCTGCTGATGGTGCTGGCGCTGGTTGTGCTGGAAGGCGATTTTGTCGTACATTGCCTGCACAGGCAAGTGTGAGTGTGCGTTTGTGTGTGTATGTGTGTGAATGTGTCAAAGGCACGTGCACGTGTGGTTTAGTGTGTACCCATTTTGTGTGTGTGCGTGTGTGTGTGTGTGTGTGACAACAGCTCATACACAGGTCAAGCATGAAGTGTAGGATAACTGGCAAGTGCTTCAAAGCGTTACACCTAAGCACCCCATCAAACCAACTCAACCACCCCAGCGCCTTTATTGTGGTCATCATGCATGTCGCATGACCCTTACTGTGCTCCCAGGCCATTAAAAGCAAACAAAGGTGTAGCGAGAACACAAACAAACACGTAAATTTGCAAACTTGTCAATCCATGTATCCATATACGCATGCCTGCATAAATACATGCCCACAAAATTTAATGCGCGTTGAGAAAAGCAAACACGCAGCGTGGTCCACCTGAAGGCGGGTTACGTCTTCTACATCCAGGCCAGCTGTAGAGCTCACTGCTAGGGTGGCTTGCAGCCCTGCCATGGCCACCACAAGCTCCTCATCAGACGAAGGATGGCTACTGACTGAGGGGCGTGTGAGTGGCATCGTCTCGCTGCTACTTCGAAACACTGCAATGCAAGCATAAACCGTTTATGAAAAGAATGTGCAAGCATATGCAGTGGGCACATTCTCTTATAGCACAACTTGAGCGTCGTTTGACTAAACAGTCAAAATTCTCGCTCCCATGAGTGCCATCCTGCAATCTAAACTACTGACATATTACAAGGCAGAGAGGAAGGACATTCAGACACACTGTATTGGAATTGAGGTTAAAGCGTCCTCACTCAGCTCAAAGATCTGCAAATTCTCACACCTGTGTCGCTCACACGCTCTGTCGACCTGAGCAAGCTTGAGGCCGGGCTTATGCGTCCAAGAAAACGGGGAGGCTCCAGCATCTCTCTTAGCATCTCCTTCAATGCGTATGCAAGTATGTGCTGTATGTCGGCAAGCGGTGGAATCGCATGTAGCAGCGTAATTGACTTGTAGCTGCTTCTGTCGCTCTTTATAAGCAACGAGGTTGCACATAAGTGCCACACACGTACCATTCTGCTAAAAGGCATGTTTGGAAGAAATGGCCAGGATCATATACACAGAAGGATTTATAATTGGGTTGTTGCAGGAAAGTCTCCAAATGAACGGTTGTACATGATGCACATATGGTATTCACACATCTATGGTTCAGGCCAACCCAGCCCGTCACTTGTCATGGCGTGACGATCCATTAAACTTTAAGACTGTTACGACGAAAACTCATGTGAAGTTGTGCACCAGCAATTATAGCTAGTATTTGCATCAAGGATGATGATGATGATGATGATGATGATGATGAAGCGCTGAGCAATCAAAATACGTGATACGCTCATTATAAAACAGAGCCACCCACTCATGTCACACCTGACATTGTTGTTTGAAAGCGGCACACAGTGTTCTGCAACGTGTTGCGGTGCCTGCTTTTTCTGCTGGCTCTGCCGGACGCTGCAGAGAACTTGGCTTCTTGCGTGCTGAACCCATTTGCCCTGCCTGCCGAGGTTTCATATTGTAGGATTTACACACCATCGACAAGCCAACACGTTTGCTAGCCTGTAATTACAACTGAAATTTTAATCCTCAACAAAAAAAGGGGACCAAGATTACCATCTACCCCCAAGGTTGCGCGCTTTCCCAGTGCCAAATACCGGACGCGTCCTTATAGCAACTGCGGTGATTCTGCCTCTATATTTGTTCTGACCCAAGTTAACACGTTGGCTTGCCAATGGTGTTTAATTTTCCGGTTAAAACCTCAACAAAGAAAGGGAGGTCAAAGTAACGCGGCAAGGAGGTTGCGGGGTTGAGTCCTGTTGAGGGGACAGAAAAATTCCGAGGCAGAATTGCCGCATTTGCTACAAGGACGTGTCCGGTATTTGGCACTGGGGAGGCGCGCAACCTTCGGGGTAGATGGCATTCTTGGTCTCCCTTTTTGTTGACAGGTTTGCTTGCCAATGGTGTGTGATGAGTCCTAAATAAAACCTCAACACTGCCCTGTCAGTAGAACCAGCAAGCAGCATGTGAGGCACTTGTCTTCACCAAGGCTTCAAGCTACAAATCCACGTAGCTCATCATGTTGCCAGCAGTGCTTACGTAACAGCGTCTAATGTCCCCCGTCAAAGCAAAGTGCATCACTACACAACACAGGCTTCTCGCCATGCAACCACTCACATCGAAAACGGGTAGGGTCCTCCGCGATGTTTTTAAATGCCTCTCTTGGATCGCTGCCAGGTTCTGCCGATGGTTCAGACGTTGGATGTTCTGGCGCGTCAAAGTGGCCTATGCACGAATATCCCAACACTGACATTTGGCCTTTGAAGGGGAGTAGGTGCATGCCATTTTACAAACAGCAACGTGTGATGAGTAACAGATGTGTGGATGCGTTTGCAACAATGGTGTAGGAATGTGCGTGTGAGTGTGTGTGAATGGGGATGTGTGGGCGCATCTGTTTGTAGTCCAGCATGCAAAGGGACACGAATATCCCAACACTGACATTTGGCCTTTGAAGGGGAGTAGGTGCATGCCATTTTACAAAGAGCAACGTGTGATGAGTAACAGATGTGTGGATGCGTTTGCAACAATGGTGTAGGAATGTGCGTGTGAGTGTGTGTGAATGGGGATGTGTGGGCGCATCTGTTTGTAGTCCTGCATGCAAAGGGACACGTGCACACACTGAGTTGTACGCCTAGCTACTAGCAAAGCAGCCTTACCACATTTTTTAATATGGTATTTAGTCTCAAACTATTTTACCACATAACAGCTCTCATGCAATCTTTTGTTGCAGTGAAGCGCGTTGTGTACCTGGTCCAGCACGCCATCAACGCTCGGCCTGCTGCGGCTGGCATTCAAGTCAGGTGTGAAGGCGCTAGTGCTCTCTGTCAGTGACAATGCTGGAAAAGAATGGCTGCCATCTCGGGTGGAGCGCAACTGATGGTCATCATGCCTGACCTTATCGAGGACCCCATGCCCTGCCTGCAAGCTCTGGGTTTGGCAGGAGGAATGCGTCCACTGCGAGCAAGCAAGCAAGAAGGAAGGAAGGAGCGCAGGTGACACAGGGGCCCCAAGTGGCATGGATGAGTTTGAGGACCTCGATGCCGCATCAGGGCACCCACCTTTCCAGTCACAGAGATCTCCTCTCGCAGGATTTCTCCTCTGGCTTTCAGTGTACTGCGTCTATTCTTCTGTGGCAAGCAAGGGTTGGTGCTGCATACGTGCACGTGGCACGGCAGGGTCATTTTTTCAATCTCACAAACTTGTGTCCAGAGGCGGTAGCATACATAGCAGCGCCACAAACCTTGTGGCATACCAACCTGCAAGCCCGTAGCACATATACATAGCAGCAGCACCAGCAAACAGTACCGCAGTTCTTGTGGTCTACCGACCCACAAGTAGGCAGCATACATAACAGCACCACCAAACACGTATACTGACCTGCAAGGATGGGTCCTCGTTGAAGGGTAAGTAATGCTCTGGCAGAACAGAGGAGCTGCTACTTGAGGTCTGTTGCTGCTGTCGCTGGCTCTGCCGCCTTTGCCATTGCTTCTGCTGCTGATGCTGCTGCTGCTGCTGTTGGTACCGGTGCTGCTGTCTCTGTTCCTGGTCATCCTGCTGCTGTTGAATGTGGTGCAGATGGTCCATAAAATGGTAGTACTGCACCGGGGGGGGTCCTTTGGCTGTAGAGGCTGTCATGGGCTGTATGAGGTGTGCGGGCTCTGCCACATGCTCTGGTTCTTGGAACTGGGGATGCTTGGATTGCGGGCCATAAAATGACGACAAATCAGAGGGATTTGAAGGAGTGCTGCTATTCTTTTCAAGGGGGCTGCGACTGCTATGAGTGCCAGCGCGTATGCCAGCAGGAAGTAGGGTGCCAGCAACAGGGACTTCGTGTGTGGGAAGCGAAGGGCGTTTACTGTTGCTACCGCCTGATGTGTTCAGACTGCTGGGTAGCCCAGCCAAACTGTGACCCTGCAAGCGCACACTCGGATGCCTGTCATGTTATACCTATCAAACAGATGCTTGTCACATGGATGCACATGGCCTCATGTAACGGCGAGTGCAAGTGGCTTTTGTCAAGGGGATGTCAAACACAGAACCTCACCTGGCTTGTGGCGCCGCTGCTGTTGGGCAAATGGCTGCTGCCCTGTCCATCATTATGTGAATTGCTGCTACTTATTGCTGCCGGTGCTCCCTTACTGTGACTACTGCTTTCCTTGTCCCCTATAATTAATCAGGGCAACAAGGAAGCCGTGGAATTGATACAAGGTTGATACAACGCTGGACTGTTTTGCTCCAATCACCTCTTTGGCAACAAATGCAGTAACCTTGAAACAGAAATTGACGGCAACAGCAAGGGGTAATAGCTCAAAACATCAATGCGCACAGGAACAGGGATTAGCTGCAACCCAAGGTGGTGTCAGCTCAAAACAGCGATGCACACTTGCAATGTAGAGTATGTACGCTACACTGTACATGTGTCTTGCACCCCAGATCAGCCTATAATGGATATCACCAGATATTCATGGCAGACAGCTTCGCTCAGGAACTCAAATCAAGAATGGCCTGGGTCTCACCAGTTGCAGGCCTGTTATGGTGGGCGCTCTTGCGCCTGTTGAACACCTTGGCTAACTGCATGTGTGGCAGGGCGTTGAAAGCATGCAGGGGGTTGATTACATGCAATGGTAAGGTTTGAATACTTGCAGTGGTAAGTCCTGAATACATACAATGGTGAGGCGTGAAGACATGCAATGGTCAGGTCTGAAGACATGCAATGGTTAGGTCTGAAGACATGCAATGGTTAGGCCTGAAGACAATGCAATGGTAAGGTCTGAAGACATGCAATGGTTAGGTCTGAAGACATGCAATGGTAAGGTCTGAAGACATGTCTATCCACTCATAAACAAAGCAACGCCCTTGTGCTGGAAATGCAAAGCTTACATTTAGCTGTAAAGCATGGCCCTTCAGCTGCTGTTTTGGCTGTTTATCAGATCCTGAGTAAACCCCCCCTCCTGCAGAAGGAGTATGACCGGCAGGAAGGTGAGGTCCTTGTAGTGACGCATCAGACTCGGTAGCAGCAGCCTTTTTAAGCGAATGTGCCTGCTCCTGCACAATTTCTGGTGCACGCTCCCCATCCGTCTTTGAAACGCTCTTCGGTGACAAAGCAGGGGGTCTATTGTTTGCTGTGAAGTCGTTCAACGCAGCGACAATGTTGAAATTGGTGGTGGATTGGAGAGGGGTTCCCAGTGGCTGCAGCTGCGGCCGATTTGGCAAGTCGGCTGAGGGAGGAGTTATCCTAGGTGTCTGCTGGGGGAGGGAGGGGGCTTGGCTGTGTGGGGCCAGGGGGAGAGGCACTGTGGGTTTTGAAGATAAGGAAGGGGCCCTGGCTTGCCACTGGACACCATGTTCACTACTGTTCTTTGGGGAGTTTGCTGGAAAGGGCGGTCCGGCAGAGCTTTGGACAGGACGGCCATGGTGCGCTGCTTGGAGTCCATTGTTGATGGCGGAGTTACCTTGTGGCTGCATGTTTGTGCGCCAGTGTGTGTGTATGCGTGTGTGTCCCGTGTGCGTATGTATGCAGGTGTGTGCGCACTTGTGCACGTCGTGGTGTAAGATTGCATGTGTCAGTGTGCCAATGCGTCCCAGGTAATGCAGAGCTGTGATGTGGTGTTTTGAAATGCATGATGCAAGTGAGGTACACGGGCATGTTCATATGATATCATGCCTGTATAGATGGTGCTTTTGAAATGCATGATGCAAGTGAGGTCCATGGGCATGTTCATATGATACCACGCCTGACTAGATCAGAGTACTGCCTTGCATAGGAGTCATGGTACACAAGCAAACACACATGCGTTGCATACACATTTATGGTCATCTTTGTGTACTGTGTAATCATTGTAATCTTGACATGGTCTTTGGTAGGTTGGTATGATGATATGGCCGCATATGTTGCAAGTATATGGTCAACCCTAGAGAAGGCACCATGCTTTGCTTTCAGGTCCTATGGACTTGGAAAACAGAAGAAGAAAAGCAATGGTTGTTGAAGTGCCAAAGTGCCGAGGTAACCGCAGACAAGCCTGTTCGAAAAATGAAAGCCAAGTTCCCTAGGCAAGCAGGATGGTGGGTTGGCGCTCCTCCTGGCCCTCACCTCGCCCACTACTTGCTGACCACAAGACACGGATGTGCTGTTGCTGTTTTCCATGAATGCCAGTCCTGCTAGGTAGCTGCCGCCACCGCTTGTGTAGGGCTGCCAAGAAGGACCCCCGCTTGAGGAAGCGGGGCGGCCTTTCCCGGCTGCTCCTTCACCGGGTTGCGCACCGCTGGGTGTAAATATGTATGTATGTGCACATGTCCGCTGTACAATTGATAAGTGATCTGCTTTGTTACAAACAGTACACACAGCTTGCATGCAGGAACCAGGTGAAAGCCAATTCCACTTCTTTTGCTGCGGTCGTTTTCACAGCTGACACCCCCAAACACAGGGTTTTCAACGCAACTAAATTTGTGTAACAATACCTCCCCAATTCTATAACATAATAAAACAAAAGGAAGCCATAATTTTGAACCATAAGACTGTGACAAGCGGGAAACACAGGCAGCAACACACTTTTTACTTTAAAACGGTTGGAATGCTTGAGATTGGCAGTAAGGCTGATCTGAATAGACTTACAAGCCAATAGGTCCAATCAGGGGCATACCAATGAAGATGACTTTACGATGTTTAACACCACACTATGTTTCCAACTTGCACTGTACTTAAATGCGCTCATTGCTGGTTGTCACGCCACAAGGCAGTGCTCACTGAAGAATTGTTGGGTAACGCCTGTCCCAGGGCAAGCTAGTACGCGTTAAGAACGCATGTAATGACGACAACTAGCAAACTAGCCGGAAGGTTGTTGTCCTTACATGCCAGAGGGTTGATGCTGACACACATCGGCCTACCTATTAACGGCCAAAGGGTTGTTGCTGACATGCAAGGCGTTGGCCCTGCCTGAAGTATTGGCATGAAAGCTACTCCTTTCACCACCACCACTGTTGTAAGAGTTCCATGCGTTCCATGTGGCGTGACCGCTGCTGCTCATGATGGGTCCGTCAATGCTGCTGTGGCCTGGACGGTGACATTGAACAGTGTGCTTCACCTTCAAAATCAGACATTTGTTGTGCGTACTGTTTAGGCAGCCTGGACTTGAAAAGATGCACAGGGTCAGCACCACCTCATAAGCCACTCAGCAAAGGCGTGCGTGCATGTATGAGAGCACATGTGTATGCATGATGAAGAGTTTGTTTGCTCCTTAACATCATTGGCACAATTGCTGGAGGCTATGCTGCATGCAATGGTGCATGAACCATCCTCCCCCCCCTACCCTCTTGCTTGGCACCGCACCCACATTTGATCCCATCGTTTCACTGAAACGCATCTATTAAACATGTCACGATACCCTTTTTATTTATGTGCCACTTTTTGCAACACGTTCTGACTTGTATGACTAAGCTTTTTGGTGTTTCCTACCCTTCCCATACTTTGCGCCTCCAAAGTTGCGCTAAAATACGGTCCCTCCTATCACGCCTCCTGTTCACAAATACTGTCCTATCCCCAGCTGTGGATCACCAGACGCTGCCTCACGTCCTTGACCAGACTGTGACAACAGTTTCTAAAAGGCATTCGCACACCAATATGCTGCCTGGCGTGGAAGGCAGCATGCCAATCTGGCCCCTCGTTGTTTTCCGAGAGGTTCAGCACTTGTGTGTTTGAGGGGCTGGGCTGAAGTGAGGTGGATAGGCGCTGCAGTCCCAAAGGGCTCATGAGCTCTTCATCTGTTAGAGCATCCACTTGCTCCTGGATCAAGCGCACCTGAAAACAGGCAATGGCGTGAATGCTTGTACGCTGATGCACATGTGTGCTGCGCACATGGGTGGCGTAATGGGTACTCAACCTAACCCGTTGTAAAGAAGGGTAAAAAAGGGCAAACACAGACTCTAAGCTCAAAGCAGCAGCTACCTGGGGCAGAAAGCACATGACCCTGAAATGTTTGGCTTACCGGATGAGCTCCTGTCGTGTTTCTGATTTCTCCTATCTATGCAAGCGGACGCAGGTCTATGCTGTGTACTTATTACCACGCACATTTTGACCGTAAACATCCATCTTGAGGTAGAAGAGCTTGTATCCAATTCCATTTGCCACGCTATGCGTGCGAATGCTACCAATGCATTGTTTTTGACCCTTTTTCCTCTCTACACCCGTACCCGATCACGAAGAGAAGGAGATGGGGGTACAAGGTTCGGCAGCTTGTTGGAACCATTCAAGCTTTCCTCGCACGCATCATTGAGCAGACAGGACAGCTCGCTCCTGTGCAGCGCATGACAGTAAGCAAATGCAGCACCTCACAATAAGCTTTGGTAACTTGAATATAGTGTGTAGGTCATATCATGTTTACATGTACAATTCAACCAACTATAATCGAAGAATGGAATGTTTTGCATGAACACTTTGCTGCTAGCTCCCTTTTCTTGTGCCCTTATTCAATGCATCACTACTTTTCAAATTGCTTTTCTCTCGTCTGCTTTTTTTCTTGTCTCTTGTGCCCATATTCAATGCATCACTACTTTTCAATTTGCTTTTCTGTCTCGTCTGCTTTTTTTCTTGTCTCTTGTGCCCTAATACAATGCATCACTACTTTTCAATTTGCTTTTCTGTCTCGTCTGCTTTTTTTCTTGTCAAATGACATTTCTGTTGAGGTGCTGAATCCCTTCAAATTTCCCATTTCGGGTACTGCTGCAAAAAATTACCTTGGTGGGGTAAGTGAGCCTCCAGAAAGCCTCGCATGAGTATTGTGTCCAAATCTCTCCACAGTATGCTGGTCATTCAAGTCAACCTCTGAGAGTCGAGTACCTGCAGAAGGACGTATGGGGGATAAATATTATGTTGTATAAGCATGGGGGTCTGAATCTAGGCCACGTTTGAAAAACTTACCAAAGGCCATTTTGACTTGTACATGACTTAATCAGAATGATTGGTGCAAACAACCTTTCCGTAAGGAATTTCGAATCTTTTCAAAGTGCGACAAAGATTACCAATGGTCGGTATTTAGAAAACCTGCTCAGGTTCGTGGCTTGTTTGTTGCTCTCTTGACAGGTGAGCAGGCGGCTCTCTCTCTCTCTCTCTCTCTCTCTCTTTCTCTCTCTCTCTCCCTCTCTCTCTCTCTCTCTCTCTCTCTCTCTCTCTCTCTCTCTCTCTCTCTCTCTCTCTATCTCTCCCATTCACAGGCAGTATGTAAAACAATGCTTACTTTCTAGAGGGGAAAATGAGCTAGTCTTGGACGCCTGTGTTCTGGAGCCCTTGTCCTGGCTGTCAGGCTTATCAGTACTTTTTTGGTCATCTGTAGTGCAGCATGTACGCAGGGAATAGAGGGACGCGTTGAGCTCTGGGCCTGCTACTAGTCGCACAAATGACAGACAAGGGGTGAAGTATTTGGCAGAAATATCAAACATAAGAAGTACGAATTCAGGAGTGACAGCGGCCTTGTAATTTGTGGCATAGAACAAACAAATTATCAACATAGGTTTGCAGGTGGGTGACGAATGAGCGATTGAAAGTCTACTGCTTTTTTCTAGCTTTCTACACACAGGGTTCAGCAACTCATACGGTCAAGTGCAAATGCTCTTTTTTGCTGCTATCATTGAGATGAACGATTGAGCAGGCAACTGCCCACACGATTTTTTTGGTTGTCTTGATTGAACTTTTGTAGGTAGAAAAGATGTTTGAGCACTGAGAGAGTACAAAGGGCTGTACAAGTAGGATCGTTCAGACAGTTAAAAGCAGCCCCAGTGAACCTCAGCAGCTGGTGCTGGTGGCCCAGGATTGAGCCTCAAGGGTATAAGAAGGGCACAACATGAGTCTGGCATTGTGGACTCGGGTCTGAGGAGAGCAGGGTTTACTCTTGTGGATATGGGATGTTGGCTTTAGCTTGCCTCCGCCAAAAGTGTATCAATCAGGTAAAATTCACCACGCTTTTTCAAACGAGCATTAAAAAATGCTGGAACTTGTGCGCTTCAGATTGGACTCTGCTTCAAATTGCCAAAGCCTCCAGGTGCAGGCAGAAACAAATGATTGAGCAGGCACCAGCCAACTGATTAGGATCATGGCTCAGAACTCAACTGACCCAGTGTCCAAAGCAGTTTTCTGTTTTTTCCACTTAACGTCCCCCTAGCACCCAAGTGAAAGATTTGTAAGTTGTGATAGCTTCCTGTACTATGGACAAGCTATTTCTTCCCTGTCCTCATCCTTAAGCAAGTATGTTAATGGTAACACACCAAAACCCATGTTACGCCGATAGCCAGGCTTCTTAGCAGCAACAAAAACGCGTCCGTTCCTTAACACTTACCTGCAGTCACCCACTGATTTTAAGATCAAACCAGAGGTTTATTAAAACCCAGAGGAAAATGCAAGTCTAGGAACACAAAGCATCCATTTTGGAGCCTGCTGAAAGTACCCAGGCGTTTGTCTCTAGGCTTACAGTCGCTAATAAGGCCAATCGCGGGCAACGTCATTGGTACTCAATTGCAGCTCAAACTCATCTGTATACCCCACACATGCACGCCTTCCCATTATCAATCATCTTTTGTGTTCATATACCGTGCAACAACCAGCAGACGCCAGAGGACAAGAAACATGTGTTATGTCCATCAATTTCCTCCTTATATGTGGAGATGCGGAGGGTGCATATGCGTACTTGTATGCATCTCGCAAAAGGAATCTGAGGAATTCATGTGCACGTAGTACTACCACAGAACTACGAAGAGCCTGAGGTTATTGAGTGTGGACAACGAGATGCAATGCTTGTACAAGGCGTGGTGGAGCCTCAAGTCAGTACCTTGCCAATAGAATAGAAGAGTGCAGCAGGGCCACTGACCACAAAGTCAATTTCACTACTCCCACCTGCAGCCACAGGATGTGCTGACCCAGCCACAGCAATTGTGGCAGCAACAGCAGCAGCAGCAGTGATGTCACCATGGTCTTCCGTCCCCATGAGAGTTGCATTGCTGATGTTGTTGCCAGTGCCCATTATGTCCCAGTCTGAATCTTGGGATCTGCAGAGGAAAGATGCAGAAGAAAGATGACGTGTGCGAGTACGACATGCATATATGGGTAGTAACCAACCACATTGCACAGACCACGCAGCAGTGCAAAAGCAGATGCTGCTAACGCATTAATAAGCACACTCATACACAAATACATGCACACACGTGCCTCTCTCTCTCTCTCTCACACTCTCTCTCTCTCTCCCTCACACACTCTCCCTCTCTCTCTCTCTCTCTCTCTCTCTCTCTCTTTCTCTAATCATCTGTCACAATCTCACCCCAAAACAGATCCTTCAAACCCAGGTTCAAGATCATTGTTGTCCAGTTGCCAAGGCAGGCTTTTCTGCCCGGGGAGTTGAGCAAGAAGGCAATGCTGCTCCTGTGTAAAGAAAGGAAACGGGAACGGAGACTCTTTCCACATAAGATACTTTATTTTACTACCTGGTAGTGTGTGATTGTAAACGGGAATTGAGAGCGCTGCGCTTATCCTGTGTAGACCTGTATTTTTTTGTACATGCAAGATGGTTTAAGGGTTTGTGTGTGCCTTTTTGTACATGCAAGTATGTGTGTGTATGTGTTGTGCAAGCAATTTGCATGTCTATGTGTGTTTGCATCAAGTATTGTTATGGAGTGCGACTGTGTACGTGTATCAATGACAGAGCAAGAATGTGCTTTGCGTGAAAGTGCCTCTGCGTGTGTGTGCCTGTGTACGTGCATGTATGTACGTGTATGTATGTGTGTGTTTGTGTGTGTGTGTGTGTGGTGTGTGTGTGTGTATGTGTATGTACGTGTGTGTGGGGGGGGGGGGAGTGTGTGTGTGTGTGTTTGTGTGTGTGTGTGTTTTGTGTGTGTGTGTGTTTGTGTG
>Ga0307968_1001604_pt1:0-17500 | contig 18563 bp, 19 predicted proteins | sample OrgLakmetagen650_FD_201834 | JGI IMG/M metagenome (GOLD analysis project Ga0307968, IMG submission 201834) | Saline water microbial communities from Organic Lake, Antarctica - #650 | ecosystem: Environmental > Aquatic > Non-marine Saline and Alkaline > Saline | place: Antarctica: Organic...
TGTGTGTGTGTGTGTGTGTGCATGCGTACGTGAGAGAGAGAGAGAGAGAGAGAGAGAGAGAGAGAGAGAGAGAGAGAGAGAGAGACACAGAGACAGAGAGAGAGAGAGACACACAGAGAGAGAGAGAGACACACAGAGAGAGAGAGAGAGAGAGAGAGAGAGAGAGAGAGGGAGAGAGAGAGGAAGAGAGAGAGAGAAAGAGAGAGAGAGAGAGGGAGGGAGGGAGGGAGAGAGAGGGAAAGAAGACGACATAGAGAGAGAGAGAAATCAGTGATGGCGCGCGCTCACTTTTATTTCAAACAGCCGCACAATGCAACTGAACATTTAAATGTCATGTGTGTGCATGCAATATATGCATCAGCACAAAAACTGTGTGAGTGCATGCTCTTTTGGATGCGCAGACGCATGTGCAAGTAAGTGCAGGTAAAAGGGTTGCAATTATTTCACTGGCACAGTGTGGGTGTACAAAGCTGTGCAGCACGTGGTCATGTACGTATGCTGCACCATGCGAGCTTCACACACACACACACACACACAAGCACAGGTAGGCATTATACATGGTCTTGACGTCTTGCTAATCTTGATGCAACACACATACTTGTACATGTGCGTACATGTTTGCACACATGAACACACACTCACCGTGTACGGGCTTGGCAGTGTGTGGTCCGCTGAATGACACCGAGCGAGCTGCGCCAGGACCACCCCCACTCCTCCTTCGTGCCGGAAACGCTTCAAATTTCTAGAGCAGGGCATCGCACCCCCATTGAGTGAATTTTTCGAAAAAGAGGCATGGGTGGAGCCACTACCCTGAGCGCGTGTGAGTGTTGCACGCAGCTGATGTGTGTGTGTGTGTGTATGTGTGTGTGTGTGAGTGTGTGTGGGTGTGTGCGTGTGATGGTGGTGGGGGGCCTATGCTTATGTGCATATGTGTATATGTGTGTAATGCTTAACGCAACCTAAGAGCGTCACCTGTAGTTGAGTTTTTACTTACTGATATGGAGTTGCTCACCTTCAGGCTTGAGTTCAAATATGCTGGCAGAATATAACTAACCAGTGTTAAAAAGCGTCATACTACTAGCACAGGCGCCCTTTTGTCAATTCATAAGTCTGTACCGCGCAAGCTGCCCCTGTGCAATTGCCACTACTCTATGCACTTGCCACTACTGCACTGCACTTGCCACTACTCTGTGCACTTGCCACTACTCTGTGCACTTGCCACTACTCTGTGCACTTGCTACTACTCTGGAGTGCTGGCCGTGCGTCTTGGTAGCTAGACGGTGCACTACTTACTGAGGCCACATCTTTGCAAGAGTTCTCACACACACACACACACACACACAGAGACACACGCACACGCACACGCACACACGCACTCAACACCTACAAACACCCTCACCCTCAAAGAAGTATTGGTGTAGGAGCTACGTCGACTTGCTTGCTGCGAGCTTGAGACGCTGCCTATCTGTTTCGATGAGGCACGCAGGCTGGCTGCTCCCACCATGTTGCGTAGCCGCGAAGCAATGCCCTGGAAGCTGCTTCGACATAAGGAGGCAAGGAGGAGGAGACAGCAGTGGCGCACCCCCTCTGGTCGAGCCCCATCCTGCGGGCGTATTGTGTGAATGTCTGTGTTATGTGTGTAGACTATTGAATGTACTCCCGTTTATGTTTTGGAGAAATCAGTATACATGTTTCTCGAGTTAGGGCCCATCCTGTGTTTGTATTGTGTGTGTGTTTGTGTGTGAACAAATCTAGTCTATTGATGCACTCCGTTTGTGTGTGTTTATGAAAAACAGTGCGCATATTTCTCCGGTTAGGACCCGTCCTGTGTGTGTGTGTGTGTGTGTGTGTGTGAATGCGTGTGCATATTGCATTCTAAGCACTCACTGGCGTATATGTATGTGTTCAGTGAAATCAGTGTGTGTGTGTGTGCCTGTGTTCCTCCGGTTGAAAATTGTCTTGTGTACGTGTGTGCTTGCACATGCATGTCTTGAGCATGCATAAACCGGCAAAAAAAACGTAACAGATGCTTGTGGTCTGCATGCTTGAAGGATTTATAAACTGTGACATCACAGTCTGAAGACCCTCTCTTTCTTACACTCTCATAGGGTGGACCAGATCCCCTTATTATTTGCCGCGTAATACAGACCAACATTTGGTGGTGAGGCTTGAACACTGAGAGCGTGCATGTGAATTTTTGTTGTACGCGTCTTGTCAATCCATCAATCAGAATGGGCGTGCAAGAAAATATGCCCTGGCACAGAAGGGCACAGAAACCTGTCCTTTTCTGTGCTAGCGCGTACACTCCTGCTCATGAGCATTTGCATGGCTTTGTGCTTGCCTGCAGCAACAAGCAAGCAGCTGCACAGCTAGGGTTCTAAAGAGTTCATGCCTGCAAGAGATGCAAATAAAAAACATGTGTACCACACTCATGTGCTCACACCCCAATTGCAAACACAATACACACAAACACAACAGACGCAAACAATACACACACAAACACGCCCACATTCACATGTCGATCCATGCAGGTTTGCTTGCCTGCAGCAGCGCCAGCAGAATGGGGATGGACCCTGCAGACCCCAGCACCACCTCCAACGCATCCTCTTCCACCAAGATTGGCGAGGCACTTGCTCTAGGGACCAGCAAGTTGTGCAAGTGACGCAGCGCTCCCTCCATATGACTGGCATGCACGCTGGTGCCCAAGAAACGCAGCAGCACGGCAGGGCCGCCCTCCTCGATGTACACCTGTCGTGACGTGAGTGTATGTGCGTGCGTTTTGGTGTCAGTGTTACAGCAGAGGGGGGAAGACTGAGCGCAGGTTCCTGCAACTCATCATGAGGGTCGAGAGGGCACCTTAAGCTGTTCTCATGCTTTCACGTGTACCGTCGTCTAAGGAAGATCCGCCTTTTGGAAGGGAAACTTTGACCTTGCGAGATGGTCACATCCTTCACAAGCAGAATGCATAAGCATGCATACACAATAGGGGAATATGCCTGCAGTGGCTTTGCGAATGATGCACGCGTCCAACGCACGTGCACGCGTACACAAATATATTTGCCCTTCACCCGTGCTCACACACAAATACACACACTCACACACATCCACAAACACACACACACCTCGGGGCATAAGGGAGCCATGGCATGCAGCCTCGCCAATGCCGCACTTCTGAGGGCATCCATTTGGTCAGCCGACCAACGACGCTGCGGGGGGAGTACATAGTGAGAATTGTCGTGAGAAATATTGTGAGAACTGTTGTGAGGACTGTCGTGTGGTTTTGCATGAGCTGTCACAGCTGGTGTGCAATATAAATTGCAGGTGCAATTTGCGTGGCACTAAAGAGTGTGAAACTGTGGGATGGAGGGTGCCACGCAGCTCCACAATGAATTGAGCGCATGCCACTGTGCTGCATATAATGAATGTTTTCGGCTGTGTTTGCCTTTTGACCTTTTCCTGCTGGAACGTTGAGACTGTTGAGACACACACAACACAAGCTAGCTCATACTCGTGCACACATAAACACACACATACACTCCCGTACTCCTCCAGCAGCAAAGCACGCTTTGCTTACAGGCACACACCTGCACTGTGTGCGCAGCAGCCCGTAGAGAGGTGTTAGGGGCAGCCTCAGGCACTTCCTCCACAAAAGCAAGCAGGGCCCGCACGAACGCCCACGCACGCGTGGCATCCTGCATCAGCCAGCTCTCTTGTTGACCTGCATGCACACACCTGCACACGTAGAGCAAGCAATGCATGTTGCAGCAGGTCATTGTGTTTGTGTGTGTGTATGTGCACGCATGCTTACGGGTAATGGTGCAGCGAGCACAAAGGAGCACTGCATTGTTGCGCATGCAGATACGGTAGGTCGATTGGCATGATTGACATTAGGGCTATGCTGGTACAGAGCAGCATCAGTCGGCCCACTGTAGCCCTGCATGCCCACACCTGTGCATGTAACAGAAGCGCCACGTGGCATGTCAGTGCGGGGTAGATTGCGCGCCTTAGCGTTTTTAGCGTTTGTGTGTAGGAGAGTGGTGCGTGTAGGAGAGTGGTGCGTGTAGGAACTGCAGGCCTGTGCTGCAGACTACAGATTTGATGAGAACCACCCCACCTGGTACGCACACACACACCCAATGTATTATGTGATTTTGCAAAACGGCAGGGTTAACTAGTTTTGACTCTGAGTGAGTTCTGAATTGTGTGCACAGACCGCTACTGTGAGCTCTGTGTGCACAGACTGTGTGCACAGACTCGTGTGCACAGACAGCTCTGAATTGTGTGCACAGACCGCTACTGTGAGCTCCGGGTCTCAATGGTGTTAGGGCATGCGTAGGGTTGGCCAGAACGATCCAGAGCTAATTAAGCACAGAGGGAAGCTTCTGTGCACACGGGGTCATACTTTTAGGGTTGGCCAGATCAATATTTATACGGTGTATACACGGTATTTTTGGCAGGGAAACCACCAAGTATACGGTCATGTACGGTGTATATATACGGTTCTGGCCAACTTTACATACTTTGCATATGTAAGGTTGGTTGAAACCGTGTATAAACCACGCCGTATTTGGCTGTATATTTGGTAATTTCCCTGCCAAAGATACCGGACATATGCCGTAAATATATGGTTCTGGCCAACCCTTAATATGTATTGCATGCATGGTTCTGACCGACCCTGGATATGTGTACAGAATCATTGCCGATAAATTATTTTATTGGCGCTTTAGTGTACGTGCCAACTGTCCAGCAACGTTGCATGAGCTTGAGCAGTCAAGGCCACAAAACCTCAACTGTCAGCTGCACCCTTGCACACACATGTGTATATTCTATACAACCTTGCATTTTTTGTGTTTGTAGGTACTCAACTGTGTCTCTACGTTGTAAGCTCAAATCACGTCTGCAGTGTTCATCTCCACAGAAGAGAACAGTACTGTGTCATACATCCTTAATAAGATGTTAGGCTTATAGATGTTGTACATAGGTACACTAAATTATATGCTTCAAGCTGTAATCTTCTTAAATTTTAATCCGCAGCGACTCCCCTTGCGAGATTGCCGCTGCAGGGCTGCAATCAACAGTCTTTACTCAGTCTTACTCTTCGCGAGCTGAGTAAAGACTATTTGTTGCTAGCGCGCCCTTTTATTAATACTTTACTTTTAAGTGTGTGGGGCATACACGTAACCCTTCAATCAGTGAACACCTGAACCCTTTTTACCTGGTACAGCTAAAGCACAGGACGGGCTCATTACAGAGCGATAGTTTGAATTATTACTCCATCAGGAGGGAGCTATAAAATATTCGTAGACAGGCACGTCCAAATTTTGGGCCTCCGGCCCAAAATGATCACCCACCCCCCAAACCCCCTTCCTAACCCCCTACATAAATAAAAAGGGTGTCATTCTGCTCAGAATTCAAGCAGCTATCTGCCTACATAGTTATCATGCCAAATAATGCAAAACCTGACAAGCTATAGGGCAAAAACTGGTTTGCGCACGCTCTTGCACTGACCACCTGTTCAGTGCACAAATTTAGCCAAAACCTATGCCAAATCACTTTCTTACTTCAATCATGCAACTTATGCATAATACAACGCGTAAACTGCAAGTTTGAAATCAATAGCTGGTAATTTGTCTGAACACACCCCCGCGGCCTACTTGGGGACATTCCATGCATTTCTATGACCAGGCACCCAGACCCCCCCCTTTAATCAAATCACCCAACAAGGGTGCCATTCGACTGGGCTTGAGCTGAGGATTCCAAAAATACAATTAAAATTCCGTGGGAGTGGCCCAAAAAAACTTCTGGGGCCCCCCTCGACAGTTTAAAGAACCGCCCCAAAAAAATAAATGACCCCCCCCACACACCCCCCAGAATTGATTTATATATCAATTGATAGCTCTGGACGCCAGGATTATGAATATGTAATTTATATCGGGATTGACACGTGCCGCCAAAAAGTTGTGAGAAATCCTCCCTCCTGACTCCATTATAACTAATATCAAGTTTGGTGCTTTGTGTTTGAGGATTATAAATGTAGTGAGGATTATAACTGTAATGGATAGCACCCTGGTTGCAAAAGTGTGTTGCCGTGGATTTTTTGACAGTCCAAACTTGTGTAATGGGGCCGCTCTTTAAATCCTGCTGATGTAACATCCCAGCATGAAGCGAAAGAGAGCATTGTGAATTACTACAATGTGCCAAACAAGGATGTCGATATGTACCCGCAATCCCTATCAGTATGTTCTTCACGTAAATACTAACAACACTTATCTGTATTAAGCACAGACTATGTAATCAGCTATATGTATAATGCCTTAAAATACATAGATGCATAAACCTCAACATACACAGATGCACGCGTACACACGCATGCACACACACGCGTAAACGCTCACGCGCATGCACCCTTCCCCTTTCAAAAAATTTCCCAACCACGCACCCTGCCACCACCACCCTCCATGCCAGCTGTTTAAGCTCATAGTCCAGCTCCTCGGTGCTCAGGGCCCAAGCTTTGACCAGGCCCTCATGCTCAGGCAAACCCAGCTCTGTAGTTTTGTGTACATGCGCACATGCGTGTGAGTGAGTGGTTTACGTGCGTGTATATATGTGTGTGCGTGTGAGTGTGTTTGTGTGTGTTTGTTTGTATGTGTGTGTATGTGTGTGCAATGACAAAGCTGTCATGGAATTGATTGAATGACTTGTAAGTTATGACAATTTCATCATAACTCTGAAAAAAGTTGAGTGGGTCTACAGATAAAGAAATACATCTGCACCCTTGCAAATTGACACACAGCTCACAAGTTAACGTGTGCCTACAAAATAAGGTGTGCCCAGTAAGGCAGCCCATATAACTACTGCTATGCACATGTATCGTTGCACGACCCACCCACTGTGTCACCAACACGCTCACGCTCACTCACACCCACACCCACACCCACACGCACCCACCCACTGGTCACCCACACCCACACGCACCCACCCACCCACTCACACTCACACTCACGCCCACACCCACCCATCCATAAACACACACGCACACTTACACGCACACACACACACCTGGAGAGGTGCCCACAGCAAGGAGGGCTTCAAACAGGCCTGCCTCCCGTGCAGCCTCTACAAATTCTGTGCTACAAAGCTGCAACAGCTCACTTTCCTCTTTAATCAAGCCTGGAATGTGTTGTGTGTGTGTGATTATTGTATGTGTTACATGTTGTATGGAAACATGTGAACAGACAAGGGTGTGTGTATGTGTATGTTTGTGTGCATGCTTGTGTATGCCTGTGTGCGTTGGTATGTGAGTGTGTGTGTGTGTGCGTGTGCGTTGGCGTGTGTTTGTGTGCATGTGTGCAAGGGTCGGTGTGTGCGCGCTTGTATGTACATGTGTGCTACGTTTGATTGTGTTCTGACATGCGAGCAACTCGGCTTATTTATTACATTGTTTATTGCAACACACAAGCCTGGTTCAACATCCACCCATTGATCCTGCTTGCTTTCTTGTTCCTTGTTCCTTGCTCACAAAGACAAGCATGCATCCTGGTCCGTCTGTGCAACCTCCAAAGCACACAAACTACCAGCCAGACAAGAAGTAGCCCGGCGAGTGCAGATGTTTGCTTGGGTGTTTATACAATCTTGTACAAGGTTTACTAGAAAGGCCTTCAGTCAAGAAGTATGACTGCTTGCCTGTTCTTAAAGTAAACTAAGTTATATGCAATCTTGTCAGACAAAGTACGCGTCTTGATCGGTGCACACGTGCTATACTGTTAATGAGCGAGCATGTGAGCACCTGGAGTCAAAGTGCCCTGGAAGCAGGAAGGGGGAGAAGACGCAGGCGGAGCAGATTCAATGTGGTCACTCCCAATGATGAGAGAGCACACCACCACGAGGTCGTTCCGAAGCTCTTTGTCGACCATGCGGAAGCCCTGAGGGCGCATGTGGGTGAGTGTGTGCGTTGTGGATGTGTAATTTTTGTGTATGCATACGTGCATGAGCGAGTGTTCAGTGTGTGTATGTGTACGTGAGTGTGTGCGTGTGTGCATGTGTGTGTAATTAAGTACAGGCAGAGCGGCCTGGTTCCTTGAAGTTGGATTAAACAGATAAAGGGGATCATCCACTGAAACCATGGCTGTTGGGTAATGATGCACAGAGTTGCTGCTGTGATTTGGTTGACGCATTCAAGCACCTGCCTAGAAGCACGCATGTGCACACATGGGAGCTGGCTGAGGTGGTGCTCACAGATGTTTGAGCTATTCTGTGTGAGTGCCTTGCTCACAACTGTTGCGCCCATGGCCACGAATCATGAGCCATGTTTATTTCATGTGTAACAGCTTTGTCAGCCTTCACTTGCGTTTTGGTGTTGCTAGTACTGTGCAGGTCAACTAACCCTCGCTCTTTGTTTCAGTATAACATCATAACATCCCCCTGGTTCTCCCTAAAACACGCGGCATGTTTGCAGTTCAATTTCTAGGCACTGTAATCTACTTTGGATTACAAACTCAAATGAAGCACGTTTGTGGCAATGTCTCACATCACATGCGATCACTCTGGAATTGGAACAGGCAAACCTTACATGCTTGTGAATGTGTAAATCACCTCGTGTGTGCATATGCAAGGGCCTCACACATGCAAATATCGCGCACTTTGTCTGTGATAATGCACCAGCTAGGCAGCTAGGAGCTAGGCAGCTAGGCAGCTAGGCAGCTAGGAGCCAGGATCTGCAATTCCCTTTGCTTGGGTGCTTGAACGTAATATACATTTGCTTGAATGTGTATGCTTGAATGCATGTCCGCTTGGGAGCTTGAATGTACGTTTGCTTGGGTGCTGCGAGTGCAAGTACCTAAAGAATGAAACACTAACAGTGTTGGACCCCTCAATCCTCCTTCAATCTACAGCCCCCCCTCCAGCCCACTGCCTCCTTTTCGCCCTACGTAAACTCACATGCAGCAGGTCTGTGCGGAATAAAGAAGTCAATGAGGCAGCTAGGCCAGGGAGGATGGAGGTGTGGCTGCTGCAGACCCCTGCCTGATGCGATCTAGGCGTCCTGCAGAAACAGTGGTTGATGATGGTTAGTGAGTTTCAAGTCACTGATGAATTTTAGGAAACGAGTGTGTGTGTTTTCCCTTCCAAGCAGCCCTGTTTGCATTGCCTATACTTTACCATCTGGTGGTATTTCTTATCATCGGTCAGATCAGCGTAACGCTCCCTCCTTGCATTTATAGCTTGCATTTAATAGCTAGAGGTTTGGCTTTTGATGATGTACAATCTGGAAGGATCCCAGGTGGTTGCTAGTACGCCAACCTGCCTGCCCACCTGCCATACCCCCACATCTAAACAAACAAATCTGCCTTGTTTCACATACGCCCTATATCCTCCTTCGTACAGCTCCCCCCCCTCCTCATTCACCGTCCCACCTGGGCTGCAGCTCAGGATTGGCTTCTTGTGCAGGTTGCGAGTGACTCATAGGCTCTACGTCTTCTTGCCTATGCATCTGCTCCTGTGTGTACATGCCATTACGGGTGTTGTGTGTGAATGTATGTATGCATGTATGTATGTGTGCATGAGTAATGCTCTTGGTGGCGTGCGTTTTTGTGTGTGCATGGAATGTGAGCACATGCACACTCGTGCCTAGAAGTGGACCTGCATGTACACAAAGCGTGCATGTACGAGGGCACCTTACCTCTCCTTGACCTTGAACAGTGGTCTTTGAGTAATCTTCCCCAAATCTCGACTTGGCCCGCCCCTCATGCTGGGATCGTAAGCCGGATTGTACAGGGGCAGTGCTCTCTGCACCACCACCCTCCCGTCTATGCCTTGGGACTGGGAGGATCTGAATATGCTGCTGAAGGCGAGTTGCAGGGGTTGTCACCAGCCCGACCTGCGTGTATTGGTGTAAATGCTTGGGTATTGGGCACATGCATGTAAGGGTAGGGCTATGCTGCTGAAGGCGTGTTGTTGCAGGGGTTGTCACCAGCCCAACCTACGTGTATTGGTGTGAATGCTTGGGTATGCATGTGTGTAAATGTTTGCGCGTGTCTGTGTGTGCGTGTCTGTGTGTGAGTGAGTGTGTGTTGGTGCAGGCGTAGACATATTTCGTCCCCTTGGCGTTTGGCTCAAAAGTACATCTCGTTGTGCAATTTGATGTGCACACAGAAACATGGACTGCAAATTGATGTGCACACAAAAATGAAGACACACACAGTCGTGTGGAGCACAACCATGGATTCTGATCATGTCCACCTGAAACATTGTCTCTCAGTTTGGAGTCATGCAGAGTAAGGGAAATGTTTGGGAGGGAAAAGGCCAAGCAGCGATTTAGAAATTACTGTCTTATATGTGCGTCAAAGAGAAGAGTCTTAGTTGCCGCAAAGGTAGCGTCCACAGCATTCTCACCCACGCACTCCCAGCCACAGACATCAGCCTAACACCAACATGCCACTCACAAGCACATGCACGCAGCACAATTTTTGTCCTAGCGTAGTTAAACTCCAAGACACTGCCACCCACAAACCCGATCACGCACTGCCCACAAACCAACACACATACACATACACGCACACACACCCTCGTTGCCACCGAGGCAAAGTCCAGCAGGTTCCATAGCAGCTGCACAGCCACAGGTGTGAGGGGGTGTCTGTAGTCGTAGGAGAGCAGGTAGGGCAGGCTGTGCAGCAGCCCTGCTTTGAGCAGGGCGTGTGCGTTGTCTGGGAAGTAGGAAATCTGGGAGGCCACGAGGGTGAGGGACATCATCAGGATCTGTGGGCAATGAGGGGAGGGAAAGGAGAGTATGCAAATGATGGCCTCATCAGGATCTGCATGGAATCAGGGGGTAAGGAAGGTGACTGAGAGATTGAAAATGATAAGACAGGGGCCTACTTCAGGAACCGATTTAAGTCACCAAAGCATGCTCCTTGACGTTTACGGTTCCAACTGAGACGCATGGATGAAGATGTCAGAAGAAAAGCGCACAGAGTTTTGTGTAATTTGTTATCTATTTAAGCTAGTTATCAGGGTGACAACGATCAAGAAGCCACAGCTTGCCTTGCACCGCTGTCAATGAAGGGCAGCACTGCTATCATTATAGGGAAAACCGAGTGCTGCACAGACATCGTCTGAGAAAAGGCCTTACCTCATCCCCTGCTGTGACAGCAGTGGCTAAGCCTTGTACAACAGCACACAGCGCGCCACTGCTGCTGATGAGCCTGCAGGTCGTCAAATGCAAAGACAGTGTGTACCCTTGTTGTTTTACCGCCGCTGCTGCTGATAAGCCTGCACAGGGTGCCGCAAACCGTGCCTTGCTTTCACTGAAAAGGAAAACAACACGTCACCTGGCGTGTCAACACATAATTGCAGATCACCTGGGTGCATGTGCTCATGTGAAGGTACCATGAGCAGTCACGGTTTAGCTTGAAAACCATTTACTAGTCTTTACTGCACAATAATATAAAGTTAAACGTTTTCTTGTCTGATCTTCTGCAGACAGGCTGCCTCCGCAGCTCTAGGGACAATTTGAACTGATGACCATTTAGCAACCGTGCTAATGATGGCACATCTTCATTTGGTGCCGTGCCACTCACATTTGGTTAGTGTGGTACTGGCGTGCACTCGCCCCACTTTCTAACTGCTCCACTGAAGGTACCTTGTCCAACAAGCTGGGACGCTGCCCATATCCGCTCGCGAAGACGATGAGGAGCTGATGGAACACAACACAACAGCAGTGGTGAACAGTGATGGATAATCACCAGCCACGCCCAAAACAGTAGATGTGAACGCCTACAATTATAGAAGGGTCTTAAACTACATGCCACAGATAATAAATTTAGTTGAACGACAGATGCACTTGCAAGGTGCCAAAAGAAGCGGGTTATGAAGCACCATCTGCTGACTATATGTATCAGGTAATAGCGTTGCGCTGTGCTTGCAAGGGCTTAAAATTGTGGTTATTATATATGCACGTGTGTTTCCATATTTAGCTCTGGGTGACAAACCGGTCTGCTGTTCCATCAGAATGAAGAAATTTGAGACAAATGGGAAATTGCTGTTTGCACACGGCGTGGTGTGTACGTGAGTCAATCGTCTTTGTTCTCTGGTGAAATGTGGAAGCGAGGCAATGCTGTCAATTACCTCAGAGGCAGCGAGCTGCAAGTCTGCTGGGTACCCAGGAGTGGTAAAAATGCTGCCGATGCACGCCAGTATGTTGGAGATGTTGCCCAGCAATCTGAACTCGTCTGTGGCTGTTTTCTTCACAAAAGGCTTAGACAGCACCCTACATTTTGTGAAGTGAAGGCGTTACATGAGTACGGACACGCCAATGGCGCGTCACACCGGTGGGCATGCGAACAGGTGCATCATTCAAAGGTTTCGCTGTTCACACCTCAAAAGGCCCACGGCTGGTTGCAGGAACCCTGGAATGCCTTTAAGGAGTAGCCTCAGCGTAATCTCGAGGATTTGCTGAACCTTGGGGAGGTCCCGTATGGCAAAGTTCGTGCTTTGAGAACACAGTCTTTCCACGGCAGACAAATGTCTGTCATGGAGGGCTTTGCTGTTAGGGCCCGTTAACAGGGCAATGACCTTGTCCAGGTCTGGGGCACTGGACATCAGTTTGGTGGGGTTAGGGATGGGAATATAGGCAGCGAAGCATCGAAGGAAGACCTTGTCAGGCCGTCAATGTGTTGCTATTAATCAATCCTAAAAAGTTAAAAATACATATTGCTTGCAAGCACACTGGTCTGACTTTTTGGAGGAGTAGTCTTCACATTATATAATTGGCGAAAACAATGTCCATCATGCGTAGTGCCCTTCTGGCAGCCAAGGCGCTGAGCCCCGCTGCGAGTTCAAGCTTCGTTGCGCCCCTGGCAACCGCCCAGCGCACCTTTGCCAGCGATGCCCCTGGACGCAAGGTATGGCAAGTCGCTGGCTCTAAGTGGGTTTTATGGCAATGATTGGGGGGTCAGCCACAATTCGGGCGATGAGCATCTCCTCTTCTCTCTCGGTTACGATGAGCAAGGCAAGGCAGTCCATCCGCATCACGCACAAACAGTACACACCACGGTTGTTGGAGGCCCGGGCCCACCAAAAGCCAGAGCGCACTCCCCACACGCCTCATCAAGCAGGTCCTGAGTCTGCCATCAAGCGCAATCCTGCTGCATGCTCACAGCCGGGTTCACTTCTCAGCATGCACGCCTCTGCGCCCATCCTTACGACTGCGTGTGCGTGTACACACACACACACACACACACACACACACACACTCACACACGCACACACGCACACACGCACACACACACCCATGCGCACGTACACACGTACACATACACGCTCACACACACACACACACACACACACACACAGACACACACACACACACACACACACACACACACACGCATACGTACACGCTCATGCATACACACACACGCACCCATGCGCGCACACACACAAGCACACACGCACACACACACATGCACATGCACATGCTCACGTATACACACATGCGCACGTACACACGTACACATACACGCACACACACACATGCACACACACACACAAACACGCATAAGCACACGCTCACGCATACACACACACACGCACACATGCGCGCACACGCACACAAGCACACACGCACACACACGCACATACACACACGCACACACACATATGCACACGCTCACGTATACACACACATGCGCACGTACACTTGTACACACACACCCATGCGCACGTACACACGTACACATACACGCGCACACACACACATACACACACACGCATACGCACACGCTCACGCATACACACACACGCACCCATGCGCGCGCACACACACACACACACACACACTTACATACACACATGCACACACGCACTAATGCACACACATGTGCACGCGCACACACGTGCAAACACACATGCACACTCAACCACACACAGACATGCGCACACGCACACAGACATGCACTCATGCACTTAAAGACATATATACACATTTATACCCGAGCACGCACAACTATAGGAAGACCCTCCACCTCTGTTGGAACCCTCTGGAACTAAGCAAGCCCCTGAGCAGGAAAGGCCGAGCGACGCGGCCATTCTAGAACAACAAAATATCATCCGGTAAGTGCGCACAAGTCGTATGTTTTAACAGCTACTGTTAGGGTTCCATTGCCTAAGAAAAGGGATGCACTTGAGCCTATGTACATGCTGTGTGCAACGGAAAGGATACACAAAGGACCGGATTGTGAGGAAAGGACGGATTGTGTATCCTCAACGGAGAGATTACACAATTTAGAGGATACACAAGTGTAAGTGCTTGTGTGCGTTTGTGTGTCCGCTGTGCTTTGAATGACTCGCCAGCTCGTCAGCAACCCCTGTCTCACTATTAAATACCTGTGCCTTTCTTCTTGTGTCCAAGTAGGTGCGCCTCCTTTTGGTATTTATATAGTACCTGCGCCTTACCTGTGCCTCCTTTGTATGTCCAATTGAGGTATTCAATTAATACCTGCGCCTCCTTTACATTGGTATGTCCAAATAATGTTTAAAAATACTTGCGCCTCCTTTGTTTGCCCGAATAGGTCGTTGGTACCTGCACCTCCTTTGTATGTTCAATTCATGCGTGCGCCTCTGTTGTCTGTTCAAATTATACCTGCGCCTTCTTTTTGCTTACAGGGCTGGCGTGGCATCCGTAGCGCCTTACATCGGAGAAAAACAACCTTTGGCGAGTCTGCAAGCAGGCAAGTGGAAAAACATGGACTTTCCAATAGCTTTGTGTCTTGTTATCATCTCACCTACTATCTCGTGTTCCTATCTTGTGTTTCTGTACATCACTGTTACTGTCTCTTGTTGTTGTACTCGTATACTGTCTCAAGGACCTGTCTCAAGGTACGGTCCCGTGTTTCTGTTATTTATTGTTACTGTCTCATGTAACGATCTCGTGTTACTGTCTCAAGGTAAGGTCCCGTGTTTCTGTTACTTATTGTTACTGTCTCATGCAACGATCTCGTGTTACTGTCTGTAGGTAAGGTCCCGTGTTTCTGTTACTTATTGTTACTCTCATGCAACGATCTCGTGTTACTGTCACAAGGTAAGGTCCCGTGTTTCTGTCACTCATTTTTACTGTCTCATGCAACGATCTCGTGTTACTGTCTCAACGTAAGGTCCCGTGTTTCTGTTACTTATTGTTACTGTCTCATGCAACGATCTCGTGTTACTGTCACAAGGAATGATCCCGTGTTTCTGTTACTTATTGTAACTGTCTCATGTAACGATCTCGTGTTACTGTCTCAACGTAAGGTCCCGTGTTTCTGTTACTCAATTTTGAGTGTTTCATGTAACGATCTCGTGTTACTGTCACAAGGAATGATCCAATGTTTCTGTCACTCGTTGTTACTGTCTCATGTAACGATCTCGTGTTACTGTCTCAAGGCAAGGTCCCCTGTTGCTGTTACTTATTGTTACTGTCTCATGTAACAATCTCGTGATACTGTCACAAGGAATGATCCCTTGTTTTTGTCACTCATTTTTGCTCTCATACAACAATCTCGTGTTACTGTCACAAGGAATGATCCCTTGTTTTTGTCACTCATTTTTGCTCATACAACGATCTCATGTTACTGTCACAAGGAATGATCCCTTGTTTTTGTCACTCATTTTTACTGTCTCATGCAACAATTTCGTGTTACTGTCTCAAGGCACAGTCCCGTGTTTCTGTCATTTACTGTTACTGTCTCATGTAACGGTGTTACTGTCTTGTGTTGCTGTTTGTTTTGTAATATACTGTCTCACTTACTGTCTCACTTACTGTCTCATGTCACTGTCTCATGTCACTGTCTCACTTACTGTCTCACTTACTGTCTCACTTACTATCTCACTGTCTCACTTACTGTCTCACTTACTGTCTCACTTACTATCTCACTGTCTCACTTACTGTCTCATGTCACTGTCTCACTTACTGTCTCACTTACTGTCTCACTTATTGTTTCATGTTACTGTCTCACTTACTGTCTCATGTCACTGTCTCACTTACTGTCTCATGTCACTGTCTCACTCACTGTCTCATGTCACTGTCTCACTTACTGTCTCACTCACTGTCTCATGTCACTGTCTCATGTCACTGTCTCACTTACTGTCTCACTTACTGTCTCACTTACTATCTCACTGTCTCACTTACTGTCTCATGTCACTGTCTCACTTACTGTCTCACTTACTGTCTCACTTATTGTTTCATGTTATTGTCTCACTCACTGTCTCATGTCACTGTCTCACTTACTGTCCCATGTCACTGTCTCACTCACTGTCTCATGTCACTGTCTCATGTCACTGTCTCACCTACGGTCTCACTTACTGTCTCACTTATTGTCTTGTGTTACTGTTTGTTTTGTAATATCGTCTCAGCAACTTGCTGTGCTTTCGGCTACTCTGGTCCATTACTGCGTCTCCTAACTTACGTGGCCCCCTCATATCCTGACGAGTCCAGGCTTTTGCTCATAAGTGTAATCACTACGTACTGTGTCTCCTAAAATACGTGGCCCCCTCATATCCTGACGAGTCCAGGCTTTTGCTCATAAGTGTAATCACTACGTACTGTGTCCCCTAACTTACGTGGCCCCCTCATAACCTGACGAGTCCAGGCTTTTGCTCATAAGTGTAATCACTACGTACTGTGTCTCCTAAAATACGTGGCCCCCTCATATCCTGACGAGTCCAGGCTTTTGCTCATAAGTGTAATCACTACGTACTGTGTCCCCTAACTTACGTGGCCCCCTCATATCCTGACGAGTCCAGGCTTTTGCTCATAAGTGTAATCACTACGTACTGTGTCCCCTAACTTACGTGGCCCCCTCATAACCTGACGAGTCCAGGCTTTTGCTTATAAGTGTAATCACTACGTACTGTGTCCCCTAACTTACGTGGCCCCCTCATAACCTGACGAGTCAAGGCTCTTGCTCATAAGTATGATGACCATGTAGGTAGGTAAGCAAAAGGCTGAAGTGCAGGTGTGTCTTATCTCCTGCTCTACCCATCTTTTGCAGAGTACAAGGACGGCAATGAGGTCTTTGTGATCAAGATACAGAACCTGGAGCACACCTATTCCCACATCCGACGTAAGTGGTGTGTCTGCTTCAAAAGCATGCTTTATGGTCGCATTGACACAAGAATGAGGTTTTTGTGATCAAGATACAGAACCTGGAGCACACCTATTCCCACATTTGACGTAAATGGCGTGTCAGCTTCAAAAGCATGTTTTGGGTCGCATTGACGTGTGTTGTGATACAGAGCGTGTGAAGGTGTGTCAGCTTCCAAAGCAATTCCTTGCATGAATTGGGATGTTTGAAGCTGCAGGACGATTGTGGACCAAGCAGGGCAGCTTTGAGAAAATTTTGTCTGAAATATGTAGATGGTGCCACCACTCTAACCCTAACTCTAACCCGCGCCTGCCCCCGCCGGTGTGTCTAGCTGTCCTAAAACCGAACTACCTCATTCACAATCCGGACAACGTATCTTCACCACC
>Ga0307968_1001605_pt1:0-15000 | contig 18562 bp, 19 predicted proteins | sample OrgLakmetagen650_FD_201834 | JGI IMG/M metagenome (GOLD analysis project Ga0307968, IMG submission 201834) | Saline water microbial communities from Organic Lake, Antarctica - #650 | ecosystem: Environmental > Aquatic > Non-marine Saline and Alkaline > Saline | place: Antarctica: Organic...
ACACACACACACACACACACACACACACACACACACACAAATACACACTAACACAACCAAGCAAACACATACATACACACTAACACAAACAAGCACACGCATATATACACACGCAGACGTGCCACCCCCTGGCTCATCCTAAGCGGCCACCGGCCCATACACACACACACACACACACAAATACACACTAACACAACCAAGCAAACACATACATACACACTAACACAAACAAGCACACGCATATATACACACGCAGACGTGCCAACCCCTGGCTCATCCTAAACGGCCACCGGCCCATATATACACACACACACTCACACACACAAACACACACACATACACACTAACACAAACAAGCAAGTGCATACATACACACGCAGGCGTGCCACCCCCTGGCTCATCCTAAACGGCCACCGGCCCATACACACACACACACACACACACACGCACACACACACACACACGCACACACACACATACACACACACATACACACTGACACAAACAAGCAAGCGCATACATACACACGCAGGCGTGCCACCCCCTGGCTCATCCTAAACGGCCACCGGCCCATACACACACACACACACACACACACACGCACACACACACACATACACACACAAATACACACTAACACAAACAAGCAAGCGCATACATACACACGCAGGCGTGCCACCCCCTGGCTCATCCTAAACGGCCACCGGCCCATGTACGTCTCCTCTACAAATAACCAGCAACCAGATGGGGAGCAGCCCGTCGCTGCAGGGCTTCGTGCTGATTTGGAGCAGCTTCTCATCAACACAGGAGTGGACCTGGTGCGTTTAATCATGATGAGTTTGTATGTGCTGTGTAGGAGTATGTGTTGTGCATTTGTGTATGTTTGTGTCTGTGTGCCTGTACGCGTGTGCGAATGTGTGAATGTGTGTATGTGTGTGCAAGGCTGTGCATACGCATGTATGGGCGAGGAAAGGCTTCCACTGCCTGTGCTGCTTAACTCCTTTGACGTAGCCTACATCATATATAAGGTTGGCCAGAACCGTATATATACGCCGTATATGACCGTATGTTTGATGAAATCCCTGCAAAAAATGCCGTATATACACCATGTATATATATGGTTCTGGCCAACCCTAATCATATTTATCTGCAGGTTATTGGGGGCCACCATCACACGTACCAACGCAGCTGTCCCGTGTTCCAAGGAAAGTGCCAGCTAGAAAAACAGGGCAAACCCGACGACCCAAATGCCAAAGGGCGTGCGCCCATTCATTTGGTCATCGGCCATGGAGGTAAGCGTGGGTTCTGCAGTTGCGCGCACGCGTGAAGGGGTGCTAGTTGGGGTGGGTGGATGGGTGTTTTTTGATATGAAGTCGGTATGCTGGATTTTTGCACAAGAATGTGCCTGCATCCATGCTACGCCTCGTAGCACTTCAAAAACATGTTGACATGGCCCCACTGCTTTTGATCCTATGGAGTGGGGAGAAACGTGAGTGATGACGGGCAAGAGACTTTAAGACCTTCTGATGCCTTAAACTAGATGGATGCGCACCAAAACAGCTTTTATCTTTTTGACCAATTACTTTACGTAACAGTATCCCCGTAATTTTCAGACCCTTTTTCTACAGTTTTAAATCTATGGCGCCAGGATTGCTTTGTTTGCGTCCAAGAAATTCCCGCGCTGCAGCCTCAGTGACTTCAATGGACGTTTCTATTTCTATTGCATTTTAGGCACTTTCCCAACTCATTGACAGTGCAGTTCCCATTCTTAAAGTACCGTACAAAGCTGCTTCTGCCTTTGTCTTGCCGACGAATTGGTTTTTGTAATGAGCAGTTTCCGCCCCTTTTGACATTACCGTACACAACTGCTTCTGCCTATGTCTTGCCGACGACTTGGTTTTTGTAATGAGCAGTTTCAGCCCCTTTTGACATTACCGTACACAGCTGCTTCTGCCTTTGTCTTGCCGACGAATTGGTTTTTGTAATGAGCAGTTTCCGCCCCTTTTGACATCACCGTACACAGCTGCTTCTGCCTATGTCTTGCCGAAGAATTGGTTTTTGTAATGAGCAGTTTCCGCCCCTTTTGACATTACCGTACACAGCTGCTTCTGCCTATGTCTTGCCGGCGAATTGGTTTTTGTAATGAGCAGTTTCCGCCCCTTTTGACATTACCGTACACAGCTGCTTCTGCCTATGTCTTGCAGGCAAAGGGATCTCACTGAACATGCAATTCCCGCCCCCCCCAACCCTGGTCACAAGTGCTATGTACTGGGGCTACGTTCGCATGGCTGCAAGCCGGGACGAGCTCCAAATTGACGTCATCAGTGACCTGGACGGTAAGTGTGCTCAGCTCGCTCTACCGTTCCAGTTGCGGCCAGAAAGTGGTCTGAGGAAGGCAATATTCCTGCCGCTGTGTCCTATTCTTGACCAGCCTCATCACAGTCAATCACTTCCCCCCTCTTTACTTCTCTGTTTTTCTGTATGCCAATCGTGCTCTGCAACAGTGCAGTTACCCTCTTACTCTTAATGCAACCCCTGCTCTTTTTTGTATGCCAATCGTGCTCTGTAACAATGCAGTTACCCTCTTACTCGTAATTCAACCCCTGCTCTTTTTTAGTACGCCAACCACGCTCTATAACAGTCAGGCTTGTCGAGATACGCCGTACTTCAGCTTTCTTGACCGTAATTACGGTACCGTACCGTAATACGCCGTACGATACGGTGCAAGTACGGTCTGTTTGAAAAGACGGTGTCCGACCGTACAGTACGGTGCCGCCGTACAGCACGATGTTGACCGTAATTTGGCCGTTTGGCTCCAATTTCGACCCAATTGTCTTTTTGCAACAATTAGTTATGAAATTATTAACCAGGAATCAAGTACTGCGTCCGACTTTGAGTTTCCATGCAAGCCACTGCTGGGCCCTTCCCCGAGCTGATGTAGCTCCAACCCAGCATCAGGGTCGTTCAGGGACGCATTGTGTGGCGTCAGCTCATAAGGGGAGCATGCTGGAGGTGGAAATGGGAGGTGTTTGGGGCGGAGAGGCCATTCTGAGGCCATTTTTGCACTGGCAGTGCCAGCTTGGCACCGTACCGTACTCCGTACCGTATTTTACCGTAATTACGGTAAAGTACAGTGTGACAATTACGGTAGTACGCCGTAATTTAACAAGTACGGTGCGTACCGTACAGACCGTAACCGTACCGTACCGTACAACTCGACAAGCCTGATAACAGTGCAGTTACCCTCTTACTCTTAATACAACCCCTGCTTTTTTTCCGTACGCCAATCGTGCTCTGTAACAATGCAGTCAGCCTCTAAGCTTTCAATATATCTCTTGCTTGAAAGGGTCAGATGGGATAACCAAATCATGGATCTCCCTTTCTCTAGCCTCTCTGCACTCTTCGCTCCTCACGTCATCATTCTTGATGCAATTGAGCCTCCTATCTCTGCACTATTCACTCCTCACGTCATTGATTGTGTTCTGAACGAATGCAGGAGCCCTCATGGACTCCCTTTCTCTGACGAGTAGGGTAGTAGGGAACTCAACTTCTGTGTGAGTGAGCTATGAGTAGGGTTGGCCAGAACCATATATATACGGTTTGTATACGGTGTTTTTGGCAGGGAAATCACCAGCTATACGGTCATATACGGGATATATATACAAATCTGGCCAACTCTAGCTATGAGCGCCTGGACGATGCAGGCACTGCTGTGATCAGGTGCAGCTGTAAGCTTGTGAGTGGTATAGGCACTGCTGTGATCAGGTGCAGCTGTAAGCTTGTGAGCGATGCAGGCACAGCTGTGACGCAGGCACAGTTGTGAGTGAGTCAGTGGTGCAGGCACAGCTGTGACGCAGGCGCAGCTGTGAGTGTGTCAGTGGTGTAGGCACAGCTGTGACGCAGGCGCAGCTGTGAGTGTGTCAGTGGTGTAGGCACAGCTGTGACGCAGGCGCAGCTGTGAGTGTGTCAGTGGTGCAGGCACAGCTTTGAATGCGTCAGGAGCGCAGGCACTGCTGTGACGCAGGCACAGTTTTGAGTGTGTCAATAGTGCAGGCACAGCTGTGACGCAGACGCAGCTGTGAGTGCGTCAGTGGTGCAGGCACTGCTGTGACGCAGGCGCAGCTGTGAGTGTGTCAGTGGTGTAGGCACTACTGTGACGCAGGCACAGCTTTGAGCTTGTGAGCGATTTAGGCAGAGGTATGAGCAATGCAGTCAGAGCTGTGAGCTTGCGAGCGATATAGGCACAGCTATGTGAGCACAAACAGGCATACATGTGAGTTGTATACACCATTGCATGGCTGCAGTCAGCACTTCTGCTTCATGTTGTGCGTACGTCTTTTTCCTGTCAAATTGTAACGAATGTGTGCGTCAAACGCAATGTAGCACAGCAACGCTGCTGTGTCAACAAATGCGCGTCAAACACAATGTAGTACAGCAGCGCTGCTGTGGTATATCTGTGCTTTCGGCAAAGTTGTCTACAATGTGGGAGAGTGGGTTGGCGCCTTTACTTATTTTTTAGCTGTGCCGTGCATAAACTATAGCAACTCAATCCGTTATCTAAAAGGCTGTTGCTGTATCAAGATGGGCTTGTTTAGGTTTGCTGCTGAATATACTTGTTTCACGTCTTACTTTGAGCCTCAGGCTCGCCATTCACTTTACAAGAGACCCAATGTCGACCAGTTGTCGTTCTTTGACTGATTCCATTAATATTTGTTATTGCTTTTGCCGTCCTTTTTACTACAATTTTTTGAATTTGTGTAGAGAAGAGTTTGGTGCTGGTATTTATTTTGCCTGACCAAGTTGACCGAGTGCCTGAATGACTCCATTCTCTTTATATGTACACGTCTGCTTCTTATGCAACTGTACATATATTGCTCTATATTAGGAGTTTTGCAAGCAGTCGCCGTTTTTGTTTACAGATGAAATTGGCAATTGTGCGAGCATTGTTGCCAGTTTACTCGAGTGCTTTTAGCAAAACCATTCCTAATACAGCTCACTTCCGACCTTGCAAGTTGCAGATTCGCGGCACATACACATCACCGGGTGGATGGGTAAGGGACCGATACTAATAATTAATAGCTCCAAACGCATTTTCTCGATACATGGTTTTCATGCCGTGTTGTACTAAATCACTGTCACTGCAAAGTATAAGATAATAGACTCAGCACAACTGTCAGATCAAATTACCGTCACTGCTAAGTATAAGACTCGTCACATCTACTAATGATTGCGCCTTTGGACCAAGAAAGGCCTCCAAGGTGGGAAAACCATCCAGCAGAGAAGTGAGTTTGCATCGCTGTGCCTAATGCTTCTACCAGTTCTCTGGCTCATGCCCTTACAAAGGGTCTATAAAGGGGTAACCGGCAGCCACATGTGTTGGGCTGATAGGCATTGCTGGGTCAGCCAGGGTAAAGTAAACGTAAGGTTGTATAAAAAGAACTGGTCCCAGCCAGTGCCATATTGTTCTCTAAGGAAATTGATAAGTCAGAGGTGAGGAATGAATGATGAAAGGCAAAACCTGCGATAATAATAGAGCCTGATGGTGATGAGCCACAACAACCAGTTCAGGCGTGTTAATTGAATACCAGAATGTATAATCCAAGGGGAGGAAGGGAGCGCCACATTAGAGACCCATGCTGTTCATGCAAACAAATTGGAAGCTGAGATCAAATTTAGCATTTGACTTACTACAACAGTGCACCAGCATGTACGTTCTAAGAAAAGCACAGAAAAGTGTTGGAAGGAAAACCCTTCGCCTTAAGTTGTTAGGTTGTTTGAGCCACGGTTTTGGCTCCGCTGGGACGAGGGCCTCCGCTGGGACGAGGGCCTCCATCTCACGATTTTGGCTTGCCTTTACATTTTTCCTTATTATTTTTGCCCTTGCGCTCTCTGCACCTGTTTGTGTCTACTTGTGCCACTCATCTTTGTTTGGCTCCCACACTGCTGCTCCTTCCCAAAGCTGGGACCAATGACTCAGACAGACCTCTCGGCCTCATTGTGGTTGTTACACATTCATATGACTAAACGAACAAACAGAATCGGAGACCTTACAATCCCCATTGGTGAAAATCATCAGTGTACATGTGTACATTTAAGGCAAGTGGGTCAGGAAAGTCATGGTACACATCAAAAGAGGATCAAAAGCTATTTGCGACGGGCATTTGATGAACGCGTGTTTGACCTGCATCCCGTTTGCTGAACGCGTGTTTGACATGATACCCGTAAACGAGGGTAAAGAAGAAGCCATCGGTATTTCCGGCATTCGAAGAGGGTTGGTAGAACGAGCGGTCCGAAATCAACAAAACCCTAATTACCATCATCTCTTCTCATATTATGATATTATATTTGACTAATGATCAATCTTAATTAGAAGAATCGGACATGCGAGTTTGTAGCATAGTAAGGCTGCCATCCTGGCATCAAAAGGACGTAGAGATCCTGCACCACGGCCTTGCATCTCCTTTAAGAAGAGTGGCTAAGTAGGTTTCTTATTCAACAATCCCCTACATACCTTGGTGCTCGCTTGTCAGGGTGCTCGCTTGTCAGCAACCAAGGTGCTCGCTTGTCAGCAACCATTTCTGTCCAAGTGGCTAGGAAAGAATGTGCTCAAACAGAACCAAGCACCTATTCGTGCAGGTAGATTTCTCTTTCATAACCATTCAACTCAAAGGAGTGAACTCGTTAGCGGCTTCCAGCCACTTGAAAAGTCATGTAAAATCCGTCACAAATTGGCTCGCATGCTTAGTCATGTGCTTGCAGACCCTGCCTGCAAAGAATAAACTCCCTCGTTTGCAATTTGCAATGCATGACAGGCTTGCACAATAAATGCGGAAAGCCCTCACAGTGCTCGGGGGGGCGGGAGCGCTCCTCTTCACCACTCCTCCTTTCAACAGTCGGCCCTCCCTTCATGATCCCATTCCGTCCACTGCCGCGTTTCCATTAAGGCACATTGGCAGCACAGACTTAGTTCCACCAAAAAGCAATCCAGGTGCGCAGCACGGCATGTACGTGTTTTCAAGACTTACTTTGCAGTCAGGCGACTGCTGCATTTTCATACCTCTCCTTTTTCCTGGTTCACACAAATTGCACTTAATTGTAGCTTGCCATTTCATCTTAAATCATATTTCGGCTCATTAAAAAAGCACTCGCCGCATTACCATCCCTATTTTGGTGGGCGCAGGCGTGCGTGTGTTCCCAAATGTGTTGTCAAACCAGGACTCGTCACGGCTTTTGGCCGAATTACAGCCTATAAAGAAAACCTATGGGATCAGCTTTATAGGTGAGATGTGCTGGTGAAGCTCTTGGAACTCTGACTCTAAACATGTGCTCATTTGTTGGGTGGTGTGCGTATGTAGGAGCAAGGGAATCCGCTCTCTACAAGTGGCAACATTCTCTGCTTCCGAAGCCGCAACCCCCAATTAATATGATGAGAATCACAGGTACGCATGGCTTACCTCCTCTTTTCCATTGTTGCCCAACAGCCTTGAGGCGTTTGCTAGCTAAACAACGACACATTTCAGTTACCTATTTCGTAACCGAAGGGCACCAGGGCAGCAAAACAGTTATTGAAAAGGTCGTGAATTTTTATTTTTACCATGCTTCATGCTGCCAATGATAAGGCACACCCACCTCTTCTTTACTGTCCATTCTTCAGGACGGCCAGAGTCAGAGCAGCAACACTTACCCCCGTGGCGGTATGGCGATGTGCGTGGGTAGGAGGTGCAAACAATGTCGGTACCGTACAGACTTTATATCACCGCGCAAAAATATTGTTTTTTGCCCTGCGGGGTGGCTGCGCGCACGAAAAATATCTATTTATTTTGGGGGTGCGGGATTGAAAAACGGGGATTTGTGGCGTATTTTGGAGCCTGTCAGGCAAAAATCCCTGTGCGGGGTTGGTGTAAGTTAAATATTTCCAGGGTGCGGGGTTGATGCGGGAGTGTGAAACTAAAATATTTTTTTGGGGCTGCGGACTGAACCCAAGTCTGTACGGTATGTTGATACGCGTGCGATTTCAACTCTGTATGACGTGATGTGTGAGTTGAGGTTAACGTTCTAGCAGTTGGTGCACTACCTGCCTGAAATCAGCTGGTTGCCTTGCCGTCTCTGCATAATTTCGATGTGATATAAACTGGCATACAACCAAGGTAAAGAAAGGGCTTTTAGGTATAAAGCTTCCGTTGCCCTTCACTGCCATCCTTGTTATGAATTTTCCACGGCAGCACAGTTATAATTTAACTCAACCCTCCTTAGACCACTGCTATGTTCTCGTCATAATTATCATCTGTGTACTATGAAAGTCTAAGTGCGGACCTGTATAATAAAAACCTCCCACCACGTCACAAGCTTGAAGCAAATCAACGGAAGAAATCAAATGGCTTCGCTAATAGTGTAAAAACACCCAGCATGATTAAGGGGTGGTTTACACACACTTGTAGGGTTGGCCAGAACCATATATATATATATATATATGTATATACGGTGCATATACGGAATTTTTTGCAGGGAATCAACCAAATATACGGTCATATACGGTGTATATATACGGTTTTGGCCAACCCTACACACTTGTAACTGCCGGCTACATACCCGCCCCATGCATTCTCAGGAGTTTGACGAGGCATCCCTCCCTCCACAGCTATCTGCTCTGGTGGCCAAAGTGCGGTCGATGCCGGGGCTCAAGCTAGGGAAGCTTCGAGATGTCACTATTAATTATCGGCATTCAGGATTCCTGCGCCTGGTTGAGTATTGAGGGAGGATGAGAGCCTTTTCCTCTTGTCAACTCGCACATGTTTTTGGCCGTAGCGTTAACAAGGTTTCTCTCCTTTTTTTTAATGGTGTGAACGGCCCATAGCATACACACACACACATACACACACACACACACACACACACACACACAACACACACACATACACACACAACGCCGGCAAATCGATAAACAGGCAAAACCTGCCTTTGTATCAGTGTGGCAGTGCAGCACAGCCTCCTGACTGCATTTGCTTTCCTTCTCTCATTCTAAGCAGTGACCAAGCAGGCCCATTCCTGTTGAACCATGGCCCTTATTTGTTCTCACCATGGTTCAATGCCTTATTTGCTTACTTGTTCTCACCATGGCCCTTATTTGTTCTCACCATGGCCCATTGCCTTTTACCATGACACAGGACCCACATGTGGATCCGCATGATGATGGGGAGAACGTGTTCATCATAGGGCTTGACTCAGATACAGTTCTGACCCTGTGCCCTGCCGCAAGGAGGGACCTTTGGCAAAAGCTGTGCACACTCTGGGACGCATTGACGCTCAGGTGTGTAGGCATAAATTATTGTGGGTGTGGTCTGCACAATCTGTGCACACTCTGAGACGCGTGGTGCGAGGTGTGTAGGTATTTGACGTGTTTGGGTATTGCCCGCACAGTTTTCTTCCCTCCCAGGTTTAGGGGAGGGTTGAGGCATGTCTGTTCTCACGAGCCATTTTGGGTTGGCCGCGCCGCCAACGTCTAGCCTCCTGGGTGTGCATAGGGTCTGCAAAGGGGGTGATGCCCACCCAGCGCTGTTGTTTCCCTCCTGATATGGCATGGAGGGTGTCCACAGAGTATTTGGGAGGGGGTGATGCTTACACAGCATTGTCTTTATTTCTCCCAAAATGGTGAGATGCCCAGAATTATAGGCATCTTACCAGATTTGGATTTTTATGTTCTGGTTCTGGTAGGGGGTAAGGGGGCTAGGCCAGCCTCTATTTTGCAGCGCAGATATTTAGGTTATATGTAGGTTATAAAGAAGGTGTCTGTGTTCAAGAAACCGTTACCGCAAACAACTTAATGAAAACCAATAGTTCACGGGCTCCATTACAAGCTTCAGCAATAGTGAAGGATGCTTCAAAATGTACATGATAGAAATAGCAGCTTTCCTCGCGCACTCACAGGGATGAGAGGGAACGGGTACTTCAGGAAGCACAAAACTCTTGGACACCGTGGGACATAGATGTATATGCGCAAGCAGGGTCATTGGTAGGTGTCCTGGCCTTTGGTCTGTTTCTCGCCGTTTGAAGAGGGTTGAAGTATGAATTGCTACAGCTGCTGCACCTCTGAATCATTTGGTGTGCAGAGAGGAAGAGAGTGTGCATGGTGCCCAGCAGGTCCGGCTCGTATGCATACGCTTACTCAATTTAAAATACTTACTCAATTTCACACTCAAAAAAGTCAATATTATTAAGGCCCAAGCTGGAGCACGCTTGGTCGTACCCATGCAAAACCCCCCTCCCTTCCCGGCCAACAGTGCCGACAAGCCTGAGTTAGCCATATATTCTCAAACACTCCACCTTTTGGGGATATGAGAGTTGCGTTGGATAGCTAATTTTTTCCTACATGTCTACAAAGACAACAGACATTATTGCGCATGCACTGCACCAATCCGTGCCCTCAAAAATTCATGGGCCTTGATATATTTATCATCCCGCATTTCTGGTGAGGTTTGAGTCTGAGGTCACAGGGGGCGCGAGGTCACAGGGAGCGCGAGGTCCCCGGCAATACTAAGAAGATGTATGTTTTGGTACAAACAATTGCATCAAAACCCAACGAGGCCACCGCTTGGCCCCTCTCTTTGCGTAAAGCTTGGCTTCACCCCGCAACTCTGGCAACAAAAACCGGGCTAAAACTCGCAGAACGTTTGGAGCGACAGAGATTTCTGACTTTATTTGGCGAAGCCTCCCTCGTGGGGGCGTGAGCCCTAGTGTTATTGACTCCTTCCCACCACGCTTCACACAGGCCTTCCCAGGCTCACCCAGGCCACCCCACGGGCTGAGACTTGAAATTGGCTCCTAACTAAAACTCGTACCGCACCATATGGATTATGGGACCCTGGGGTGCGGTGTGTGATGATGTAGAGCAATTTTTTGTTTTTGACCTCTTCCTCAGGCTTACCACCCAGGGCACCTCCCGGGCTGAGACTCAACATAGGCTCCTAACCAAAACCTTTACTGGGGCAGATAAATTCTGGGACCCTGGCGTGCTGTGTGTAAAGTTTTAGAGACATGTTTAGTCAAATGTTGATGACGCGCGGAAGTTTGCTTGGACGGGACCCTTCAGGAACACGGCCCGTGTTGGCTGGACTGCTCGCGGGGCATGGAGTGCACGGTGCAGGTGCTTGCCACGCACCGTGTGTATTGAAGCAGAGTTCAGACATTGTGACCCGGGCGTCGTGCTCGCACTTGCCCTCTCAACAGACAGGGAACAGCAGCAGCAGCACATCCTCATGCCTGCTTCAGCAAAGGCTGCTCCAGCAAAGTGTCATGCACACCACTGCAGCACACTCTCACACGCATGCGCATGCACACACACCTATAAACAAAGGCGCGCGCGAATACACCCAGACGCGAATATTTTCACACGCACAAACACACAGGCACACAAGCGCTCACACACACACACTCTTGCACGCATACGCGCACACACACACACACACACACACACACACTCACACGCTCACATGCATATGCATGCACACGTTGCGCGCGTGATGGGCTTCGCCAATTTTTCAGCGTCGCTAGCGACGCTCCCACACTTGTCCCTGTGTCCCTTGTGTGAGTGCCTCCTACTCGCAGGCATTCCCAGTACCCCTGCCCCAAATTCGACACTGCAGCATTGTTATAAATTCAAGAAAAGCTTATGTCCTGAAGCAAAGGTTGATCGGTGTAAGTTCAGAATTGCACCTTTCCCCTGCCAAAGTGGGTGCAAACTACGCACCGGGCCCCACGCAGCCCCCCAGAATGCCGAATTTTCATCAATTGTCAATGGTTTGGATATAAAATCAAGTATCTTACATTCAGATGAGGTAGAAGGGGCTTTAAATTGGGTGAGTAGCTTATTGGCACTGTTTGGGGTGGCTTTTGCGTGGGGATGACCGCTTGCGCAAATCCTTACTACAACTTCAGCACCAAAAAAATTGTCAAAAGTGTCCACCACTTGCATATTGGTCCGTATTTTTACCTGCACAATAATGGAACACTCAGCTGTCTAAGAACCGTTTTCTATTAAAATACGTTGCGTCTCAATTCTCAATAAGAACGATAGAAAAGCGGAGGAGGGAACAGTGCAAGGTTGCTCAGTTGTGGTAGCTGTAAACAAGGTGCACAAGCTGGCCTAAAGATGGAGTGTATTTGCGTCAAACTTAAATACGCAGGCAAACATTTCCTAGTTGGAACAAGAGGCTCTTGTTTCAAAGTAACGTGGCCACTTCTTCCCCTTGCAGATTCATTTAAGTGGCGATGCCCGGTGGACTTGGACGCACGGCACGCGTATTGGCACGCCTCCACCTCAATCGACAAATGACAAGCCCCCTATAAATGATACGAGGGATGGCAAATCCATCTCACCATACAGCTTCCATGATTTTTGGGGACAGCCCTCGAGCGTTGTTCTGCGAGGACAGGAGAGGCACAGCGTTGTGCTAGCGTTTGCTGAACCGTCTGATCATGCATAAGCCGCATTTGTGATTTCTGGTGTGGGGTTGTAACATTTTGTTTCAACAGCAAAAATATCGCGTGTTATTTTGGCATAATCATTGTTGAGCAGATATGATCTCGCTGACTGAGCTACACTAATTAGTGCTGGCACGATTCACGCCAGTCGGTCTGCAGGCCGATTAAGCAATTGATCAGTTAAAACTCCCTCAAGTTTCATACGTTACGTGGTAACTCCTACAGAGAAGTGGTACAGAGAAGTACTGAATAGTACTACTGTTTATTACAGGCAAAAGGGCAAGTTCAGAGGTTACAGATTACACTTTATCAATCCAAAAGTGCGACTGCTAGGCTGCGTATGTAAAATCACTGTAAAAATCGTGAGGATTGTTTGTTGTATATCACATTTTGTAGCACCTACAAAAAAAACCGTGGAAAGGGAAAAAAGCACAACGCACTTTACAGCACTGAATAAAACCAGTCGAAAGGGCAAGTTCGATCCAAGCACCATCAGCATAGATGCTTAACTATCATTGGGTTTGGAATACGAAGGTCTTTAGCCTCATTCGTGTTTTGACTGGCTGCCCTCCTAATTTTGTAAGAACTACATGTACATGCACAGAAATGGTGATGAGGGATGTTTTGCCTTTAAAATGCTTGTTAAAAAATGTAATAATCTGCATCAGTGAACTCTGTATTAAGTATTTATAGGCAAAGCCACGGAATACTTTAACGACTGGCAAGTTTCTCAAGACAAGCTCTCGCGTACCTTTCTCTGTGGCACCTTGTATTCTATCATTTTGCCTGGTGTATTATGGCGATATGCAGTCTATATTTCTCGGTTAGAATATTAAACTAAAAATTACCAGTTAAAAAAGATTGCGCCTCACACAGCCAAAGCCAGCACCTCCCGTCTTTTGCAATTGACTCAGCAAAAAATAAGAAATATTCCAGGGGGGTACGTAGAGGGGCGGGAAGAGAGACGGCACTCATTAAACAGGGCTCTTTCCGCCCCTCTACCCCCCTGGAATATTTTTTCATAACCCATTGCGACATCTGCGAACCCACCGCGATGGGTTCGCAGGACGGGAGGTGCTGTGTGAGGCGCATGCTTTTTTAAACTGGTATTTTATTGAATATTTCAATCGATTGCATATCGTAATAAGTATCACTCCGCCAAAACAGGTTCCTGGACAGTGCAAGCGCGGCACTCTAAATAAATCAATTTAAACAAGATGATTCCCGGATTAGCTGTCCCAGGGCTTGAAGGCTCGCCTGCTCCGATGCAGAGACGCTACGATTCCAGCTTCGTGGATGGGAAGTGCTTCTTGGGGGTAAGTGGAACTCGGTGCTCGAGGAGGGCCCCATGCCCCACTGTTTACAGCGCTCACCAACTTTGCTTGCTTGAAAGCCCACCTGAATCTTCGTGCTCTCCTTGCCTGCTGCTGTGCCTGTAGGGCCTGGATTTGTCCACGGACAAGGATAGGCTGGCTGAGTACTGCACGCAGTGGTGAGCGCATGAGGAGAAGTTACTGTCGTGAAGGGGCGCAATCAGTACACACATGCACACCCGTTGTTGTTGTACACACCCATGCACACAGGGGAGAGCTTTCAGATGTAGTGGTCATGAACGGGCGGGGCTTTGGCTTTGCCACCTTTGCCAACCCCCAAAATGCCATCGCTTTCCTGGACAACAAGGAGCATGTGATCGGTGAGAGAACACTCGTACACATGCCCTCTCTTACACCGCGCTCACGCTTTGTCTCCCCCTTGTTCTCTCAAGCGTGCAAGCAGAGGCATAAACATGCACAAGCACGCAAACAGCTCACATTTCATCGCTGGACGGTGACACCGTCCTCTTGTAGGAACATACACTTTAACACACACAAGTAGCATACACGTACACACACATACACACACATGCACGCGCACACACATACACACACATGCACGCGCACACACACATACACGCACATGCATGCATACAAACACACATACACACAACACACACACAAACGCGCACACACACACACATACACACACACATGAACACACACACGCGCATGCACACGCTCACTCACATTCTCTCTCTCCCTCACACCTGCCAATATGCAGACGGTCGACGCGTGGAAGTGAAGGCTGCCGTGCCACGCAACCAGCAAGCCCCCCACCCTGCTACAGGCGGTGTCGGGCCTGTTGTGAATGGCAAGATCTTCATTGGCGGAACCGTGAGTGATGAGCACAGATGGTGAAGTGTAGGACTGGCCAGGACCATGTTCATGAGCTGTATATGATTTTGTGTAATTGAGATCGCCTTGCTGAAGCACCGTGCATACTCCTGATGATGCACATGGTTCTGGCCAGCCCTCCTACACTTCACCATCTGTGAAATGCTTTGCCCCTCCTCCTCGCCAATAATTCTTCCCACTCCGTAGCAAGCGCAACTTGAGATGAGCTTCGCCCCACATGCTCACGCCTCGTTTAAACGAACCAACCCATAGAAGCCACGCAACAAATCTACCACGCAGCCCATGGAAGCCG
>Ga0307968_1001605_pt1:17500-18562 | contig 18562 bp, 19 predicted proteins | sample OrgLakmetagen650_FD_201834 | JGI IMG/M metagenome (GOLD analysis project Ga0307968, IMG submission 201834) | Saline water microbial communities from Organic Lake, Antarctica - #650 | ecosystem: Environmental > Aquatic > Non-marine Saline and Alkaline > Saline | place: Antarctica...
ACACACACACACACACACACACGCACACTCTTGCGCACACAAACAGACACATAAACACACACACATATATACACAGGTTTGTGACGTTCTCTGAGGAGCCGATTGCCATGCAAGTAGCGCGCGCCAAGCACGTCATTAACGGGCAGAGCGTGGAAGTGAAGCGTGCTGTGCCTAGAGAGGGAGAAGCAGGTCAGTCTCATGACCGTGTTCCTTGTTCGTCATGGTTTGTAGCCCTGTGTGTTGCTGTGCTGCTGTGTTGCTGTGCAAGGGGCTGTGCAAGAGGCTGTGCATGTCGCTGTGTGCTGTGTTGCTGTGCAAGGGGCTGTGCATGTCGCTGTGCTTATCGCTGGTTGCATGCATTGCCGTGACTGGTATGGTGTTTATGTTAGGAAAGCACTGTCACTTCACAGTCTGTCCATGTCCTGCCTCGAAAAAATGCCCAGACTCTGTAACTCGTCTAAAAATTGTCGACAACGTGGTACTTAAAACCTACAATGTCACAATTCCTCCTCCGTGGCTGCTAAAGGTGACCCCATTTTGTGAAAGTTGTGTCTTTTTGTGGCTGATGCTTCCAGTAACTTGCCTCGCCATGCCTATGAAAGGTTCTGCAAACAACGTCCCTTGTGTGCGCGTGACACATTACACACTCTACACAACTATCCTGCTAAAAGTATTCCACACGCACTTCCTTACGCATCTCGTGGTCAGGCACTGAAGCACAGGCACTCGTTAACTTGCGTCCCGGTAAACCTCCATACACATCTTGTTGTCAGTTACGTGGACATAGACTCCCGTTAATTTGCCTCTCCATGCAGCCTGTGGGAGGCTCTACAAACAGCATCTCTCGTGTGCAGTAGCCTTGCTACAGCCTTACTAAAAGTCCTCCAAAAAACTCGTTACGCTGTCAGACGCTCAGACTCTGACTCGGGTGAGCCCTCCTTTTCCAGGTGGCCGGGGGGGCCCTGCAAGGAGAGGCGGCCGCGGCGGCTTTGGCATGGATCGCGGAGGCTATGGGGGCGGCATGGGGGGTGGTCGCGGCGGCTACATGGGAGGCGGTGGCGG
>Ga0307968_1001606_pt1 | contig 18557 bp, 20 predicted proteins | sample OrgLakmetagen650_FD_201834 | JGI IMG/M metagenome (GOLD analysis project Ga0307968, IMG submission 201834) | Saline water microbial communities from Organic Lake, Antarctica - #650 | ecosystem: Environmental > Aquatic > Non-marine Saline and Alkaline > Saline | place: Antarctica: Organic Lake...
GTGGAGGTGTATGTGCGTGTGCGTGTGTGTGTGCGTGTGCGTGTGTGTGTGTGTGGGTGGGTGTGGGTGGGTGTGGGTGGGTGTGGGTGGGTGTGGGTGGGGGTGGGTGGGTGGGTGGGTGTTTGTGCCCACGACCACTTAAGAATATATTTAGGGTAGTGTTTGTGAATGCTTGATAAGTATTACGGGTGGCAAGCACAAGCCAATAATTCACTCAGCGCTTCTTGCCTGGGCAACTTCATTCTGCGTGGACCCTGCGTGCCTGTATGACGGAAACAATGCAGTGCAGCTGCAAGGAGCCTCACTGCAAATGACACGGATGTGTACAAGCGCAAATGCGTACGGAAAAAGATGGTGGGCACGTTTTTGAGCTTTTGGAGTCTATCAGCAGTTGATAAGGGAAAGAGCATACGACAAATCAGTGTGGTTTTCCCACCTCCTTTGCCTTTAGTCAGATCTGCAGATCTAGACTAAAGTAATAACACTAGGTACAAACACACATACACACATGCTCACACACACACACACAAACACACACACATACACACACACATTAACACACACACATGCTCACACACACACACACATGCTCACACACACACATGCTCACACACACACACGCACACACACACAAGCACAAGCACATGACGCACGCGTGCTACCTTATTATGCGTGCAAACCCACAAGCACTCTACCCGCCTGCCCGCCCAAACTATGTGCAGGGCCGTTCGCCCCCAAGCCGCACCCAACGCAGGCTTCTGCACCGCCCTGATTGAGCTAGAGAAAAGAGTGCTTGGCAGCAGCAGTGTGTCTGGGCCGACAGCAACCGGTCCAGTGGCACGCGCAGCCCAGCTCGTCCTCGTAAGTTGGTTGGTGTAGCTGTTTTTAAGGAGTGGAGGGGGTAGGGGTTTCTGTCTGGGCTTGGGGTGTGAAGTTGGTCGGTGTGTGTGGAGGGGGGGGGGGAAGCGGTTGGTGCTAGTATACGAGTGTGTGTGTGGGGGGGGTGCAGGTGGGTGAGGGAGTGCGGGTGCAGGTGCGGGTGCGGGTGTGGGTGTGGGTGTGGGTTAAGGGTATGGGTGGAGGTGGGTATGGGTGTGGGTGTGGGTGTGTATGGAGGTGTGGAGGTGTGGGTGTGTGGAGGTGGAGGTGGAGGTGGCGTAATGGTGTGGGTGTGGGTTTAGGGTGTGGTTGTAAGTGTGGGCGTGGGTGAAGGTGGAGGCGGGGTAGGGATGGGGGCACGTGTGGGTGCGGGGTGGGGGTGGGTGGGTAGTTGAATGTTAGTGTTCAGCAGTTGTGTATGCTAAAATCTGTGATGTGTTGTTCATTTGCAGGGAGCAAAGAAGCCAAAACCAAAGCCAGTGGTGTGCTCTATCTGCACAGAGCCGGTGTGTACCTGATGTGTGTGTGTATGTGTGTGTGTATGCCCTATCTGCACAGAGCCGGTGCGTACCTGATGAGTGTGTGTGTGTTAAATGTGTTTGTATGCCCTATCTGCACAGAGCCGGTGCGTACCTGATGTGTGTGTGTTAAAATGTGTGTGTGTATGCCCTATCTGCACAGAGCCGGTGCATACCTGATGTGTGTGTGTCAAAATGTGTGTGTGTATGCCCTATCTGCACAGAGCCGGTGCGTACCTGATTGACATCCCCCCTGAAGCGGTTAGCTGAAAAGACAAAGTCAAGGGGTAGTGAAATGCCAAAAATAAATTCACAATGCATCTGTTTCTGCCACGCCCAACAACAATATTATTGCATGTTACCTGAACCATCTTGACAATAACACACACACGCATACACGTACATACGCACATACATACACACCATATGTAAACACACGCCATTTATAAACACACGCATACTCATGTTTGAACACACACACATACCATACTTCAACACACACACACACACACACACACACACACACACACACACACACACACACACACACACACACACACACACACACACACACACACACACATACACGCACACACAATCTAAATCTGGCACGGGTACCTACAGGTGGGGTTGAGTGTAGCCAGCCTGAATGTCCACATGAAGAGCAAGCACCCCATAGAAGCCCGTGCAGAGTCAGAGGCACAGAAATCCAGGGCTGCCGAAGTCACGAAAGCCCAAAAGCCTGCATGCGCCAATTCCGACTCTCCGAGCGAACCTAGCCTCGCGAATAGCGGGGCTATTCGCTCGGACGGACGCAAAAATCCGACGGAGGACGCGTCCCCCGCCCCTGGCGGGACGGGTTGTCAGATGCGCAGAGGGTGCAGAAGCCGGGCTCTGATGTGCAGAGAGCGAAGGGCGTGCACGTTCTTGAAGGGGGAATGCCTGAGGGCGCCGAAGCAGCAGCAGGGCCAAAATCCTCTGGAGTTCAATCGTCGCTCAGTCAGGCAGCAGGGCCAAAGTCCTCTGGAGCTCTGTCGTCCTCCAGTCAGGCAGTGGGTATCAAAGCAGCAGGAGCAGCAGAGGCAGCAGAAGGAGTTGCATCAGGTAGGTGACGTCGTTGGTGTGTGTGCTACGTGTGCACACACACATGCACACACACACACACGCACGCGCGCACGCACACACACACGTACACACACGCACGCACGCAGGCATGCGCGCACACACACACACACATGCACATGCAAAATACACTAGCACAAATTACAATATTGCATTTCACGTGCATGTACACGTTGGAAATGCTTAAGCACATGTGCATAACACACATACACATACACATACCAGGAGCACCAGCAGCAGCAGCAGCAGCAGAAACGCCCGTAGGAGCGGCACTGGGATCAGAACTGTCAGCAGCTGCAGCAGGAGACAAGACAGCAGCGTCGAAACCCGGACATTCCTTCAAACCCATTGTTTCTGCTGCCCCCAGCAGACCCCTTAAAAAGAAGGTCCCAGGAGGGTCGAACCGTGGGGGAGCCGTCGAAGCAGCAGTGGCAGCAAAGGGGGCTGGCCACTCTGGTAACTGTATAGGGGGAAAGGCTGCAGGCGCATCACCAGCAGCAGCAGCAGCAGCAGAAGCGCCTCCAGTAAAGACTGCAATGGCAGCGGCAGCAACACCAGCAGCAGCAGCAGTGCCGCCAGCGAAGACTGTAACAGCAGCAGCAGCAACAACAACAACAGCAACAGCAGCAACACCAACAGCAGCAGCAGTGCCGCCAGCAAAGACTGCAACAGCAGCAGCAGCAACAACACCAACAGCAGCAGCAGTGCCGCCAGCAAAGACTGCAACAGCAGCAGCAACAACAACACCAACAGCAGCAGCAGTGCCGCCAACAAAGACTGCAACAGCAGCAGCAGCAACAACAACAACAGCAGCAGCAGCGCCGCCAGCAAAGACTGCAACAGCAGCAGCAGCAACAACACCAACAGCAGCAGCAGCATCAGTGCCGCCAGCAAAGACTGCATCGGCAGCAGCAGCAACAACACCAACAGCAGCAGCAGTGCCGCCAGCTAAGACTGCAACAGCAGCAGCAGCAGCAGCAGCACCAACAGCAGCAGCAGTGCCGCCAGCAAAGACTGGAACAGCAGCAGCAGCAACAACACCAACAGCAGCAGCAGTGCCGCCAGCAAAGACTGCAACAGCAGCAGCAGCAACAACAACAACAGCAGCAGCAGCAGTGCCGCCAGCAAAGACTGCAACAGCAGCAGCAACAACACCAACAGCAGCAGCAGTGCCGCCAGCAAAGACTGCAACAACAGCAGCAGCATCACCAACAGCAGCAACGGCGACAGCAGCTGGAAAGAGTAGGGCTGCCGGAGCTGGACTGCCTCTCGGAAAGAGGGCAGCGGCAGGCACAGGCTCCAGCGCAGTTGCAAACAGAGGAGCTGCTGCAGGACCTGCGGTGAGTTTCTGGTGCCTGGATTTGGGGAAGAACAAGAGAGAAGCTACGCAGGTAGTGAAAAGCGCTGCCCGCATCAACTCAGGCGGAAGGAATTACTTTGATGCCTAATACTGTATATAGCTCCCTTATTACAGCAGACAGGAAAAGCTCAGAGAGGGTCATGATGCTTTCCTGAGTTCCTGGGCTGGAATGTTTCCAATGAAACCTCAGGACTCTGTTTCACAGCACTTGCTGAAAACGTGAAACACAGCGCAATGAAGTGCCTGGGTTGGTTGGGGTACGTCCTAAACGTCCACGGGCTTGCGTGCCGGCAAACGTTTGTAAATCACAGATTCCGGTGATGTCCCTGGGTCTTCAAGGCAATTCCAAAAAGTCGACCGTGTTTATGGTTTTGTGTCACGGTACTCTCCAGAAACTGTGGATCACGGTCCTTTGAAGGCCTCTGCAGAAGCGCTGTGATCAAAAGCCACGCCAGCTAGAACACCTCATGGCTCAAAAGCCACGCCAGCTAGAACACCTCATGGTGATCTCTTTACCTGCAGGTCAGGAATGCAAGCAACCCTGAAAAGCTGGCAAAGCTCGTTCCATTCACCTCTCGGGCCGCCACAACCGGAAATAGGCCTAGGTCCTCTGAAGTGACAAAGGGCACGCAGAAGAGTATTGCAAGCTGCACGGGTGCAGTGTCAAGGAGCACGCCATAGGAATGCCTGTTTGTTGGCTCGTGGAGTAAAGACCACCAAGATTTCTACCTTTGAAAAGCTTGGTGATCACTTAAATGGCGTGGTTCTGGAAGTCCATGAAACTGGGTGTGATTGCAGGCAGGGTCTTGGAGCATGCCGTAAACGTGCCTGTGCTTTTGCTTGCAGTGTGTGTGTGTGTGTGTGTGCGTGTGTGTGAGTGCGTGAGTGCGTTAATACAGTGACCAAAGCATGAATGCTCCACGCGGCTTGCACCGACGCATATGCTTGACAAAGTTTGACGCACCTGTAGCTCTCATGCATTGAGCCATGTGCCTCACACACACACACACACACACACACACACACACACACACACACACACACACACACACAGATGGAGGGTGAGGTTGGGAGTGACGTGCAGTGGTGTGAGAGGATTGCTAACTCGAGCGTACTGCTTGGCTGTTGTGTTATTTGTCTTGCAAGCTCCAGAGGTTATAGTCCTTAACCTGTGACGTTATTTTGGGTGGCCGCTACGTCGCTTGCATTGAAGGACGCACCGTTGTTTATCATATTATTTATTATGTACGAATACCACCTTTGTACATACATTATATGCTAACTTGACCCAAAGTGCAACAGCACATCAAATCTCCCCAAGCCTTCATCTTTGAGTTGTATTTATATTCGTTGATGTGCTAAGTCTTACCCTTTGTTATTAAATAGCAATTTGGACCGACAGCGGGATATGTAACATTTTGTTTTCGCCTTGGATACAGTGAGGCTTATGCATTCAGGAGGAAGGAAGCTTTTTCAATTGACATTCCTTTATGATTGTTGGGTGTGGACTCCCTGCCTACGTAAGGGCTTATAATTATTGTAGTGGCTAATTTAAATTTAGGAGGCCAAGTGTGACTGTGTGAGAATAAATTTGATAAGCAGCCAGCTGTGTTCCAGCCTTGACTTTTGTTGACTAAGAAATGACAGGAAGCTCCGTTAATTGTGATCTTGTAGCCAGCTTTCCGGCATCTGCTTGCTGTTTAGCTGGTTGCTTTTTTTCCATGCGCCGCCATTTTCAATGGTAGTACGCAGGCTTACGTGCATTTCAGCTTCTTAGTCACAATAAATCACTGTCACAGGTGGCGTCACAGGCCAATTCAAGGAACAAACTGGCTTCCCCAGCTTATTGCAAGGTTTACAGAACAGGGATTAAAGTAAAGAAGTGCGACTGCCAGCCAAGGAACAAACTGGCTTCCCCAGAAAAGAAAAGAAAAACTACGCAGGCAGTGAAAATCACTCCCCACATTAATTAAGGAAAAGGAGCCACTTTGTTACCGAGTACCGTAAAGCTCCTCCACCGCGAAAAAGGAAAGGAAAAATTAATGGGGATCAGGAGAATTGCAGGCTTGGCCTGAAACCGGCTCCTGATGAGAGTTGATAACAGTACTGGAAAAGGCACGTCTGGTATGGACAACTTTAGCAGCAAAGTTCACAGAGTGCACATGGAGCTTGGAGGCAAGCTTCTTAACTCTTTAACAATCGAGACCCGGTTCTTTGAAGGCTTCAGAGTGTGGGTGTTGTAGAGGGTGCCGCCCACACCCAAAAGGATGATGTGGAGAGTAACGGAGGCTCCTTGGAGAATGTTGCAAAGGTCTTTGTGCTGTTCCTTTGCGGCGTTCAGCTGGTTCTGAGGTCTTGTGTCCTCACAGTACTTGATCTCGACGAGGCGGATGTCACGCCGACATTTGCTGAGGTCTTTGGGTCGATGCTGTCTGGGGTTGGTGTCTGGCGGTGCTGCTGGGGTGCTCCCAGTCTCCCTCAGTTGCCCCCTGCCACTCCGAAGAACCCACCCCCCTGCAGTAGTTTGTTTGCTTTTGCAGAAGTTGGAGTAACCAGCACAATATCTGGGTGGCTGGAGGTAAATTTGTCTGTATCTGGGAAGCGGGGTGGGAAGAGCCATTTGGGAACAATTCTACTTTCAGCTGATTGAGGAATCTGGAGATTTTGCATGGTCATAAGGAGCCGTTCGTTGCTGCCTATAGCTTTGGAGACAATGCATGATCCTAAGGACCCTGTTGTTCTGATAGCCTTAAGGATCATGCGGCATGCTATGTTTTGTCTTTCGGTGATCAAATTCCTTGTTTGCGTGTGTTGGCACCCAGAAAGGATGTGCAGGGCACTGTCTACTTGTGGGCAGAGGGGGCAAGTGTGACTTGTTGAGATTTTGAACAATACCGCATGTTTTTGATTGTATAGGTAGGGTGTATTTCATAATGATACATTTGGTCTTAAAGGGGACATTGGATGATGTTAGGTAAGCATTGCTAGCAGCTTCATTGGTAGTGCCATCCTTTATGAGGGTCTGGTAGTACGCATGGTAGTTTCGATTCAGTTTTGGCATTTCCCAGTTTATGGAGAAGATGCATATGTGCTTGAAGGGCGTCACGATGGTTTGGTAGGTACCAAATCTTTGGGGGAGGCGAGTGGGCCATGTTTGTTGTATGGGTATAATGGTGGGTTTGTGTTTGGTTTTCTATGTCATCTTTTGCAAGCCAGTGGAAGTTGTAGAAGGGATTTCCCTCAGGGCCAGCTGTTCTGATGGAGGTGTCTGTAATGTCGGAGTAGGTGGTGGCTGATTTTTTAGCAAAAGCGTTCGGCATGCTCATTACCAATAATACCGGCATGGGACTTTACTTTAAAGAAGTGGATAGGCGATGGTGATTGGCGGATTGCTTTAGAAATGGATTGAAGGACATCTCCTTGGATGTGGTGGCGATGGAGATTCGGGTGTGAGAGCTCCTTTTTAATTCGGTGCAGTGATGTAAGGCTGTCAGTGGCTATACGTGAGTAGCCGTGTATGACTGCAGCTGCTATAGCTGCTAGCTCTGCCCGTGAGATGGTGTTGGTTATACCCATGCCTTTTGGGTTTACATAGTGGAAACGTTTAAGTGAGGGTGGTATACACCTGATCCGGTGTCTTGCCCTTCTTCATTCTTTTGGAGGCTGCCATCAGTGTAGGTCCAATCCCGCCAATATTTTACTTTACGGGTTAGGTTTTGGCTGGAGCTGTTTTGGACATAATGCAGACCTATAATCTTATTATCTTGATTCTTTTTATGTTTATATATATCCTTTATCAAAACAAACTATATATAATTTTATTTTTCCCCTATGCCTATATAAGTAAAAAATAGCACTAATTGAAAGCGAGGTTGGTCAGTAATCAGGGAACTTGTTTTATCTGGGCCTTCTGAGGCTTGAGGGTGGTCATTGGGTAGCTTATTAAACTTGTTGAGTCCTGAGTGTTGTCCGGAACCTAAGGCTGTTGGTAGGGATGGTTATGTATGTTTTGAAGTTCCCGTGTTGCCTCAGAGATTTCTTTGGCAAGTTCTTTTAGCCAGTCTTTGTTGTGAGCATTAAGGCAGACCCTACCCTTGGTGTTCCATGTGGCAATGATCTGCAATCCCCAGGAGTGTTTGGAAAGTGGTATTTGTATATTGTACCAGAAGGGCACTTTCGCATATTGGAGTTGGTCTGATGGGATGGTGCCCAGGAATTTACATATGTGTGGGTATTTGCGGCAGAGTGATGCATGGGGATTTGTGGTCATCTTTATTCCATGAAGGGAGGAGCATGAATGTGGCTGTTTCCTCTGTGCTGACAGCAGCAGTGTAGATGGCGTGTCTTGTTGCTAAGAGCATGGTGTTTTCTTGGTAAATGGGATGGCATATGGAGAACCCAGAAAATCGGGAGGAGAAGGCGTTGGTGTGTGCCCCAAACACTTTGTCCCTTGGAGCTCACTCCAGTAATGGAGGAATTTGGGGTCATGGTCAAGGGGGGATTCCATTGTTTCTTTATTGACCAGGGCCCGCTTTTGAAAGGCGGCGGTGATGTGGGAGGGGAGTATCCGTGCAAAAGGGTCTTTGACTTTTTTTGTTCGTATGTTTAGAAGCAGAGGTGTCTTTACGTGCAATGAGGCCTGCTACAAGTTCTGATGCAAAGCTAATGGGAGGAGGTTGGACGTGATCGTGTAGATCACTGCATTTTGCCCTGTCATAGGCCTTTCGTAGTATGTTAAGGCGCTCGGGAGTAAGCATACCTTAACACTTTTAGTCGACATTGTAAATACAGGCTACTGTGTCAGTGTACACTTCAGGAAGCATAGGGTCATCTGGGGAGGATAGGGTACTCTTTTCTTGATACTCCATGAGATCAATGATTGTGATCCAGTATTCACAATGCCCTGTGACCGTAATGTCAGCCTGTGGGTTGGTGGGTTGGATGTCAGAGTTGACTTTGTTCCGGAGATCGACATTGTAGGATTGGTACGTATTGCCCTCTTGGGTGGCAGAGAAACCTTGTTTTTGAAGATCAATTTAGGTGTTTATCTGGTGGGGGCTGAGATAAGTTTGGCGCAGTGATTTGCTCTTCATAGTTTTTGAGGCTCTGCTTGAAGCTTTCACGTGTGTTTTGTAGTTCTTCTGGCTCCCAGGTTGGGTTCCATGAGACCTCCACAATTTCTCTTTTCTGAGAGTAGAGGATACGGTTTTTCTTTTCATTTTGATTCAGATTGATACAGGCAGGGCAGGCCCATGAATCATTGGCATCAACAGCTTTCCTTTTTAGTGGCGTTGCAGCAGCTTGTTTTAAGCAAGCATTGCCAGTGGTAGGTACGGTTGCAGACGTCGCAGATGTACATGTCTTGAAAAGGTGGGGAGAGGTCTGGAGATTTAAGTCCTAGATGGTAGGAGCAATTTTCACAGCTTGCTTGCACAATTAATTTGGCTCCGGGCATTAGTCTTAGTCTGTATTTGGGCACTAGTCCAACCTGATTAAAGAGCGGTAGGGCCCATCTTTCGATGATCATAGGGGCATAGTATGTGTGGTATTGTTTCTGTCTTAGGGGTGTATCATCTCTGTCTCTTTTCTTGGGGATGAAGAACCTCGAATTATCTATGTGCAGGATGTCCATATCATCATAGTAGAGTGTGTTGATGGCCTCTGTGGGTGTCATTGAAAGAGTCTTGTCCTTCTTGTATTTCTAGAGTTCTTGTTGAATATGCGTGGTGCGCAGGGGGGTCAGGTTTAGGCTAGGAAGGTTATGGGGTATATTGAGGACTTCACATCTTCTTTTCCTTTGGGGTCTGCGCTGTGATGATGGTGCTGGGTGGTATGCAATCTCATAGGTTGGGTTGTTTTGTATCTGGTAAGTTATCGGGATGATGATATTGATATGCTGCGTGGGAGGAGTGTTTTTTTTGTGTGAACGCTTGTGTTGATTGCATGGTGGTTGTGGCTAGTGATTTGTGAGCGTGTGGTGCGTTTGTTTGGCTGACTGTTTGTGGGTTGTGGTTCAGTAGGCTGGATTACTATTTGAGAGTTTAAAGCAACAGTGTCTATGATTTGAGTTAGGGGCGTATGTTGCTGACTTTCTGTTTGGCTGCGTGTCCTCTCTCTGGTACCGGGGAGGACATCTTGCGTATGCCGTGCACGCTTTGCTTGTTTGTCTTTGGAGAGAGTGGCCAGTTGGTTAGTGGCTGCAGGCTCAGAGAGGCAGGTAATAGCTGTAGTTTGTGGCAGTGGTGTTGGCGATGTGCTTATATAGTTGTGGTTCCTTTTTGTTTGGTTGGATACCCTCTGTGAGTAGCGTTGTGAGCGCGGGGTTTCCGGTCGTGGTGAGGGTGGAGGCCCTTCCACCGTTGTGGTGAGGGAGTGTTGTGTTTGGGGAAACTCAGTGAGGGATATGTTGTCAGGTGCTGTGCGTTTCCTGGGTCGTGCATTTGATTCTGTATATTGGGGGGTAATTTCATCTAAAGATGAAGATGTAGGTACGTTAGCATGACCTTGAATTTCTGTTCGAGGTTCGGTTGTGATTTTAGAGGAGGCAGGGGATGTTTGCGGCTCTAAGTTTGGTGTGTCAAAAACAGAGGATTGGTTTGGATGTCCATTATTTGTTGGTGGATCTGTGTGTAGAGGTGGTGGGCCTCTGATTAAGTTGTTTGTATTGGGGTGCCTTTGGTGTGTTGCTGAGCGTGGGTGTGGTGGGGTGTTGTGTAGATGGGCAATTGCAGTTTGCAAACTTTGTTGAGTTTAGATGTTTGCGGGATTTGGGGGCACCTCTTCATGAGCCGATGTGTTAATGTGTGTGTCTAGGAGACCTGTGAAGGAGGAGTTGTTTAATTTGCGGTAATTAGGTAGGATAGACTGTTTTGATTCCTTTCTCGGAGTATCTGTGCAATTGATGTTGGGCTTAGCTCATGTGTTTCAGGCAGATTAGCAATGGCAGCAAGCATATTAAGGGCTATGATATGCTTTTTTAAAACTCGAGTGTGTTTGTTTTCGAGTTTTTAGACAATGTATTTTTTGTTGGCTGATGTGAGGTCATGGAAGCCAGTTATGCCTACGTCCATAAGCGGTTTGGTAATGCAATTGGTGAGGGTGGCTAATGTGGGGGGGGGGGGGCTTATTGCGGGCGGAGGTGACTTCTGAGATTGAGATCGTCTAAGAACGTACTGTTTCCTTTCAAGGCTAAGTGGAGCTTGCTGGCATGGGTGCAAGCGGGTTGACGTGCTCGCATATGTAGGTTGAGTTGCCGTTTTATTGGCAGCGACGTGCCTTCTCTTGTGTAGAGGAATGTATTGGCAAGGGCCTTGAGTTGGGCGACCTGGTGGGGCAGGAGATGCATGGTGACGTTAAGCTTATTGATCAAGACTGGTCAAAACAACTTCAACTGTAAAGTCAACAAACTTTTTGTCACGCAATTTGTCTTTATTAACTATGATTGGGTGCGACGTCTTCAACTGGCTTTCCGCTCCCCTGTTCCATTTGGTGGTGCTGAGCTCTTTATTCCTAGAGAGCTGTAGACGTTTACTAAATTGCGTGCCTTATTTGTGCGTACTGTTACAGCCTATTGAATTGAGAGTAAGGCCTGCATCAGGTAAGCACTCATCGAAATAATTTAAGAAAGAATAGAATTAAATAAGTAGTTTTAGACCTTTCTTTTGCGCACGGTGCCCAATTCCATGGCAGTGCCTACCACTTGTATGTGGCTCTTCAAAAGCTTGCTGTGCTTCTTACTTCTTTGCTTCCCTCGTTACCTTGGGGTTTTAATGATCGGATATTGCCTCATATGGCAGCATGAAAAGTACGTTCTTAAGAAAACAGGACAGAGGATCCATTCCTGCGCCAATCAATAATCTGTAGGGAACATTATAAAATGAAACGAATTTGCATGCAATAAGGGAGGAAAAGGCTCTAGCTCAAAATGACAACCTTCTGCATCTTCAACGTCGTACACGTCGTCCTCTTGCTGCTGCGTGTTGCCCATTTGTGTAGCCCTCTGCAGCATGGCCCTCCGCTTTGCACGCCTCATAATGACAACCTTATTCTGCATCTTCAACGTCGTACACGTCGTCCTCTTGCTGCTGCGTGTTGCCCACTTGTGTAGCCCTCTGCAGCATGGCCCTCCGCTTTGCACGCCTCACGCGCTCTGAGGGTAAAAGGACGAAGAGATAAAAGGAGTCTAGCCCAGATCGCAGGTTCGCCATCAACAAAAACAGCTGTGGCTGGTGTTACAGATAACAAAAACCAGCCGACAGCAATCAGACCAAGAACCTGGTCGAATGTCCCCCTATTTGTATTAATCAGCAATAAGTAATAATTGATTTCCTTGATTAACGTGGGGAGCGGTTTTTCTTTTCATTGATTTTTTGGTGCTTTTGGAGTTGAAGCTCAGCTCACACAGTGGCTTCTGGACATGATCAAGTACGTTTACCTGCTCATGCAACTGGGTACCTACCTAGGTAATATCCAACGTCTATCAACCTCGTAATTAAAACTGGCAATACCTTACACATAGACCACACTTGCAAATATCTCCACACACATACACAAATCACATTCCGAACAGCAAGCATGGAAGGTCACCAACATCACCCACCAGAGGGATGTAAGTCTTGGGGCTTCAAGTAATGGGTGGTGCCTGGAGTGGCAGGGGAGTTGTTACGGTGGAAGTTTATCAAAGCCCACAAGCTAAAACATCTAGTACAGGAGTGGCTCTTTCTAGGTTGTATTTTGGGTTGTATTTTAGGTTGTAGTCAATACCTAAAATATCTAGTGCAGGAGTGGCTCCTCTTCAACTGTTGTCGGTTTCATTCCTGTTGCTATTCCTTCAAAGGGTATTGAGAATCAAGTACGTAAGAGCGCTAAGAGAGCAGTGGTGATGTGCAGGCGCGGCATGAAGTAATTAATTGAATATGGTTGATCAGGATGCATGTATTATGCATTTTGATGCCATGCTGTAAACATATTATATAAGGTCCTCACACGCTATGTACACACACATATATCTACATACGCATATCAGATATTAATGATGGTGCAAACAATAATGCCCCTAACACCGTAGACGGTGTCGACTAACTCCCCAACTGGACGTCACACCGTAAACTTGAAAACCTTTCTGCTAAATGCTTATTCAACTCATTTTGTCAAGTCATCTGGCTTGAATGCGATAGCAACGTGTTAATATAGTACACCATACACCACAACTGCACACCACAACTGCAAGGTGCCAGCCTGATATGGCTTCTTTTCCTCAATCAAAAAGCTCTTTTTCCTTTGCCCGAGAGGCCCTTTTTCCTTGAGCACAAAGGCTATTTTTCCTTAATCATAGAGGTGAGAGATGTCCACTGCCTGCCTGCGTTGTTCTTCTTTTCTTTTCCCTAAGCAAAGAGGTGAGAGGTATCCAAGGTTGCGTGATTTCACTATTTCAAGGATCATACCCTGTAGTAAAATGCGAATGCGAGAAAGCACCCCCTCAAAGGTCAAAGTATCAGAGGAAGAACAGAATGGAAGCAGGTTGACCGGAACATGTGTAGGGTTGACCGGAGTATATATATAACGGTGACACCTGGTGTATTTCTGGCAGGGAAATGACCAAATATACAGTCAGGGTTCATGCGTACGTAGGGTTGGCCAGAACCGTAAATTTATACACCATATTTTACCGTAAATTTTGGCGATTTCCCTGTTGACAAAACCGTATACCCACCGTACATTTATGGTTCAGGCCAACCCTATACATGCGGTCCTGGTCAACCCTGGAGGGTGGGAACTGCTCCCCGCGTTAACCAAACAAGCGTTGCTTTGGTTCTAGGTATTGTAAGGCACCTATAATATGAGCTACTGGGTATTGAGGGTAGGTTCCGCACCAGCGCTCGGTAGAGCTGGATCCCCCTGATTGAGGTGTAAGTAATAGCCTAGTAAGAAACCAGTCAAAATAATCATGCCAGTGCTCACGCTGACTTCAAAGAACAAACAATAGCACATACACACCCATACACACCCAAACCCCTGCCGTTGCCTCAAACTCCTAGGCAGGGGGCAGGGGCTCTAAAGCAGTCATCCCACAGCAAGGCACAGCGCCCACCCCCCCCCAAAAAGGAGCACTGCAGCTCAATCCAACCCATGCCTTACTTTCTGTGTGCTTACCTGTAAGGTTGGCCAGAACCATACATATACGGTGTATATACGGTGTTTTTGGCAGGGATGTTGCCGGATATACGGCCATATACGGTGTATATATACGGTTCTGGCCAACACTATACATATACGGTGTATATACGGTACTTTTGGCAGGGAATTTACACATATACGGTCATATACGGTGTATATATACGGTTCTGGCCACCCCTACTCACCTGCTATCGGACAGGGGCAAGGGCCCCCACGTCGTGCACTGTTTGCCAGTGTTGCCCTTATGGCCTCATCTTCATAAATGTAGCCATGCTGGTCCTCCACCGCCAACGTCAGCTCCAGCACCTGTGCACGTGCGCACGCAGAAGCTGGGTGATTAGTCTGTCACGAGCCACGGGTGTGTTGATTCTCTGCTGGCCTCATTTTGTAACCATGCCGGTCCTCCACCTGTGCACGTGCACAGACACACACACACACACACAGACACACACACACATAATCTGGGTAATCATTCCGTCATGAGCCACGAGTGTGGCGATTCTTAACTGGATGTGTCAGCTCCAGCCTGTATGCTTCTAAAACAGGCTTGTGTGCTCCAGCCTGTGTGCTTCTAGAATGGACCTGTGTGCTCCAGTCTGTGTGCTTATAGAATGGACCTGTGTGCTCCAGCCTGTGTGCTTCTAGAATGGACCTCCAGTCTGTGTGCTTATAGAATGCTCCAGTCTGTGTGCTTATAGAATGCTCCAGTCTGTGTGCTTATAGAATGGACCTCCAGTATGTGTGCTTATAGAATGCTCCAGTCTGTGTGCTTATAGAATGCTCCAGTCTGTGTGCTTATAGAATGGACCTGTGTGCCTCTACCTTGCCCTACCTTTTCGGCTCATTTTCGGCATGTTGTAGACGTAGTGCAGTCAGTATAGTAGATATATATCAGTATAGTATATATAGTATATATATCAGTATAGTATATGTAGTGTTGTATATGTAGTGAAGTCAGCCACAGCCACAAATTACTGTGCTTTCACTCTGAAATAGGATATAGCTGCGATTTTTTTGCACGGCACCACACTCTTCCACCTAGTCTGCACAGGCGCTAAGCGCAAAATCAACATATTAAATTTTGCTTAATAAGTGCGGCGCCCGCACGGGCTGAAGTTCCCTGTCAGGGAACTTCAGGGGGAGAGCTTATACATCTGCTCACAAAAGCACAACTTTACATCAATTGGAAATGCTGCCTTTGGCACTTTATAAAGCCTTACGCTATAAGTAGGGTTGGCCAGAACCAATCTTGGTGTATGAACGGTATTTTTGGCAGGGAAACTACCAAATATACGGTCATATACGGGGTATATTGTATGTATGCAATTCTGGCCAACCATAGTCATAATAGTCAATGGCCAGCAAAAAAATTATGATATAATGTTGCCAGCATTCTGCACTACCCTTCTCTCAATTCAAGTTCTTTTTCACTCTACCCTTACGCACGCTAGAAAGGTGGTGAGTGCTTGCCTCTGTTGTTTAGCAGCTCCTCTCTTACCCTCGCCCTCTCACACTTGGTGGTGAAAGGTGGTGAGAAACTCCTCTTTTCCCCCTGCCCCTCTCGTCTTTCCCCCCCGCCCTCCTTTGCAGGATCCCTTCATCGGTCACGTCAATTGCTCCTGCTAAAAATCTTGCTCATCCCGCGCACTTGAATGTGCTTTGGGTGAACAGGCACTTGTTGTTCAGCAGCTCCTATTGCCTGCCGTCTCTGCATCTTTTCACAAATCATTCAGCATGTTCAGAAGCGCGCTCTTAAAGCCTTGCACATCCCACGCACTCACATTTTTTGTGGGTGAGCGGGCACTTGTTGTTCAGCAGCTCCTATCGCCTGCCGTCTCTGCATCTTTTCACAAAGCATTCAGCATGTTCAGAAGCGCGCTCTTAAAGCCTTGCACATCCCACGCACTCACATTTTTCTGGGTGAGCGGGCACTTGTTGTTCAGCAGCTCCTATCGCCTGCCGTCTCTGCATCTTTTCACAAAGCATTCAGCATGTTCAGAAGCGCGCTCTTAAAGCCTTGCACATCCCACGCACTCACATTTTTCTGGGTGAGCGGGCACTTATTGTTCAACAGCTCTTGTTGCCCACCCTCCATCACGATGTCATCGTCCCCTAGGTCCTCCTCTGCCCCTCCATCTCCATTCCCGCCTCCGCTTGCTTTGCCCATGCCGTCGGTGGCCTGGTCAAAATCCTGCAGCGCTCGATTGCTTTTTGGATCAAACCTGTGTTTGTGCAGACACGCACACGCACATCCTTTGTGATTGCCTGGAAGCAATTGGCCAATTCACAGCTCTGCCTGCGTCGTAGTAGGCCGCCACATCCAGATCTTGCCGTGCCTGCGCAATTCATCATACCAGCACGCCGCATTTCTATCGTATTTCTAGTGCATGTCTGTGTGTATGTGTATGTGTGTGTGTATGTGTGTGTGTGCGCGTGCGCATCTGCAAATTGCATGACTGCTCAATGAGTGTGTGTGTTTGTGTGTGCATAGGTGTCTTCTGCATGATCGACAATACGTTTGCCTGTGGTGTGTGTGTGTGTGCGTGCGTGTATGTGTGTGTGTGTGTGTTTGTGTGTGTGTGTGTGTGTGTGTGTAGGCGTGTAGGTGTCTTCTACACGGCTGACACATACCTTTGCCTGTGCTGTGTGCGTTGTTTGTGTGTACAAGGGGAGAAATGAATTGAAGCAAAGAGTTACGTAAGCCCCTGTCAGCACACCAACACCTTGTTTGGCACAGGATGTGTGGGGCCAGATGCCTTGGGTGTCTAAATGCACAGCACCTCAGCAAATTGGTGGCAGCAACTTCAGTTGCTGAGACATATACAGCACTACAGTGTGGCTGGTGGCAGCGGCTTTGATTCCTGAGATATGCACAGCACCAAAGTGAGGCTGGTGGCAGCGGCTTTGACTCCTGAGACATGCACAGCACTACAGTGTGGCTGGTGGCAGCAACTTCAGTTGCTGAGACATACACAGCACTACAGCGTGGCTGGTGGCAGTGGCTTTGATTCCTGAGATATGCACAGCACTACAGTGTGGCTGGTGGCAGCGGCTTTGATTCCTGAGATATGCACAGCACCATCGTGAGGCTGGTGGCAGCAGCTTTGATTCCTGAGATATGCACAGCACCATAGTGAGGCTGGTGGCAGCAGCTTTGATTCCTGAAACATGCACAGCACCATAATAAGGCTGGTGGCAGCAGGTTTGATTCCTGAGATATGCACAGCACCATAATGAGGCTGGTGGAAGCGGTTTTGATTCCTAAGATATGCACCGTACCATAGCGAAGCTGGTGGCAGCAACTTCAGTTGCTGAAACATATACAGCACTACAGCGTGGCTGGTGGCACCGGCTTTAATTCCTGAGACATGCACAGCACTACAGTGTGGCTGGTGGCGGCGGCTTTAATTCCTGAGATATGCACAGCACCACCGCGTGGCTGGTGGCAGCAACGTTGGACGCTGAGATTTGCACAGCACTTCAGCTAGCAAGGCAACATATGTGCAGCACCATCGCAGCACAGACAGGCACCTGATGCAAGGTCACAGCACAGACAGGCACCTGGTGCAAAATCACCTCTGTGTGTGTGTGTGTGTGTGTGTGTGTGTGTCATACACAGCAAGATACGTCAAGGCGTCAAAGTTCAGGGAAGTGTGAGAATGCGGAAGCGAGGAATGAGGGAGCGTCCAGTCCTCAAAAAGGCGCGCACGCAGTGTGAACTCCGAAACGAATTCCGTGGCTTTCTTTTCTTTTATGTGGCGCTTGTACACTCAAACCACTCACTGTGAGCCTTGAATCCTGGAAGCAGCAGCCCGGTCCAGCTTGGCTCCGAAACTGGTGGCCTTGGTGGCATCTGGCACATAGCCCTCCCCCTCCGCACCTGATGTGAAGGCGCTCATAGCATCTAGGTATGCCTGTGAGGAAGGTATGCATAAGCAGATGTACATAAAGCAGGCAGCGTGTAGGCAGATGCGCGTGATGCATGCAGTGTGCTTCTTTGGCTGAGGCTTTGGCTACAGAAAGAGTGCAATGGTGTGTTATAGCGGTTACAGGTGTCATGCCTGAAGCCCACCTTGACTTGATGCTCCAAACTCACAACGTCAACCGCGCTTGCACGCAGACCCTGAACCTGCAGGAGAGCACGCATTCGTATTAGATAGGGTTGGCCAGAACCATATATTTTAGGTATATCCGGTGTACATACGGTATTTTTGGCAGGGAAACCACCATACATACGGTCATATGCGGTGTGTATATACGGTTTTGGCCAACCCTAGCATTAGAATAAGTAACTAGGGCTGGCCAGCCAGAATTGTATAAATGCGCCGAGCATGACCGTGCATCCGATAAAATCCCTGCCAGAAATGTCATATGTACACCAGGAGGCTGCAGAAAGCATAACTTTTGGACGGCACGTGTCAAATCGATCAAAATTTATACATTCAGAATCCTGGCGTCGAGAGCTAGCGATTAGTATATATATGAGTCGAATCGGAGGGGGG
>Ga0307968_1001607_pt1:0-12500 | contig 18553 bp, 17 predicted proteins | sample OrgLakmetagen650_FD_201834 | JGI IMG/M metagenome (GOLD analysis project Ga0307968, IMG submission 201834) | Saline water microbial communities from Organic Lake, Antarctica - #650 | ecosystem: Environmental > Aquatic > Non-marine Saline and Alkaline > Saline | place: Antarctica: Organic...
GCCCTTGCTCCCAGTGCGCATGACCACCGTCATTGAGAGCGCGCACTGGGAGCAAGGGCACACAAATGCGCATGACCACCGTCATTGAGAACGCGCACTGGGAGCAAGGGCACATAAATGCGCATGACCACCGTCACTGAGAGCGCGCACTGGGAGCAAGGGCACACAAATGCGCGTGACCACCGTCATTGAGAACGCGCACTGGGAGCAAGGGCACACAAATGCGCGTGACCACCGTCATTGAGAGCACGCACTGGGAGCAAGGGCACATAAAATGCGCATGACCACCATCATTGAGAGCGCGCACTGGGAGCAAGGGCACATAAATGCGCATGACCACCGTCATTGAGAGCGCGCACTGGGAGCAAGGGCACACGAATGCGCATGACCCCCATCATTGTTATCAAGTGCTGGGCAATATGACTAGGGTTGGCCAAAACCATATATATACGGTGTATATACGGCATATTTGGCAGGGAAGTCACCAAATATACGGTCATATACGGAGTATATGTACGGTTCTGGCCAACCCTAAATATGACACATGCTGAAGTGTAACCCAGCAGCTATACACCAGCATCCTAGGTTTTGAAATATGTATAACAAACGGAGAAGGGTCGACTCACATCCTGCCGCTAACCCTAGATACATTACATGGGCTAACCCTATAGGTACATTACATGGGCTACCCTATAGGTACATTACATGGGCTAGCCCTATAGATACATTACATGGGCTACCCTATAGATACATTACATGGGCTAGCCCTATAGATACATTACATGGGCTAACCCTATAGATACATTACATGGGCTAACCCTATAGATACATTACATGGGCTAACCCTATAGACACACTATATGGGCTAACCCTATAGATACATTACATGGGCTAGCCCTATACATACATTACATGGGCTAGCCCTATAGATACATCACATGGGCTAACCCTATAGATACATTACATGGGCTAGCCCTATAGATACATTACATGGGCTACCCTATAGGTACATTACATGGGCTAGCCCTATAGATACATTACATGGGCTAACCCTATAGATACATTACATGGGCTAACCCTATAGATACATTACATGGGCTAACCCTTTAGACACACTATATGGGCTAACCCTATAGATACATTACATGGGCTAGCCCTATACATACATTACATGGGCTAGCCCTATAGATACATCACATGGGCTAACCCTATAGATACATTACATGGGCTAACCCTATAGATACATTACATGGGCTAACCCTATAGACACACTATATGGGCTAACCCTATAGATACATCACATGGGCTTACCCTAGATACATTGCATGAAGCAGACTTTGGAAGCAGTGGTTGTAAAGTAGCAAGAGGGAGCTGCTGGTAACACACCATGTAAATAGGGTTGGCCAGAACCATATACGGTGTAAATACGGTATTTTTGGCAGGGAAATCACCAAATATACGGTCATATACGGTTTATATATACGGTTCTGGCCAACCCTACATATAAATGAAAGATGCATGGCCTGAACAGTAGGGTTGGCCAGAACCGTGTATGTATGCGCCGTATATGGCCGTATATATTGTGAATTCCCAGCTAAGTATATCGTATATACGCCGTGCGTATAGGGTTGGCCAAAACCATATATATACGGTGTATATACGGTCTTTTGGCAAGGAAATCACCAAATATATGGCCATATACGGTGGACATATACGGTTCTGGCCAACCCTGCCTATCAGCGGTGTCATGTTGGTGGTGGCCTTAACCCCAAACCCTTACTAGACATCTTACTCAACACGAAAGTGGCTGAACTCAACCACCATTCATACCTCCACAGCAGTGTCCTCAACATCATGGTTAACTGCACCCTCCTGCAGACACCTCGCTTCATCCCAAAACCGCACAAAATGAACACCTAGAATGTACAAACAGCATATAAGAGACACACAAACACACATACACACATACACACGCATACGCACGTACACACACTCACCCATACACACACACACATACACACACATGCTGACCGTAACTCTATAAGAGACACACTTACACACATACACACGCATATAAGAGACACACACATACACGCATACACACATACGCATACGCACGTACACACACTCACCCATACACACACTCACACACACACATACATACATACACACACATGCTGTCCGTAACTCACCATGGACGCATGGCCCTTCAGCAGCGCCCTGTTGGCAGTGACCTTATTCAACACACGGATGTGGCCCTGCTTCAAGCCGTAGCAGATGTAGGAGTTGTTGGACACAATCTGGTGCACCACTTGCTCGCGGTACTCTGATTTGAGCACTGTGATGGGGGCCACCTGAGAGAGGTCACGTGTGGGGGGGGAGGGGGGCATTGTCAGTGACCGTGTCAATGGTCCATCATGAATGTGTGTGTATGCGTGCGCATCATATTTTTTGTTGAATGGACTCCATGGCGTTGTCAACACCGAGGCTGTGTCGTTTGCTTGTGCACAAAGGAGGAAGGGAGGATTCAAGGCTGCAACATGACCCTCCGTGTTCGTTCCTCCCTTGCAGCCCTTAACAGATGAAAGATGGCACAAGGGCATCGGTGCTTCGTCCTTCAGACAGAGCTCAATAACCCGGCTACGTGTCATTCCCCCCTCTGATACAGGCAGGCACTATTGTAATCAACACCTGCAGCTGCTGGGGCTCCACAGAGCGCGGGGCATCAATGTTGTACACATCGGCGCCAGGCTTCAAGGCCACTCCCCCTGATGCCTTGGCCTTGGCCTTCACATCCCCGTGCGAAACAGAGGCTGCCAGTGCATCCGATGCAGCAATCTTACGGGGCTGTTCCCCGTTCCCCATCTATCACTGAGGTCCTGCACGCTAACACGTGCGTATGCGTGCTTGTGCGTACGAGTGAGCCTGTGTGTGTGTGACCAGCAACTGTACTAGTTTGATTGTGATTCTTTTTGCAAATGGTGTGACAGACATGCGTTGCATACAAAAGTGTTCGAGTACGTGAGGTGTTTAGTATTCCAAATATTTCCTGGGCTGCATCGTTCTCCCATTCATAGTGAGGAGGCAACATTGCACTCCTAGTCCCCAGGCCTACATTGATCCAAAAAGGGCCTGCCAGGAGCGTAACCTACCTTCCAATTTGTGAAGTCACTCAGGCATCTAACTCGATAATATTATGCTGGCAAAACGTCTCAAAAAATAAACTTCCAAACATGTCTATGTTCGGAACAACACCGCAGCACTCCCTGGCGTTCTCTCACTCCCAAGGCTTGGGCCTCCAGAACAAAGAACAGGAGTTTGGGCCCTTGCTATTTAGTCTTACTCCCAATGTAAGTGCAGAGGTGCAGCCAATCAAACCCAAGACCGCTGGCCTTACAACACACACAATTGTCATGCTGGAACTGCACATGAGCAGGAGGAGCACCGCCAAGGCACGCCACGCTCTGTGACCCGCACCGGACCTTCTGTGAGCGGCAGGCAGAGCACAACGAACACCCCTCAATCCGTGCACAAAGAGGCCCAAGCCCCGGCCCCTCCCCCACCTTTGCTGCACCTCTCTGATGATGTGGTCATGGGTGAGTGTGTTCATATATGCATGTTGTCTGCCTGCATGTCACTCCGGCATTGTGGCGGTTCAGCCAGATGGTACAGTCAACTGTGGGTGTGCATGTGAAACTGCGGACTGCGACGTGCATGCGTTTGCATTTGTGAAAGGGCATACACTCCCAACTTAGTATGCACACACACATACATACACACACACTCACTCACTCGCACACACAAATACACACACAACACACACGTACACGCACATGCACGCAGAGGACCCCAGCACCACAGCACGCAGCGGTCGGCAGAGCCTGTCTCCCTATCGCCACCCTCAGATGGCATCCCCGCAGCAGCAGCAGCAGCAGGCGCAGCAGCAGCAACATCCTTCCAGCTACGGACCCACCAAAGTTATGCAGTTCGAGCCGTCCTCGCAGTATGAAGATGTGTGGGTCACTGTGTATGGTTTCACGCAGGTGCGTGTACACGTGCTTGGGGGAATTAATTGAGGGAGGGGGAGCTGTGTAAGGTCACACATGAGCTGTGTAAGGTCACACAGACCATGTGAATGAAATGAGGGAAGGTCACACAAGAGCTGTGTAAGGTCACACAGACTATGCGAATGAAATGAGGGAAGGCCACACAAGAGCTGTGTAGGGTCACACAGACCATGTGAATGAAATGAGGGAGGGGGAGCTGTGTAAGGTCACACAAGAGCTGTGTTGGGTCACACAGACTTGGTGTTGCACTGTGGCACTGTTTTTAAAGCATGCAATGGTAACAGGTAATAGTGATGTTTTCACGATTCCAGAACGCCAGGAGCAAGTTTAATGCATAAAAGCCCACTGGTCGATAAGCCCACTGGGAGAACGGCAACTGAGGCTGAAAAAGGTTTTGCTTTCTCTTTTTCCGCAAGCAGCATGCTAGCTCGCTGCAGCTTATCTCTCCTCCCTCTGTGTGTGCGTGTGTGAGTGTGTGTGCGTGTGTGTGTAGAATTATCTGAGCTGGCTTAAGGGGACAAGCTTACGTTCCTTTATGGTGTCTCTTTATCTTCCTCTAAAGAAATTCCTGCTCTGCCAAATGCGTCCAGGCAGAGGTTCCCCTCATTCTGAAGGAGTTTTCAAAGTGTGGCGACATCTTGCAGTGGGGGACGTACGGACAGCCACAGTCAAACTTCTTGCACATACAGGTAAAGAGCGCTGAACACTTGATAAGCGTGCGTGCACTTCTTGCACATACAGACAAAGAGCGCTGTACACTCGATAAGCGTGTGTGTTTGTGTGTGTGTGTGTTTGTGTGTGCACTGGTGCTCAGCGCATATTGCCTGCTTGGATGATTCCATATGATGACCTGCGCACGTTGCTTGCGCAAGGATGACCTGTGCACATGCAAGGATGACCTGCGCACGTTGCTTGCGCAAGGATGACCTGTGCACATGCAAGGATGACCTGCGCACGTTGCTTGCGCAAGGATGACCTGTGCACGTTGCTTGCGCAAGGATTTATCCGCGTATTGAACAAGTCCACGTTGCTTGAGACTTATCCACTTGATAAATGAGGCACGTTACGCCTAAGATTGATCCGCATGATAATCAACGCACGTTGCTTTGAAGATTGATCCATGTAATTTCCTTGCATTGAGGTCGCTGACTGATTGTAGCAGCGTGTTGTAGAAGGCATACTTGTAGGGTTGGCCAGAACCATATATATATACGGTGTATATACGGTATTTTTAGCAGGGAAATCACCAAAGATACGGTCATATACGGTTGTGGCCAACCCTACATACTTGAGATGTTAGATTAGGACTTGTGTTCCTATATGTATCGTTACACTGACCCTTTCGCACGTCAGTATTGATCTGGTGCACGCTGTGTTTGTGTATAAATTAAGGTGCATTGGTGTAGTGCACACTGTGTTTGTGTATAGACCAAGGTGCATTGGTGTAGTGCACACTGTGTTTGTGTATAGACCAAGGTGCATTGATGTAGTGCACGCTGTGTTTGTGAAAGTGCACGCTGTGTTTGTGAAAGTGCATGCTGTGTTTGTGAAAGTGCACGCTGTGTTTGTGAAAGTGCATGCTGTGTTTGTGAAGTGCACGCTGTGTTTGTGAAAGTGCACGCTGTGATTGTGAAGTGCACGCTGTGTTGGTGTAGTGCACGCTGTGTAGACCAAGGTGCATTTGTGTAGTGCACACTGTGTTTGTGTAGACCAAGGTGCATTTGTGTAGTGCACGCTGTGTTTGTGTATAGACCAAGGTGCATGCATGTTTTATGAAACGCCAGTCAATCATTTGCCTGCACAATTACTCTAAGGGCAACGTGCAAATTTACGTGGCAGCGAAATTTGCGGGTCCCTCTACGTCTGCTTCCAACGCTTGCACCCTTCTGATATGAATTAGATGTTTGTCGTAGCTGTTGCGTCGCCTCTAAAACACACGCGAATGCTCTTCCTGAGACCTTAACGCTGCAAGGATATGACTTAGATGTTTGTCGTAACTGTTGCGTCGCTTCTAAAACACACACACGCGAATGCTCTTCCTGAGACCTTAACGCTGCAAAAACATATCCACACACGTACCCAAGCAGAACCCTGTCAATATCATTGGCGTGCACTTCAAGTGTTTTAGTTGGAAACACTGCCTGTTTATGTGCCCTAATATCCCCTTCTGCTGTGTACTTTTTCAGAACCACGCAACCTCCCACTATGTGTGTGTGCGTGTGCGTCGCGCAGTTTCAAAACAAGTACGCCTCACAGCGGGCGCTGCTACGGAATGGGGAGCACCTCACGAATTCGCTGGTGGTGGGTGTGAAGCCCCTGGACCCCAGACATAGAGCCGCGGTGGAGGGCTATGACGCAACCCACGGTAGCCCTGTGCAGGTGCGTGGCGGGAACTGTGCGTGTAGGTCGGCCAGAACCGCGTATGAGGTTTTTGTATGCTATATGTACGGCGTATAAAGTGTATATATGTATATACGTATAAATTGTAAATTGTATATATGTATATACGTATAAATTGCATCTTATTTATATATCCCGTATTTCGTATAACTGTGGAAATTCTGGAAATTTGCCGTAAAAAAATTTGATACTATACGGTCGTATATATATGGTACACGGTACGTAGGGCCTGAGGTATGTGTAGGTTGGCCAGAACCATGTGTGAATGGTGTACTTTATTTGGTATTTTAAGAGGGACATCTTATAATATTCCGTCGTGTTTGGTGTATGTGTATGGATGTGGCCAGAACCATACATTTATAGGTATATACGGTGTATATATGGTATTTTTGGCAGGGAAATCACCATATATACGGTCATATACGGTGCAGATATACGGTTATGGCCAACCCTATGTATGTGTGTGGATGTGGCCAACCTTGTGCACATGCTCAAACAAAACCGTAGGATTGGAGACTGTGCGTCGCATGTGTGTACCTTGCGTGGTGGAAAGCAATGTAGCCAACTTTGTGGACTAGCAGGCAGTGTGTGCGCATATGCTCAAATAAAACCGTAGGATTGGTGATGGTGTGTACTAGCAGGCAGCGCGTGTGCATACTTGGCATCATGCGTGTGCACCACCTGTCTGGGCATCATACATGATAAAGATGGTGCTGTGCACTCATGCAGGGCAGGTGCTGCCCCAAAAAGGGCCTGTTGGTGATATCGGTGATAACAAAAGAAATGCCCCTGTCGCTCTGAGCTCTGCTTGTGCAGTTGCGCGGCCACGTGCTGCTCCAGAAAGGACCGTTTTCGTCAGTTCATAAGAGAGATCCCTTTTGCTGTGCACTCATGCAGGTTGTGCGGCAACGTGCTGCTCCAGAAAGGACCTGTTGCGTCAGTTCATAATAGAGATCCCTTTTGCTGTGCACTCGTGCAGGTTGTGAGGCCACGTGCTGCTCCAGAAAGGCCTTCCCGCGTCAGAATATAAGAGAGATCCCTTTTGCTGTGCACTCATGCAGGTTGTGAGGCCACGTGCTGCTCCAGAAAGGCCTTACCGTGTGGAGTTTGGGAGCCAGGCACAGCAGCAGATCCCTCAGCCATCACGCAGCGTGCTGTCCAAGGTCGCGCAGTATGTGTTTGGAGTTTGAGCGGAGCGCGCTCTAAATCGGACAATTGGAGTTTGAACGGAGCGTGCTCTAAAGCTGATAATTGGAGTTTGAACGGAGCGTGCTCTAAATCGGACAATTGGAGTTTGAACGGAGCGTGCTTTAAATCGGACAATTTGTTTTATGGATAACAACTTTATTTTATAAATAACAACAAGAGCGTATGGTGATTATCAACCAATTTTTAAGTATTGGCGAGCGAGGCCTGCGCTTGATTTTTTGGGCCTTCACATGGTGAGAGTTGAGAAGAAATTGGGCCAACGCACCAAAATGGCCTGTACACCTAGACCTAGACGTATGTTAACATGCAATCCGACTAGGTGCACAGGGAGCTGGCCTGCGAGCACAAGCACATTGCTGTTTCTTTCTTCATTGAACGAGACGCAGGCAGCCATGCAATTATGGTACCGCAAAGCATAAGTCAATGTACGCCTTTTTGCTGAGATTCAAGTGGGAGTGTTGTTGGCGTATTACAAAGGCCAAGGGGAGAGCAAACTCCCTAACACGTGGTGAAACGAACTGAAGGGAGCAAAAGAGGCAGGCTGGAAGAAACATAAGACTAAGGTGATGAGAAGAAGGGCAAAATGTGTACGAGAAAATCAAGCTTGGGAAAGAAAGAAGGAAGGAAAGCCTGCGTGCTTTGGTGCCTACGTACAAACAAGCTTTACTCCTTTAGGAAGACAGGAAGACAGGCCACATGCCAAGGGCACGTCTAGCTACACCACTGCGAGGCACTCGACATAAAGACTAGGGAAGCTCAGAGTTAGCCAGGATAAAGTGGGGAAATTTTCAGGTTCTGAACGGTCCTGAAACTAGAACCATGCCGAAGAGCAACTGATTCTACAGTGGAGTGTGACACTAGACCACAGAACCATTTTTCATGGAGCAAATAGTGTAAACAATACTATCTCAAGAGACTATCTTGGAGTTTGGCTTTGGCGCACCAGTCATCGCAATTGCTTAGCTGCTTCTATCCTGGCTAACTCTTAGCTTCCCTAGTTTTTTATGTTGTGTCTCACGGTGGTGTAGCTAGATCGGCCCGTTGCCTTTTCACTCTTTTCTAGTCCTGTCCTCCTAAACCTCGTTTTTTCTACGTGGGTACCAAAATACGCAGGCTTAAGCCAGAAAGCTTTCCTTCCTTCTTTCTTTCCCATGCTTGACCTTCCCGTACACGTTTTGCACTTCTTCTCATCACCTTGGTTGTCCCTCCTATTTTCTGTTATCGTTTTCAGCCTGCCTCTCTTGCTTCCCTTATATTTATCAGCTTTCAGTTTCGTTTCAACCTCGTAGTAGGGAGTTTGCTATTTCCCCTGGACCTATGTAATACGCCATCATCACCATCATTTTCGGGTGGAACCATTCCAACTTCCCCTAATGGAGCTTTTCAAGAATTTGAAATTCTAAAACCTATGCAAGCTGCGACTGCCCAATATTTACAAAGTAACAGGGTTACAATATTTAAAACCATCTACACAAGTCTATTGTGGTTTGTTTTGTACAGCAAAACTCCTAATAAATTATAAATAAAGAACAGGATACCAAACTTTGAAAGAGAGCTATCCTAGGCAACATAAAACTCGGATTGCATCAATCATTCAAATCAAGGTCAATTTCTCCCCAACACTCCAGCAACTGCAGCTTCAGAGTCAGAGACGAACCCAGATTTTCTACATGAAATTGGGTTGGCCGATGGATGCTCTGAGACGGTTCCATGCCTTCCCTCTGGGATCCACCTGCAGCCACGGAAACAAATGTGAAGGTTTTAAGTAACGTAATAGCCAAACCTACAACTCCTCCTCCTCCCAGTTATTTTCCTCTTTATGGTGGCTGTGTGGTATTTGATTACATAACCTTCACAGCAGCAGAGCTTTACGGTAAAGAAAAGACTCCGCTGGTAGTGATGACACAGCCAGAATGATTAAGGGGGTTACGGTATTTGGTACCAAAGCAGCTTCTCTTCCTCAATAAATGTGTGGTTTTCACTGCCTGCGTAGTTTTTCTCTGCTCTTTCTCTCTACTTTACCACGGTGGCTCCTTGCCAAAATAAGATTGGGGAGTGGTTTTCGATGTCTGCAGCTTGTCGAGGACACGGACAACGTGCAAGTGGTGGCAGCACCGCAAGCATGAATGAGACGGTCACTACTGAGCAGCTAGGTGCTCAGTTACGAGAGTCAGATCTGAATCTGAGACTATGAGAGTCAGATCAGAACCTGACTCTCGTAGATCTTAGTCAGGTTAAGATCTGTGAGAATCAGATTAGAACCTGACTAAGATCTATGAGAGTCAAATCTGAGCCTATGAGAGTCAGATCTGAACCTGAGACCCTCTGAAGAGTCTGACCTGACCACGAACCACTGGGCTTTTAGAGCAGGTACTTTATTTGCTGCTGGCCCATTTGCGATGCTGAATGGGTGAGCTGCTAATCACATGCCGTTTGCGCAACCTACGCTCATTTGCACACATATATACTAACAAACACGTGCCCTAAGGCTCACCACAAACCACATAGTCGCAGAAGTGTACCAACATTACAAACCGTGTCCCACTGCACGCACCTATGCTCACACTTAAACTCACCTTTTTGCACATGTACTCGTTGTGAAAATAAAGCTGCATAACCTACTTTTGCCTCCCTTTGTCTCTGCTTGAATGCTACGAGTCAATACACGTGTAGGGTTGGCCAGAACCATATACCATATGTAAGGGTGGGTCATGACCTTGCCGAGACTCGCCGAGTGTGAGGCTCGCCGAGTTTCGGCGAGCCCTTTTCCCGGTGTGGAAGACACTCGCCGGCCAGCGAGTGTGTCCACTTTTCGGGCGGAATCAGCCCCTATCTCCCCAGAAATCCCCAAAAATTCCCAAATCCAAAATTTTCGTGGCTGAATCGGCTGACAGGCCCATCTTTTTAACCTATTGTATATTCATTTTTCTATAACATCAGGAAGAGTTAAAAGGGGTGTGCAACAGGGGGGGATGTAAATGAAAACCAAAAATTCCTGGCTCACACGCCCATATTTTCCACCTGGTCTCGACGTTAATATTCATTATTCGCTTATTCATTAATATAAATAAGCGAACATCAGAAAAAGTTTTGGCTCAATCCGTGCAAATTTCAGAAAATGGTTTTCTAACCGTAATGCACCAACGAGGGCCTCCCCAGCAAGTGCCGAGCCTTGTTGAGGCTCGCCGAGCCTCGCGGCAACATCAGACACCCTATTTACCCACCCTTAACCATATGTATATATACAGTGTATATATGACTTTTGGCAGGGAAGTCACCAAAAATACGGTCATATACGGCGCATATCAGGGAACTTCAGGGGGTTTGAAAAACCTTCGGTTTTCCCTCGCCCAAATAATTTTTTTGTGCGGGATACCCTCAGCTGTTTTTTCCCACAATGAAGAAATGTGCGGGTAAGTAAGGGCAAATGTTTGGGCGTTTAAAAAGCAGTCACAGCAATGCAATTTATGCGCACGCACAACAAACACAGACGCGCGTGCGTGCATCCATGCGCACATACATGCACCACAGGCAGTGCCACACGTACATGCCATGCTAAATGCCATGCACACGCACACACAAATTTAAACACCATCTATGTTTCCATGAGCAAGCACGCACGCACACATACACATGTGCAGCTGTGTACGCATGGGCAGACATGCGCATCGCACGTACAATACGCGTAAGTCCACGCCTGCACATGCAGCAGAACTCAAACACCTTATAGCATACAATTGCACACATACATGAGTTTGTGCAGCCGTATGCGCAGTGCACATTGCACCATGCAAGCACTCACACGTACACATGCCATACACACGCACGCATGCAGGCAATGGAGGGAACCATTCACATTTTAATGCGCAAGCGTGCACATGCTCAATGAGTGACTGCTGATGCCGTAATATACGGAAGCCCAACACATACGCAGAGCGCATGCTATGTCTCTAGGTGCCCAGCAATGAGCATCACAGAGCAGGGATCTGCTCTTGCTGCTACTCTTATCCTTGCACTCCAACAGCTGCTGCTCTTGGGCTCCTCCCCGGGCATGAGAGCATGAGAGGATGCTTTGGCATTGAAGCCCGTGTGGGCACAGGGGAGGCGCCCGCTGCCTTTCCATCCTGCAACCTGGAATCCCGGGCCCCTCTCCATCGATCACGTTTTCCTCCGGGCAGCCCGGAAATACAATTTTTATTAATGCGGGCGTCCCGGAGCCAGGTTCCCCCGAAACCTGGCTTTTCTCCGGTGAGCCCGGAATCGGCCCTTCAAATTTTGGCTTTGTCCTCCGGGCAAACCCAAGATTTGCGTTTATAAGTGCGGCACCCGCACGGGATGAAGTTCCCTGGTTCATATATATTGTCCTGGCCAACCCTATACACGTGGGGTAAACAAGCAGCAAATGACATGCACACACACATGCACACAGAGCCATTCACCGTCGTGTGCTGAAGCACACAGAAACATGTAAACCTAGACTCACACACACACACCCACATGAGCACACACAGTGCTCATTTGGTTGCATGGCTGGACACACCCACCCACCCACCCGCCCACGCACACACACACACACACACACACGTGCCTAAAACACACTGCCACTCACCTTACGGGCTGCTTGGATGACTACAGGAATGGGCAGGTAGACGTAATGTGTGTTGACGAGACCCACAGTCAGACCAGTGTACCCTGCACTTGTTTGTGTGTGTGATTGTGTGTGTGATTGTCTGTGTGTGTATGTGTGTGTGCGTGTGTGTGTGTGTGTGTGTGCGTGTGTGTGTGTGTGTATGCGTGTAAATTTGACGCTCCTTACCTGTAAAG
>Ga0307968_1001607_pt1:17500-18553 | contig 18553 bp, 17 predicted proteins | sample OrgLakmetagen650_FD_201834 | JGI IMG/M metagenome (GOLD analysis project Ga0307968, IMG submission 201834) | Saline water microbial communities from Organic Lake, Antarctica - #650 | ecosystem: Environmental > Aquatic > Non-marine Saline and Alkaline > Saline | place: Antarctica...
GTGTGTGTTTTCACCCTACCTAAAAGTAGCAACCTAAACTATTAACAGTCTGCTTGGTATTTAGTAATCAGCCATATTCCCAGGGAACAAGAAGGAACTGATTTCTTATTCCCTCACATCTATGTGTCCGCACCTAAAATAGTAGAAATCTGGATGCCTCTTCTGTGTGCCCCCACCTAGAAGGATCACAGAAGAGGCATCCAGTTTTCTACTGTTTCAGGTGGGGACGCACAGAAGAGGCATCCACACTTCTACTGTTCTAGGTGGCGACGCACAGAAGAGGCATCCACACTTCCACTGTTTTAGGTGGCGACGCACAGAAGAGGCATCCACACTTCTACTGTTTTAGGTGGCGACGCACAGAAGAGGCATCCACACTTCTACTGTTCTAGGTGGTGACGCACAGAAGAGGCATCCATGCTTCTACTGTTTTAGGTGGCGACGCACAGAAGAGGCATCCACACTTCTACTGTTCTAGGTGGCGACGCACAGAAGAGGCATCCATGCTTCTACTGTTTTAGGTGGGGACGCACAGAAGAGGCATCCATGCTTCTACTGTTTTAGGTGGGGACGCACAGAAGAGGCATCCATGCTTCTACTGTTTTAGGTGGCGACGCACAGAAGAGGCATCCACACTTCTACTGTTTTAGGTGGCGACGCACAGAAGAGGCATCCAGACTTCCTACTGTTTTAGGTGGGGACGCACAGAAGAGGCATCAAGTTTTCTACTGTTATAGGTGGGGACGCACAGAAGAGGCATCCAGATCTCTACTGTTCTAGGTGGGGACACACAGAAGAGGCATTCAGATTTCTACTGTTTTAGGTGGGGTCACACAGAAGAGGCATCCAGTCGTCAATGCACACTATTGAGGAGGGAGTCTTCTGCTCTGTAACATTGACAGATGCCTCCACATTCCCCCCCACAACAACGGTGAATAAGTAACCCTCACGCACACGCACACACGCACGCACGCACGCACACCCAAACACCCACACATGAACACATACACCCCCTCCCTCTCTCTCCCTCCCTCCCTCCCTCCCTCCCTCCCT
>Ga0307968_1001609_pt1 | contig 18533 bp, 16 predicted proteins | sample OrgLakmetagen650_FD_201834 | JGI IMG/M metagenome (GOLD analysis project Ga0307968, IMG submission 201834) | Saline water microbial communities from Organic Lake, Antarctica - #650 | ecosystem: Environmental > Aquatic > Non-marine Saline and Alkaline > Saline | place: Antarctica: Organic Lake...
AAGGAACAGAAAGGCTGTGCTTCTATAGTTTATGTGTGCAGCAGACAGCAGTGCTGCACTCCCCTGCTTCTTTTTTGATGAAGGTGTCCCTGTGTGGGGGGGCACAGGAAACAGAAAGGCTGTGCTTTCTATAGTTTCTGTGTGCAGCAGACAGCAGTGCTGCACTCCCCTGCTTCCGTTTCGATGAAGGTGTCCCTGTGTGGGGGGGCACAAGGAACAGAAAGGCTGTGCTTCTATAGTTTATGTGTGCAGCAGACAGCAGTGCTGCACTCCCCTGCCTCCGTTTTGATGAAGGTGTCCCTGTGTGGGGGGGCACAGGGAACAGGAAGGCTGCAAAAAAAGATCATTGCACACAGGCCTAAGCGCTGGCTGCTGTGCTTTGGCTTACAACAGGACAGAGTAACGTTTGTCAGTCTCATGAATTCATGTTTCGTGTTTTGTGCTGTGGCAGCCATGAGACCTCAGCCGCCATTTTTCCACGTTGAGGTAGCCAATGCACATTGTTCATGCAGGAAGGTGCAAAGGAGAGCTGAGGGCAAAAAGCAGCTGCCAGCAAGTTATTCAATGCGGTGGCATCAGCCTGGGCAAGCAAGCGCCACCACACACACCACCACTACGGACGCCAACACAAACAGAAGATGTCTGCCTTTTGAGCAGTGGCTCTTGTCAGCCAGCTACTTAAGCCAGCTACGGCAGCCAACCCAGGCAAGGTGACTTGTAACGAGCAAGCTTTTTGGTTCTGTGGAAAGTGTTTCAAGTGCGTTACCAACAAATTATTCACCACGTGTCAAAGTGTGAAGTGTGTGTGTATGTGTGTGTGTGTGTATGTGTGTGTGTGTGTGTGTATGTGTGTGTGCGTGTGTGTGCGTGTGTGTGTATGTGTGTGTGCGTGTGTGTACAGTTTACCTGCATCAACAGTGTACAAAATATGTGTGTTACCAACAAATTATTCACCACGTGTTAAAGTGTGAAGTGTGTGTGTGTGTGTGCGTGTGTGTGTGCGTGTGTGAGTGTGTGTATGTGTGTGTGCGTGTGTGCGTGTGTGTGTACAGTTTACCTGCATCAACAGTGTACAAAATATGTGGGTTACCAACAAATTATTCACCATGTGCCCAAGTGTGTGTGTGTGTTTGTGTGTGTGTGTGTGTGTGTGCGTGTGCGTGTGCATGTGTGTGTGCGTGTGCGTGTGTGTATGTGTGTGCGCGTGTGTGTGTACAGTTTACCTGCATCAACAGTGTACAAAATATGTGGGTTACCAACAAATTATTCACCATGTGTCAAAGTGTGTGTGTGTCTGCATTTTACCTGCATCAACAGTGTACAAAATATGTGGGTTATCAACAAATTATTCACCATGTGTCAAAGTGTGTGTGTGTCTGCATTTACCTGCATCAACAGTGTACAAAATATGTGGGTTATCAACAAATTATTCACCATGTGTCAAAGTGCGTGTGTGTCTGCATTTTACCTGCATCAACAGTGTGCAAAATATGTGGGTTACCAACAACAAGTACCATGTGCCCAAGTGTGTGTGTGTGTCTGCAGTTTACCTGCAGCAACAGTGTACAAAATATGTGGGTTACCAACAAATTATTCACCATGTGTCAAAGTGTGTGTGCGTGTGTGTGTGTGAGTCTGCAGTTTACCTGCATCAACAGTGTACAAAATATGTGGGTTACCAACAACAAGTACCATGTGCCCAAGTGTGTGTGTGTGTCTCCAGTTTACCTGCAGCAACAGTGTACAAAATATGTGGGTTACCAACAAATTATTCACCATGTGTCAAAGTGTGTGTGTTTATGAGTCTGCAGTTTACCTGCAGCAACAGTGTACAAAATATGTGGGTTACCAACAACAAGTACCACGTGTCCTGCTTAACACTAGACTGGACCAGATACAGTGCCCAGTGTCTTGTCCAGCTTTATCGCTGCAAGTAACAAGCAGGGTGTGCATCAGTGGTGCAGACTGTTCCACAGTCTGAAACACAGTGGTGCAGACTGTTCCACAGTCTGAAACACAGTGGTGCATCGGTTGCACAGTCTGAAACACAGTGGTGCATCGGTTGCACAGTCTGAATCACAGTGGTGCATCGGTTGCACAGTCTGAATCACAGTGGTGCATCGGTTGCACAGTCTGAAACACAGTGGTGCAACGGTTGCACAGTCAGAAACATACACACGTTGCACAGTCTGAAACACAAATTGTTGCACAGATGCACAACCTGTTGCACTGTCTGAAACATACACAAACTGGTGCACAGTCAGAAACATACAAAGGCGTTTTCTGTTGCACAGTCTGAAACATACACACGTTGCACAGTCTGAAACACAGTGGTGCAGACTGTTCCACAGTCAGAAACATACACACAGGTGTTTTCTGTTGCACAGTCTGAAACATACACAAGCGTTTTCTGTTGCACAGTCAGAACACAAACTGTTGCACAGATGCACAACCTGTTGCACTGTTTGAAACATACACAGGCGTTTTCTGTTGCACAGTCTGAAATATACACAGGTGTTTTCTGTTGCACAGTCTGAAACATACACAAACTGTTGCACAGATGCACAACCTGTTGCACAGTCTGAAACATACACAGGCGTTTTCAGTTGCACAGTCTGAAATATACACAGGCGTTTTTTGTTGCACAGTCTGAAACATACACACAAACTGTTGCACAGATGCACAACCTGTTGCACAGTCTGAAACATACACAGGCTTTTTCTGTTGCACAGTCTGAAATATACAAAAACTGTTGCACAGATGCACAACCTGTTGCACAATCTGAAACATACACAGGCGTTTTCTGTTGCACAGTCAGAAACATACACAAAAACTGTTGCACAGATGCACAACCTGTTGCACAGTCTGAAACATACACAGGCATCTTCTGAAGCATGCCACCGGCTGGCAAAAACAAATACACACACACAAACACACACACACGCATACCACACGCACACACACTGCACACACACTGCACACACACACACACACAGGCACATCCCCATTCATACAACGACTTATAACACACAGGTGCCACACCTGTACACCTTTGGTGCTCGTGCTATACTTTAAACACGCAGGTGCCTATGGTGCTCGTTATGGTGATATCCTTTGCGGTGATATCCTTTGCGGTGATAACCCATACGGTGATATATATCCTATACGGTGATATATATCATATATAGCTAGGGTTGGCCAAAACCATATATATACGGTGTATATACGGTATTTTGGGCAGGGAAATCACCAAGCATACGGTCATAAGTATATATACGGTTCTGGCCAACCCAATATATAGCGATGTAACCTTACCTTACCCTACCTGTACGGTGATATCCTATGGTACACTTATGGTGCTCGTTTTGGTATACCTATGGAACACTTATGGTGCTCGTTAGGGTATACCTATGGTGATTGTTAGGGTGATATCCTTTGCGGTGATATCCTATACGGTGATATCCTACGGTACACTTATGGTGCTCGTTAGGGTATACCTATGGAACACTTATGGTGCTCGTTAGGGTATACCTATGAAACACTTATGGTGCTCGTTAGGGTATACCTATGGAACACTTATGGTGCTCGTTAGGGTATACCTATGGTGATCGTTAGGGTGCCACACAGGTGCCACACCTGAACACCTTTGGTGCTCGTTATGGTGCTGCATCAGATGCACGTACATATTTCAAATGTGATCATTCATTACTGAGCGATGCGCAGGCCATCTGGTGCTCATTGGCAAATTATTACCATCCATTTAAATTATTACCATTCATTCTGATTATTTTGACTAAGTGAAGTGCAGGCTCCCCACCTGTGGTGCTCATTGGCAAACACAAAGAAGCGCTTTGCATCAGATGCGCACAGCGCTCGCAGCCGCTGGTAGGCCGCACTGTTTTTGTGCCTCACTTCTTCCAGGACCACGCTGCACACCACCACGTCGGTGATGGCGGGGTGCTCTAGGAAGTCAAGCTGCAGGATGTGCAAGAGCGCGTTGTAATTAGTGTATTGGGATTGCGAATCACATCTTTTCAAAATTATGTCGGTGATGGCGGGGTGCTCTAGGAAATCAAGCTGCAGGCTGAAAGATGTGCAAGAGCGTGTTGTAATTAGTGTAATGGGATTGCACATCACTTCTTTTCAGGACCATGTCGATGATGGCGAGGTGCTCTTGGAAATCAAGCTGCATGTCATAGAAGGAGCAGGGATAACCCTCCACTTCGACGGAGCATGCGCCGTACCATATTTAACGCGTATCTTACCTTATTGAACGCATCAGTCTGTATGAAACATACGGTCATAGAAGGTACAAATGAGCGTGCAATGTTTTTGTTTCAGGCTACAATTAATGCCTGTGTGCGTGTCGTTGTCTGTCATACATCTTCTATAAGGCGGTGTGCACTGTGAAATAAAGCTGCATTGGGCAACGACGGCTTGTCACCCTTTTTCAGACCATTATACGTGACGTGATGAGAGAATGGGGTTTTTTAGAAGTCAAGCCGCAACACTGAGTGGTGAAGGGCTGAAACCATGCAAATGCAAGGCTGTACATTTCCAATCCGTAAACACGATCGTTATCATCAGATTCAATTTACATGAGTGCGTAATTTGCATCCATGTAAGTTTGCGTGCAATGGGCCAAAATATGGCACCTAGGAATCAATCTACAAAAGTTCTGTGTACTTTGCATCTGTGTACTCAAGCACGCATGGGAGCAAAACTATGTCAGCAATACTTGGGAGTTGAGTTGCGTGAATATCAGTTTGTTGCCCTGAAATATAAGTTGGGCATGAATATATTAATACTATGAATGCCCCGTACCTAATTGTGTTTGCCTGCAATATGTAAGAGTGAGAGCAAGCCAAGGTGCAGAAGCCGCCTTGAAGTTTAGAACACATGCGCCAAGGAAGCAAAGCTTCCTTTAACACGCTCCTCTGTGTTTGTAGTCCAAGCCACTGTTTAGATGAGTACTGAGTACTTTCTTTGTTGCCGTGTTCTTATTTTTGCTTGAAGACGTAGTAGGCCAATTGGCAACCCGTCCAACCAAAACAGAGATTGATCTTTATAAGTTACAAATATCCCCTCTGGCGGCTTTTTTGTCTGAATAAAAAGCAAGGGGGGACATACTATTTGTATCTACTCGTGAGCTGAAATGAAGCACTCTCCACAAAAAAGGCTTAGATTCTCTGCCCACCTTAGTGTGTCCCTTTGGGCACTGTATGTCCTGTATAGGCGAGTGCATGTACTAAATGGTGCTCGCTGCATGTTCCCAGCCTGACACACCAGCAAGTCTTGACTCCCTACTGTATGCACTGTGAGGGCGCTGCATGTACTATATGGTGCTCGCTGCATGTGCCCAGACAGACACACCAGCAAGTCTTGACTCCCTACTGTATGCACCCTGAGGGCGCTGCATGTACTGCACGGCGCTGCATGTGCCCAGCCTGACACATTAGCAAATCAGCTCCCTACCTGATGCAGAGCAATGTTCGTGTCGATGACCAAATAGTGTGCAGCAGAGCCGCTGAGTTTGTGGGCTGAAGCCTCGCAATCTGCGTCCAGCGGGCTTCCACTCCTGCACGAGGGAGATGGTGTGCTAAGTTTGAACATGGCTGCTGTAGAATTACAGCAAGTCATTACACTGACGAAAAGCACATGCTCACGAGGTGTGGCAAGGAGGCTAACAATAAGAGCTCGAGGGAATAAGACGAGCTGATTGTTTTCTCGGTTACGGCCCAACCATGTAGCTCTTAGAAGTCCATCATCGCAACATACCAGATATCATCTCTGAGGTAGTGCTCTCGCACCACCTGCACGCACACAAAAACAAAGGCAAATGCACGACAGGCGTTAGTGGCGTGCTCAAAACAAAAGTGAACGTGCAGTAGGGTATGTGCGCAGCAAGGTTAATGCGGCAGCCTGTGCGGTTGTACGCATATGCATGGGTGTGCATGCAGGCAAACGTGCGCTGGTCATACTGGAGAAGAGCTCCGTGCGCCGCACCTTGCGGACTTGACCCTTTTTTGTTTTTTTGACAAATGAGTTCTGGTGGTGCATGCTGTTCCAGCAGGGGCTGCTAGAGCAGGCTGGATGAAGAGCGATTGATAATCTTATGCGTGGATAGCCTAAATTTTATATATTTACCTATTTTGTGTTTGAATTTGGATGGAATTGAGAAAAATCTAGCAATGAGTAGGTACGCACCGCAGCTGACCCATGAGCAGAGGAGACAAATGGAGGTAATGTACACAAATGCAAACACACACAAACTCATGCACACGCCTGCAAACATGAATCCGTGCTGCGTTACACACATGCCTACATGCGTGCACCTACGCACACGTGCACGCAGGCGGAGGTGGAGGACCAGAAGCGGCTGATTGCTGTGCATCAGGCATCCAAATGGACGCTCATTAGCAAATCAACAATAGAGGAGAGTGATCCCACACACCGAGACGGAATGTCCAAAGAGAAAGTGGCATTATGGCACCGCCAGATATGCACGCTGCTACAGAAAGCTGGCATGAGCCTGCGCATGTGAGTCCTGCTGTGTGTTCTGCTTAAGTAACGCGCATACATGTGGCAGCACAGATCCAGGATGCAAATGATACGTAATCGTTGTTACGAGCACGTGTGTTTGTGTGCATTTGTCCCTGTAATTGAGTCCATTCGTGTCTCTTGTGTTCCTATCTACCTCTGATGGAACGCTCTTGCATCTTTCAACGTACCATGTCAAGCAATATCTACGTGTCAGACCTCGAAATTTGATGCATGTTCTGAAGGTTTGCACATGTCTTTGACCTCACCACTCCATCCCTCTGCACACTGCGCTCTTTCAGACCCCAATGGGGCATAGCCATGGCCATGTTCCTGACCCAGCGCTTCTTCATGCGCAAATCGATGAAGAGGAACGACCGCTACGTGAGTCCTTGCGTGTGTGGGAGTGGGGGACGTGTGGGTGTGGGCGTGTGTGCAGGTGCAAATGTGTTTAGTGTGTGTGTGTGTGTTTGTGTGGTTTCAGATGTGGGTGTGGGGGGTGAAGCTGAGGAACCTTGTCAGGGATGAAATGAGCAGTATAAAACACCTTTCACACTCACACGCATGTGCTCCCACGTACACACGTAGATCATTGCCATGGCCTGCTTGCATCTGGCCGCGAAAATGGAGGAGTGCCCGAAAGGCATTAAGGATATAACAAAGGTGAGTAGCAGGGACACAACAGCTTTGTGCCAGGGCTACCCTTTGACAGTCACACACACACACACACACACACACGCACACACACACACACAAGCACACACACACACACACATACACTCACGCATACGCACACACACACACACATACACACCCACATACAAGCACACACACACAAACATATACACAAACACACACAAGCACAACACACACATACACACACAAATATATACACACAAACACACAAAGCACAAGCACACAGACACACACACATGTGCATGCACATGCACATGCTTGCACTCACATTGCAGGAGTCTGTGAGAACAAGAAACAGTTATCTGCCAAAAGAAGAGTTGGAGAGCATGCTGCAACAGGTGGGGGCCACAGCACCTCTCCTTGTGCACATATACTCTTGGATGCTTTACTGCGGAGGGCGCAGGTTATTGCCGCTTGCTTACTCTTCTCTTCGCTTCGTGTGTACCTCTAAAACAAAACACACACACACACACACACACACACACACACACACACACACACACACACACACACACACACACACACACACACATAAACACACACATTCACACACACACACACACACACACACACACACACACACACATACACACACATCGGCAGGATAACTTGGAGCACAAGGAGGAGATCCTTGTTGCGGAGCGCGCCGTGCTTTACACACTGGGCTTTGATTTGAATGCACAACACCCCTACAGTTTTCTTGTGAACAGGCTGGCTGCGCTGGGGCTGCTGCAGGTGGGTTTGAGTATGGGTGTGGTTGTGGCTTTTGGGTTACGGCGGAGGTGAAAGTGGAGGCTTGTGAATTTGGGTGTGGGTGAGGGTGTGAATGTGGGTGTGTTAATGCGCCTTACATTCCCAGATTGATGGAAAAGCCATTGATTCCTTTTTATGTTTTAGAGAAGCTGTGCTGGAAGCTGGCCGTTACGCTGCTGCCCATACTAAAACGAACTAAAACGAACTAAAACGGAACAATTAAATATGTATGCTGCGGCAAGAACGCGCGCTACGTGAAGCATTAGATACTACCTCATTGATGCATAATTAGGGTTGGCCAGAACCGTATGTATACACCGTATATGACCGTATATTTGGTGATTTCCCCGCCAAAAATACCGTATATACACCGTATATATATGGTTTTGGCCAACCCTATGCATAATCAATTGGCAGGTAAGTCATGCTCTCTGCTGCGCGGTAGAGGCCTGCGATGAATATTAATACAGAGAAGGGAGAAGAAGGTGTTCAAGGGTTACAATGGTTACAAGGATGGCCTACAGCCCGAGTCTCTGGCTGATGGCAATTGGCTGGTAAAACAAAGGTGGTCACACCCCTTATAAATACCCACAGCGGTTGCATACCCACAGTGGATGCATACCCACAGCGATTGCATCCCCTAATAAATACCTACAGCGGATGCATTCCCACAATGATTGCATCCCCTATAAATACCCACAGCGGTTGCATACCCACAGCGGTTGCATCCCCTTATATATACCCACAGCGGTTGCATACCCACAGCGGTTGCATACCCACAGCGATTGCATCCCCTTATAAATATCCACAGCGGATGCATACCCACAGCAGTTGCATCCCCTAATAAATACCCACAGCGGTTGCATACCCACAGCGGTTGCATACCCTTATAAATACCAACAGCGGTTGCATACCCACAGCGGTTGCATACCCACAGCGGTTGCATACCCACAGCGGTTGCATACCCACAGCGGTTGCATACATGCATACCCACAGCAATTGCATTCCCTTAACGGTTGCATACCCACAGCGGTTGCATCCCCTTATAAATACCAACAGCGGTTGCATACCCACAGCGGTTGCATACCCACAGCGGTCGCATCCCTTTATAAATACCAACAGCGGTTGCATACCCACAGCCCCCACAGCGGTTGCATACCCACAGCGGTTGCATACCCACAGCGGTTGCATTTCCACATTGGTTGCATCCCCTTAAAAACACAGAGAAATTGTTACTGCTGCCAGATACAAGCTAAAGACTGGCATGTGTGCTTATGTATGTGTGCATGTGTGTGTATTTTTGTGCGCGCATGTGTGTGTGTGTGTGTGTGCATGTGTGTGTTTGTGTTTGTGTGTGTGTGTGTGTGTGTGTGTGTGTGTGCACGTGGACAACACGAATGTGTGTGTGCATGTGTGTGTGCATGTGTGTGTGTGTTTGTGTGAGTGCATGTGGACAACACGAAGGCGGAAGATAACACAAGCAGGAAGCAACTCATTATAAAGCAAACACTCGTTTGTTATTGACTGCGCAACACAACACAAAAACCAGGGGCTTTCCCTGCTGCTTCCAATATGTGCAGGAAAGAATCCCCTGCTGCTTCCATTTGTGTGCAGGCAAACCAAAGAAAGGCGAGCCCTTATATTCTCGCCCCGATGTTTTTATTCATGTGCAAGTAAACACGCAGGAGGGTGACCCCTTCAATGCTCGCCCTGATTCCCTGTGGTATTCATTTGTGTGCAAGCAAACCTAAGAAAGGCGACCCCTTCAATTCTCGCCCTGATGTTTTTATTCATGTGCAGGCAAACACGCAGAAGGGCGACCCCTTCAATGCTCGTCCCAATTTCCTGTGGTATCCATTTGTGTGCAAGCAAGCCTAAGAAAGGCGACCCCTTTAATGCTAGCCCCGATTCCCTGTTGTTTTTATTCATGTGCAGGCAAACACGCAGGAGGGCGACCCCTTTAATGCTCGTCCCGATTCCCTGTGGTATCCATTTGTGTGCAAGCAAGCCTAGGAAAGGCGACCCCTTTAATGCTCGCCCAAATCCCTGTGGTATCCATTTGTGTGCAAACAAATACGCGGGAGGGCGACACCTTCAATGCTCGTCCCAATTCCCTGTGGTATCCATTTGTGTGCAAGCAAGCCTAAGAAAGGCGACCCCTTTAATGCTCGCCCCGATTCCCTGTTGTATCCATTTGTGTGCAGGCAAACACACAGGAGGGCAACCCCTTCAAGATGCTCATGCAGAACACTTGGAACTTCATCAATGATAGGTAAGCTTCTTCTCTGAACGGGTTGATGAAGGACAACGGAGGGTGGGTGGGGAAATTTGCGTTTTGTTTTGTGTCTCTCTTTCGTGATGCTCGTACAGAGCACCTGATCAGTCTGCGTACTCATACAGAGCACCTGATTGGATTTTTTCAATGCTCATGCAGAAACCTGATCAGTCTGCGTACTCATGCAGAGCACCTGATTCTATCTCCACGATGCTCATGCAGAGCACCATGCCTTTGGTCTTGTATAAAGTTGGTCAGAACCGTGTTGTATTCGGTTAGTCAGAACCGTGTTGTATAAAGTTGGTCAGAACCGTGTTGTATAAAGTTGGTCAGAACCGTGTTGTATAAAGTTGGTCAGAACCGTGTTGTATTCAGTTAATCAGAACCGTCTTGTATAAAGTTGGTCAGAACCGTGTTGTATAAAGTTGGTCAGAACCGTGTTGTATGAAGTTGGTCAGAACCGTCTTGTATAAAGTTGGTCAGAACCGTGTTGTATGAAGTTGGTCAGAACCGTGTATGTACACTGTATATGACCGTATATGTTAAAGTCTCCCTGCCACAACTACCTAGGGCTGGCTAGAACCATATATTTACACTGTGTATGACCGTATATGTTGTAGTCTCCCTGCCACAACTACCTAGGGATGGCCAGAACCATATATTTACACTGTGTATGACCGCATATTTGGTGGTTTCCCTGTTAAAAATACCGTACATGCATTGTATATATATATATATAGGGTTGGCCAGAACCACATATATATACAATGCATGTACGGTGTTTTTGGCAGGGAAATCACCAAATATACGGTCATATACGGTGTATATATACGGTTCTGGCCAACCCTATATTTATGTGGTTCTGGCCAACCGGAGCCTTGTACAATCTTTCGTTTTGAGCTAGGAATTATCTGGCGCACTGCTAGTGATGCTTGGGCCTGCATTTCCGTGCACCCTCATGTGATCAGTAAGAAGCGTGGGGTGCCTCATGTGTAGGGTTGGCCAGAACCATACATATACGGTGTACATCTAGGGTTGACCAGAACCCTATATATACGGTGTATATACGGTATTTTTGACAGGAACACCACCGAATATACGGTCATATACGGTGTATATATACGGTTCTAGCCAATTCTATGTACATACGGTTTCTTTGGGAGGGAAATCATCAAATATACGGTCATACACAGTGTAAATATATGGTTCTGGCCAACCCTACTCATGTGTGCGCATTCGTTTCACCACAAAGCTCCTGCATAGCTATGCTGCCACCAAATAGTTGTGTTTGCCAACAGCTTACCGCTGCTGACGTGTGCCCCTGTACATACTCGTACAGCTGCATGAGGCTGCTTGTGCGCTTGCAGCTTTGGCACACTTCTGTGCCTACAATGCCAAGAACAGATCAATGCGCTCAGCTACTGGCGTGTGCTCCTGTCTGTGCCTACAATGTTAAAAAAAATCAATGCGCTCAGCTACTGGCGTGTGCTCCTGTGCCCTTGTGCTAGAACAAGTGTGTGAGGCTGCGTGTGCGCTAGCAGCTTACGCACCACGATCTGCCTGCATAAAAATTTGTCATGCTGCTATTTGTAAAGCACTGCATGATTAACCCCTGTATGCCTGTGCGTGTGCGCCAGCAGCTTTCGCACCACGCTGTGCCTGCTCAAAGGAATTGTCATGCCGCTAATTGTAAAGCACTGCATGATTCACCCCTATCTGTCTGGGTGTGGCTGTATGTGTGTGTTCTAGCAGCTTTCGCACCACGCCGTGCCTGCTCAAAGGAATTTTCATGCCGCTTATTGTAGAGCACTGCTTGATTCACCCCTACCTGTCTGTGTGTGGCTGTGTGTCTGCTAGCAGCTTTCGCACCACGATGTGCCTGCTCAAAGGAATTGTCATGCCGCTATTTGTAGAGCACTGCATGATTCACCCCTATCTGTCTGGGTGTGGCTGTGTGTGTGTGCTAGCAGCTTTCGCACCACGCTGTGCCTGCTCAAAGGAATTGCCATGCCGCTATTTGTAGAGCACTGCATGATTCACCCCTATCTGTCTGGGTGTGGCTGTGTGTGTGTTCTAGCAGCTTCCGCACCACGCTGTGCCTGCTCAAAGGAATTGTCATGCTGCTATTTGTAGAGCACTGCATGATTCACCTGTCTGTCTGTGTGTGGCTGCGTGTGCGCTTGCAGCTTCCGCACCACGCTGTGCCTGCTCAAAGGAATTTCCGTGCTGCTATTTGTAGAGCACTGCATGATTAACCTGTCTGTCTGTGTGTGGCTGCTTGTGCGCTTGCAGCTTCCGCACCACGCTGTGCCTTCAATATCCAGCGGAGACCATTGCCTATGGAGCGCTGTACATGGCCCACCGCCTCAACCAAGAGGTGAGCGTGTGCGTTATGTTGTTAGGCGGGGGGGTCCTTTGTTCAAATAAAGGATGGTGGTGACAGTGACAGAGATGATTGGTGGCAGTAAGTGTCAGTGATGGCGGTGACAGTGATGGTGGTGGCAGTGACAGAGATGATTGGTGGCAACAAGTGACAGTGCTGATGGTGGCAGTGACAATAATGGCGGTGGCAGTGACAGTGCTGATTGGTGGCAACAGGACAGATGAGTGAGGTTGGTTTGCATTCGTGCCATGTAAAGCACCTGTGCTACACTGTGTGTGTCTTTGTGTGTGTGTGTTTGTGTCTTTGTGTGCCTTTGTGTGTGTGTGTGTGTGTGTGTGTGTGTGTGTGTGTGTGTGTGTGTGTGTGTGCACTGTACCCCCAGCATGGCCTCCACACCCCATTGCCCCATGCCTGTGCTGGCATCGAAACAGGGGGAATACACCTGCGTGCAGTTTATATGGTGTATGCAATGATCTGGGATTGAAAAGAGGTCACGAAGGGTTTTCATAATGGGGGTACACCCAAAACACGCAGCGTTTGTGGCGTATGCAATGATCTGAGAAGGGGGTAACACAGTTGAAAATCGTGGTGGGGGTACACCCATTACAATTTACCACTTTGTTACCCCCTTCTAACTCAGATCATTGCATACGCCACACTGCGTGTTTTGGATGTATGTACCCCCATTATGCACTCAAACCTTCGTGACTTTCTTTTTAATCTAAAATCATTGCATACACCAAATAAACTGAACGCAGGTACACCCCCAACACAGCTTAATCCCCTTCTAACTCAGATCATTGCATACTGTTGCATGCACCACACAAACTGCGCGCAGGTGTACCCCTGTTACGACTTACCACTTTGTTACCCCCTTCTAACTCAGGCCATTGCATACTGTTGCATGCACCAAATAAATAGGGTTGGCCAGAACCATATATATACGGTGTGAATACGGTATCTTTGGCAGGGAAATCACCATATATACGGTCATATACGGTGCATATATACGGTTATGGCTAACCCTACAAATAAACTGCGCGCAGGTGTACCCCCACTACGACCTTGAAAGGCTGCTGAAAGAGAAAACAAAGGATAAGACGATGACGTTTTTTAAGTTTTTTGAGATCAAGGTTGAAGACATCCAAGGTGATATTTTTGGGTGCTCAAGTGGAAAAGGTGTAGAGGCTTGTGGTAGAGTTTGGTCGTTTTTGGGTGTGGATGCGGGTGTGGGTGTGGGTGTGGGTGTGGGTGTGGGTGTGCGTGTGGGTGTGGGTGTGGGTGTGGGTGTGGGTGTGGGTGTTGGTGTGGGTGGGGTGGGGTGGGATGTGGGTGTGGGTGTGGGTGTGGGTGTGGGTGTGGGTGTGGGTGCCCTTTAGTTTCATGTGGGCTTGATATCACCTTTACTCCTGGCTTCGTCACTGTGAAGGAGAAGTGTAGATCTGGCTTGTCCTGCCAGTGAAGGGGAAGTGTAATCTGGCCTTTGCTCTTAGCTTCGTCACGTAAAGGGGAAGTGTAGATCTGGCCAGTACCCCTGATCCCCTTCATCAATGTGGGGACTAATTTTCACTACCTGCGCAGTCATTTCATTTATTGCTTTTTTGTCACTGTGAAGGGGAGCCAAGGTTAGGCAAGTCCCATGATAGAACACACACACACACACACACACACACAAACACGCACACACACATACACACAGCATGTAGACGCACGGTTTCTGCACTGAGCAGCGTATGTGCGTTTTGGGATGGCCAGCAGAGAACTGTGTATGTACTGTGTGATGACCCTGTGACTGCTGTACTGTGTGCTACTGCTGTGTGCTACTACTGTGTGCTACTGCTGTGTGCTACTGCTGTACTGTGTGCTACTACTGTGTGCTACTACTGTGTGCTACTACTGTGTGCTACTACTGTGTGCTACTGCTGTACTGTGTGTTACTGCTCTGTGCTACTGCTATACTGTGTGCTAATACTGTGTGCTACTACTGTATGCTACTGCTGTACTGTGTGTTACTGCTGTACTGTGTGCTACTGCTGTGTGCTACTACTGTGTGCTACTACTGTCTGCTACTGCTGTACTGTGTGCTACTACTGTGTGCTACTACTGTGTGCTACTGCTGTACTGTGTGCTACTACTGTGTGCTACTGCTGTGTGCTACTGCTGTACTGTGTGCTACTACTGTGTGCTACTACTGTACTGTGTGCTACTGCTGTACTGTGTGCTACTACTGTGTGCTACTACTGTGTGCTACTGCTGTGTGCTACTGCTGTGTGCTACTACTGTGTGCTACTGCTGTACTGCTGCACTGTGTGATGACCCTGTGACTGTGACTGTATATGTACTGTGTGATGACCCTGTGTGATGACCCTGTGACTAAGGTTTGGCCAGAACCATATATGTATGTATGGTGCATATACGGAATTTTTGCAGGGATATCACCAAGTATAAGGTCGTATACGGTGTATAAGTACAATTATTTACAATTATATACAATTATATACTTTGTATAAATACAATTATATGGCTAACCCTAGTGATGATAACCTATAATCCTTTATTTGGTGGGTGGTTTCCTGGCCCAGAGCTCAGTGCACCTAAGGCTACATACACGTTTGCAGCCATGCTAATGTCTGCGCACAAGCGCAAATATAATCAGCCCACTTTCTTACCCACTCCACTTGTATCACCTTAAATAAAGCCTGTGCCTTGCACACTTCTGCCCTTCCTACATTTATATTGCCTGCATGGCTGCGTGCACGCGTTTGTTGCTCTGCGTTTATCTCATTCACGTTCCTATGTTCAAACATCACACACACACACACACACACACACACTCACACATACAGAGGTGGAGCAGCAGATTGTGTCTGTGTACAAGCAGTCCAAACGCTCCCAGACCCAACGTCAACAGCAGCAGCAGCAGCAGCAGCAGCAAGACCCTGCCGCCTCCCTCCTCATCCACCAACAACAGCAGCAGCACACACAAGTCCACATACACCACCCACAGTCCCCCTCTCAATCCCCCATGTTCAACCCCGTCTCCCCCACCTACGCGCCCTTCTCACCCTCTTACACAAACACACACAGCCACTCGTCTACCCCTGCCCCCCAGCACACTCAGCCGCCCCCAGCGATACTCGGCCAGCAGCATTCGATGGCCTTAGGGAAAAGTTTTTCAGGGGGGGCAGAGGAGCAGCACTACTCTGTGCCGCCAGGGTCGTAGCTGCCTTGCTCCTGCGAGCCCACAAAAAGTGAGGGGCCACTCGTAATAGACTGCACGACCACGCCTCCAACCCAAGACCAACAGTACATAATCGCACAGCCACCTGTGTCCGTCCAGTTTGCTTAGCAGTAGGAATTTGTTCTTTTGGGGGTGGGGGAGTATTCCTCCGTGCCACCATGGTCATGAGAGAGCACCAGATACAGGGGTACAGTTCATGTTAAACAACTACGCAGGCACTCGTGAATCCACCTTTCCACGTCATTTTGGCAACGATTCGACTGGGCTCTGATAGTGCTCTTTAAAAGAGGCGCATGGCAGACGTACACTTAGCGTACATTGGAGCTAGCCTCTTTTCAGTATTTGGAGGGTAGAGCGGTCCCTGATTCCATACATGCTGCCAATCTGTTTTAATTTGTGTGGCTGGGGAGTTGAAGTACATCTCCTGCAAAACCGTCCAAATCCTTTCCCCTATAGTGCTGCAGCAACCGCGCCACTAAGTGCCATTGAATATTTAGTTGCTGGGCGGATATTTAGGGTAGCTGCCCTGAAAGCCTAGTGGCCCGTAGTCAGGCCAGACTCTTTGGGGTCGCGAGTTCAAATCCGCCTGGTAGAATGAGTTCTTCGCTGTCCGACAGCTCCGTCTCCGTTTCGGTTTAGGTTTAGTTTGGATTACAAAGGCCTCCAGCCTGGCATGGCTGCTCAACCTATAGGTCCCAACAAATAAATCAATCAAAATGATCGACAGCTGCACTAATGAATTTGTAAACTTCTGAGTTATTCGCTGTCCGACAGCTCCGTCTTCGTTTCCTTAATCCATGCTTGAGGTGTCATCACCCCTGCGTTTTTTCTTTTTCTTTGCTGGGCGAGCACTTAAAGCGGGGGGTACTTGATTGGGGTTCCTTTCCCTACAGTTAAAAGCTGTGGATATCAAAAATATAAGGATGATATCATCAAACTGTAACATTGCAAAGTTTACGATGCGTTGTACCACTCCTATCTACTCATAAACATGCCAAGCCACTGAGAGTACTTTTGGCAAAACATCATCCTTTTCTGTTATGCATGTTTATCGAGGTTGAGCAAAAAGCTAGCAAGAAATAGGATTGGTCGTGTCATTTGATACTTGAGCCCAACCACAACACCTCTTTGCCTGCAAAAATGAAGGATCCCTCAACTCGCCCACCATTTTAACCACCTTCAGCAGGGAACCTCAGAGTACTCTGCAGCTTGTTGCAGAAGTACTCGTGTTCTTGGAGGCGAGTGCAACCAAATATTAGTTGGAACTGTCATGCCACAGCTGGCGCCATGGAAACTATCCTTTTTACAATGGTTACAATGGGGGGTGACCTTCAGCCAGGTAGTTTGGCTGATCGGCTGCTGACTGGTCTCGGCCAGCCACAAATAAATCCATAAGCTCAGAAAGAAAAAGAAAAAGTCTATTGTTCTGCTGAGAAAGGAAATCATGAACAAGTTGGTTGTTGCCCTGTTGCAGCAAAAAGGGTTGGGCTGCTGAAAAGTCCTCAAAAAAAGGTAAAAACAGAAAGGAAAAGTGTTTCCTCAGCTTACAAACTCGATGGTCTTGGCAAATAAAAAGAGCATGCACCTCGTTCTGAACATGTTCATCTTCACCAGGACATTGGTCACATACGCAAGAACCATCTTCATGCCACGCTGCTGCCTCAACTTTCAAAGTATGCGCACGCAAGCGGAATCTACTTATCTTGCGCATAACATGTTTGGACAGATCAAGATGGAGATACCATGGTACATTAATCGGCATACACTCATTTCTAGAAAAAGGGATGGCAAACAAGAATGATAGGTGGCCAGTTTGTTGTTGTGCGTGTTGGGGTCCACCAACTCAGCGTTCCTCCAAACACCTCTCATCCTATGCTTCAAATCCGCAGTAAACTCTTGCATGGTAGTAGCATGCCCAGTTTGAACAGCTCGTACATACAACTCACACCCACGCAGTCCCTGAAAAGCGCTCAGCAATTGAGCTGTCCAGCAGGCACTTGAACGAGGCTGTAAATTGAGATCAGCCTGGACTACCCTCCGCAAAGTGTCACTATTGGTATTAAGCATACTATTGAAAAGCTTGACAGCTGACTGAAACCAGAAGAATTGCAACGGTTCATGTCCACATTCTCGGAGTACAGCCCAATTAGTGGTAGACTGCTTCACACCTAACGTGCCCTTCAGAAAATGCAAATGAAGCGTAGACAGCGGGCTAGAAAACTCCCTGCCTGCCTGCAAGAATCCAGTACCCCATACTTGACTACCATACATGCCAGCAGGAATAACATGCGTCTTAGCGAGCCACAAAGACGTGTGTGGCCTGTCTGCCAAAGCGTGTTCACGCACAAATCTACGTATCCTATAGGCAGAGGCAAGAAAAGGACGGGCTGCATGTTCAGCAGACTTGGCCATGTTCAAGGTCCTGTAGAAAACCTTGCCCAAATACCTAAAAGAATCTTTGTGATGAAGGGTGGCACCGCCAACATCAAAAACAGGAACATTTTCACCCGCAGAGTTAGAGTGCACAACTTCGGACTTGGAAGTGTTGACAATTAGATGTTTATTCCTGGCATACACAGCCAACCGACTCAGCATGATTTGCATATCACGGGGCTCATTAGTCAGCAAAGTCAGATCATCTGCAT
>Ga0307968_1001614_pt1 | contig 18522 bp, 21 predicted proteins | sample OrgLakmetagen650_FD_201834 | JGI IMG/M metagenome (GOLD analysis project Ga0307968, IMG submission 201834) | Saline water microbial communities from Organic Lake, Antarctica - #650 | ecosystem: Environmental > Aquatic > Non-marine Saline and Alkaline > Saline | place: Antarctica: Organic Lake...
ACTGACCTTGTCTCTTTTTCTGGTGTCTTGTTCAGTCTGGCCTCCTTCTCTTCTTGAAGCTGCCTTTTTTTTTGCTATAGCTCAACTGCCCTCGCTGGCGGATATAGCTGTGTAACCCTTACCCCTTCTACCTTTTTGCAGCTTTCATTCACAGCAGTTAATTGCCAGATAGTTTCAGGTCCTGAGCTGCCTCATAAGTTGCCAAATTACATTGAGGATTCCAGAACGAAATGCTCAAAGCAGCATACACATTTTGAACCACCTTTGGTCGGTTGAATGAACCAGGAAACCTATTGCCCTAGGGCTTGTGCCCTAGCCGATGCGCTTGTGAAAAACTGCTTCCCAAGCTCCAGCTCTACTGTTCTGCCGTCCACTATGACTTTCAAAATTCCTCCAGCGGATGACGCTTGGGCCTGGACATGAGTAGGGTCCCTGTGTACATACACATAGGCACACATGAAATATGTACGCACTGGTGCTCCTGACATTCATCACATGCAGAAGACAGCCTAGCCTGTGTATCTGAGGTGGATGTTCTGAGAATATCGAACAGGCGCGTTACCAATGCAGGCTTTGAAAAACCCATTTAATAAACCCCAATGAAAGCTTATGCGAGGGCCTTTAGCCCTCTGAACTGCATGCGCGTGTCAAGGAATTGAAGGAACACCGGAGAAATTTGGTATTTACATTGCTGCTCCCTTGAATAAAAGTCTGGCTATTCCAAGAGAAAACGTCAATTTGGAGTGGTTCTCCTGATTTTTAGCTGCCACCAATATGTTGCTGCTGCATTCAACTAAGCCTGTGCTGCCCTGTCCCTTGCAACACGTTCTCCATGTGCCTTTGCTGCCTCCCCCTCTGCTGCCTTCTTCTCACTTGATGTCCGGTTACTAGGTTTGAAAAAGTCTGCAACCCCAAGCTGTATATTCTCCTTGGGGGCCTTGAGGGGCGGCTTGGGAGGCCTTCCTGGCCTGTCCCCATTCATGCTTAAATTCAATTAATTAGCCCCAATGCAAGCTTTGCGAGGCCCTTGCAACTTAGTTGTCTAAACTGCTCCTGACACTCTGCAAGGGGGTCAGAAACATTTGCGGTACGGAGTGATATACTGCCTTCACGGTAGGCAAGAATATCACCAGAGGGGGTTCACTGAGTAAGTGCCCAAACATGCTCTATTTTATAAATTTATAGGGCGGCTACCCACACACCACTTCATCAAAGTGAACCCTGTCAAGCTAAAGCTGACGTTTCACGCTACCAAAACATGCTAAAATACACGTAAGTTACTACGTGCACAGATTGACAGGAGAATTCGCACGCAGAGAGGGCCCCAGATGCATGCATTCCATGGGAAATAGCACAAAAGTTTGCATAACTCGCCAAACTCTGTCTTTTGCTCGTTTTTTTGCAACACTGTTTTGCTTCTGCCAGGACTCCAGACCACTATCAATCACTGGAATAGGTGCAATAGGTGATATGTAATGAAGGTTTGGCAACAAAACATGGAATCCACGCTGCAGCCGATTATACACGTGCCCCATGGTTCACAATGTATAAACCTTATGACTGTGACGCAGCTCTGCAGCCAAAGACCTACATTACAGTCATGAGGTTAAAGTTGCAAACCCTGGAGCCCATGCCCCTCAAGGTTTAGGGTTAAGGGTTTGATTATTATGGGGGTTTGATAATCATGGTAAATCCGAAGGGCAATCCAAATTATGTTAGTTAAGGTTAAAAAGCAGTACCCTAAACAGTACCCTAAACCATAACTTTTGGGCCTTGATGTCCCCCCCTGAAAGAATTCACCAAAACCTAACACAGCCAAGTATCTGTTGCTCTTCTCTTCAACCATTCAAGTACTCACCGGGAATGCAAGTACACTGTCACAGCTTCTGCCCAGGTGCCATCCCCCCCACACGCAGCAGACACAGCAGCTGAGTCGACGGCCACAGCAGGTGTGCTGAGCACGGCCAAGAACTCTGAGGTCGACCCCAAGTCTTCACTCCTCACGCTGACCCTGCAGCGCACAAAAGGCCACCGCACACATTTAATAACAAAAACACTAGAGAGCAACACCGCTGGCAGTAGTAACATGTCATGCATTTTGCTTTGAATTCAAGTTACAAACTGGACAATAAGCAACGGATAATAAGCGAATGCAGGCAAGAATTGAGTGGAAGGCATACGGTTGAGATCTACAGGCCTGCACAGCACACACAGAACACAGGTGTGTGAGCTCATATTTAATACGCTCGGCGGTTACCCATGGCTTTGCTCCTGAAAACAATGGCTAAAGGGTGAGAGGCATGCAGTGGAAAAAAGAACACGGTTCTTTGACGCAAAAAGCTTTTCCATCCCTAAACACTACGCACCATTCAGTAGCTAGGATGACACTCCCAGGCGGTCTGCACGATGCAGGGAGCACAGGTCCCCCCAACGCTTCTCGCAGGTACTGTACGTGCAAGCGTACCAGCGCGCTGAGTCCCTCTTCAGCCCCACTTTTGTGCCCTGAGCTCCCATTCCCTTGTACCCCATCGTCTTGCTGCTGCTCTCCTGCTGTAGAATTTGGTGCTGCTGCTGCAGCTGGAGGGCTTGCCTGGCTTGAGGTGGTGTCTGGGTGTGCAAGTGTAGAGACAGGGGCCAGCGCTTTTCAAGACCAGCCACATGGATGTTTTTAATCAAACAGTCAAAATTTCCAGACATACTTCTGGCATTTCATTGCATCTTTGATGTTTAAATGCCGCGCGACTTTGCCTGAAACTCACCGTAATAAAACTCCACTATATCCAAGGGCGTAACCCCAGCCTTCTTGCGCAATTTCTGGAACCTGTGATGGTAAACGACAGCAAACGACTTGACCCTTCCTCCTCGCCCTTGCATTGACACACGTGGATTGATATGCCGAATCGATGCTACAAAAATAAAGGTCAAAGAACAACCGAATACACAAGCACTGGCGCCACATGCATATGTATGATACTTCAAAGACGGAAGCCAAAAGACTACAGAAAACAAATCCACCACCACAACGTTCCTTCTCCATGACACACCTGTTCACCAGCTCTCGTGAGAACTGCACTCATGAGTTTATTACCCACACGCAGGTCTAACACAGCCAGCATATCCCCATCAATTCATCTGTCTCCTTATATACAACACACCTTTTCATCAGCTCTTGTGCAAGGCCCGCACTCGTGAGTTCACAATCCACGCGCAAGTCCAACAAAGCCAGTATTTCCCTATCACCTAATCTTTCTCCTTACCTGTTCACCAGCTCTCGTGCAAGGCCTGCACTCGTGAGTTCGCTATCCACACGCAAGTCCAACACTGCCAGCACATCCCCATCGGTGTCAGCATCTACTTCAGTGGTGCTCATGCCTTCTGGCGTGCGGTAATCACGCTTCACCTGTGAGCAAGTATGTGCAATGAGGGTGTGTATTTTTATACATAGTGAGGGGCGTGTGTGAGTAAGAAATAACGCTGCACGGTTTCAAAAGGGGGTTTCAAACCAGGTGTGTGATTTGTGAAAGCACAAAGGGGGGCAAAAGGACCTTTATGGGCTTTTGCAACGGCAGGGGGTAGCAAAAATGTTTTGAGGCAAATGTCGCCGAATGAAAAGGCCAGGACCGGCGCACGTCGGCCTGTGCCCAAGAGGCAAAATCCGGGTGATGCAATTGTTGTGCGGCAGCATTTCTCAGGCAAGACCACCACGAGAGGGCAGACCACCACCGCAGTGCCAAAATTCATGCAGTAAAATAGCATGATCAAGTCACATGATCAAGTCAATGGAAAATGAGCAAGTGAGTGTGGCTGACATCACTGACCGTGAGACCCATTTGTTGTGGGGTCTTCGGTAAGCAGAGCCCTCCGTAATTTGTTATTGGGTAGTACGTGGCACCAAGCCGGTCGCATGGACACTAGGTCTGGCGTGGCAGAGCACCACCCAGGTATTCTGTAGCTTGTAGCTGTTCTATAATCATTTAAGAGTAAACCCGAGTTTACTCCCATTTTATTTTTGACAAAAAGGACGGAAAGCAATATTCTTGAGAGTAAATTGGAGCCATCCTTGTCATCAGTTTTATAGAGATACTTGGATGATCAAATGTCGCCGAATGAAAAGGCCAGGACCGGCGCACGTTGGCCTAAGCCCAAGCGGCAAAATCCGGGTGATGCAATTGTTGTGCGGCAGCATTTCTCAGGCAAGACCACCATGAGAGGGCAGACCACCACCGCAGTGCCAAAGTTCATGCAGTAAAATAGCATGATCAAGTCACATGATCAAGTCAATGGAAAATGAGCAAGTGAGTGTGGCTGACATCACTGACCGTGAGACCCATTTGTTGTGGGGTCTTCAGTAAGCAGAGCCCTCCGTAATTTGTTATTGGGTAGTACGTGGCACCAAGCCGGTCGCTAGGACTCTAGGTCTGGCGTGGCAGAGCACCACCCTGTTGTTACTCTCACTCATAATGTTTTGTGTGATTGAGCTCGCGGCCATCAATTTGCATGACAGCTTGCTAAGAGACGCAGCAAAATCTCTGGCTGGCAATGTAAAGTCAGGATAAGACCATGCTTGCGTACCTTGATATCAGATGCATCAAGCCGGTGGCCAGATATCACCACAAACCCAGCTGCCTGCGTGTGTGTGTGTGTGTGTATGTGTGTGTGTGTGTGTGTGTGTGTGTGCGTGTGTGTGTGTGTGTGCGTGCACGTGTGTGTGGGCACTTGTGTGTATGTGTGTTGGGTGTATTGCAGCTTCGTGCAGGTGACTACTTCTAGCTGTGGAAAAAGGAGCAGCAGCTAGTCGTGGAAAAAAAGGAGTGCAGAAAATGTCACCGAATGAAAAGGCCAGAACCGGCGCACGTTGGCCTATGCCCAAGCGGCAAAATCCGGGATATGCAATTGTTGTGCGGCAGCATTTCTCAGGCAAGACCACCATAAAAGGGCAGACCACCACCGCAGTGCCAAATATTTGTGCACACGTGCTTTGACGTATACTTGACAACCAAAGCAGAGGAAAATGGGCAAACGAAACATCGTGAAACAGCAGGACGAGTTGGCTAAATAACACACTTCTTAATACTCTACGCTGACCTGCATGGAAAGGACGGCTTCGCTGCTCATGGCTCTGACTTCCGAGCACACGGTCTTCATGGCTGGGCCCAAGCGTTTGCCCAGAGCCTGCAAGAGCAAACACAGAACGCACGAAAGACTGAGATACCGCATCTTAGATTTGATAAGAGAATGTATCTTTGTAGGAGAGAGCATGTCCCAAGTACCTACAATATGAAACAGGAGAAGTGCCTACCGGATGAAACAGAGACCGCACCTTACCTAAGTGAGAGCAAGTCACAGACACTATACCCAGGAGTCACATGTAAGCTACACGCTCCTGCGACTCCTTCTCCCTCTGCTACCATCATTGTTAACAAAAACGAGAATAACAATTGGTTATTTCTTCCTAAGATGGGCAATCTAACAAGCGCATACGCCCACATCTTTCATTTACACAAGCCCCCCACACACTCACACACTCATCCACCCACGAAGCACACCTTACATGAAAATTGCATGTAACGAAAAGTGCACAAAATGCACCCAGCATGGCAAGAAGTAGACCACGACACAAAGACGTGGGCTATCAATGTTCATCTGTCCTTTAACGGTATCCTTTCATACATTCAACCACTCATTTGTCATTTTAAACAAAGGCACAGCAAACCAGCCCCCCAGGCCAGCTGCATTCAGCCCCAGGCGTATTCAGCTACAGACTTAGACGCCCCAGGAAGCGTACATTCACGGTCATCAAGCCGTGCAAACAACAGCTGCATAAGCCTTTGGCCTGATCAGATCTCAATTAGACATTTTCAATCCTCACTGGACCGGCCCTCCTATGAACATGCACTCACTCATACGTTGCGAGTCGCAAGTCACAGCTGAAACAAGTCACAGCTGCACCAACGTTTTTGCCCGCCACACCTGGAAGTCTGGCTCAGCACGCAAGGTGGCATACTGCAGGGGGTCCGGGCAGCACTCAACCTCGCGGACATTCAGCTCAGAGGTCACGTACTCTAACAGCTCTCCTGTGCGTACAAGGCGTACGAGTGACCACGCCTTAGCTTCCAGAACGGAGACCATCAAAGCCAAAGGACGCAGGCAGCATGCTTCAGAGTAAACACACTCAGCGTCCGTTTCTATCAGCTCTCCAGTTGAATTGAGGCAGATGGCGGAGTAATCAGCCCCAACACACACCAGTTTCCATCCAGCTGACTACACCCAGCACCGCAAAGCTGACGACCAAAAAAAGCACACAATAGAATGAGCTGGCCAATGCTTTGCGACGAATGTCACAAGCACCCACGTACACACGTACACACGCACACACAAATAACCTCCCTGCTACCTCCTCTCGTTGTCCCCCAGCATCCACCTACCCACCCTTGATGTCGGCTAAAAATTCTGTGTCTGGGTGCACCACCACAAGCTTGCGCAAGGGGAACTTCAGCGGCTTCAGGCCACGCTCTCGGATCTTGCGCCCCAGCTCAATCACAGCCTGCGTCGCATGTGCAACTTTGTGTTGTGACAGACTGCTTACCGCTGGAGCATCGTGTACAAGTGTAACATATTCACACTTGCACTTGCCACACTTTAAAAAGGAGTTGTCCTATAATTCAAGGCCGATCGCTACGCCTGTGCCAAATAATTAAGAATAGCACAGACAAGTGCATTACGATCCACCATCAGAGCACAGCCTGCTTGCAAGATTTAGCCCCGCACAAGCACGTCCATTGCTGCACTGAGCACACCACCGCAGACTTGACATTCACACTACAGCACTCTTGCTCCTGCATCAACCAACAAACTTGTGAATGCGTAATGAATGCACATGAATCCATGAGATGTGCGTGCGAACCAACCCCCCCCTCCCCCGCACACACAATCTCCTGCCATTCCGTGTCGGGCACCCTTAACTCCTGACTCAACATGGCTGCCCCAGTGCTCCTGCCTATATGTAGGGTTTGCTGCCAGAGGGAGGAGAGCGCCAGGCCTGCCCTGATTGAAAAGCTGCGCAATAAGATGTACATCCCCTATATCCCCTTCCTCTCCGACTACACCTTTGCCTTCACCTTCACTTCAAACCCCATCAACCCCATAGCTTTAAATGAGCTGCAACGCTGGACGGCGCAAATTTCCTGCCTTAGATAAAACCTCTGGCACGTGCACACCCTAGATGCAACACAAACACAACACTACTACAGCTGGCCAGAAACGTAGATATACACTGCATAAGACCGTATATATGGTGATCCCCTGCCGAAAAATACCGAACAAATATTGTTCTGCCCAACATTAAACACTGTCATAAAGCCACACTACGCACCTACCTGCGTGCCGCACTCGGCTGGATGCATGCGTTTCCTGCATGCTCTAGCACAGACAAAACACAACGCTATGAACAAGCCTCACAACATACTTGCATGCGGGCCACACTGTCGGATGCGTGCATCCCCTGTCTCCTCTGGCACAGACACAGACACACACAAACCTGCAGCCAACAATCCATACAACGCACCTGTATGCGGGCCACACTGTTGGATGCGTGCGTCCCCTGTCTTGTCTCCTCTGGCACAGACACATACACACAAACTTGCAGCCAATATTTCATATAGCGCACCTGCATGCGGGCCACACTCTGTCGGATGCGTGCGTCCCCTGTCTCCTCTGGTACAGCCTCAGGTACGTCGCAAAAGTGCACGCTGGGGAGGGACTCTGCTTCAGGCACGGCTTCGCGCAGGTTTTGGTACATGTGCTCTGTCAAGAAAGGGGTGAAGGGCGCCATGCACTGCAGATGTGTGAAATCGTGTGCGCGTGGTGAGTGCGCAGGGCACGAGCGCTGTCATGCGTCACGTTGCATTCTGGTACATGTGTTCTGCTTATAAACTGGTGTAGAGTGCTGACGTGCGCCATGCACTGCAAAGGCGTAATGCATGGCGCAAATCAGCACTCTATGCCACTTTATAAGGTTGCTTCCTGCAGGGTGCGATTGGTAGTCTACATGCAGGAAGAAAATGACCTAGACAAAACGCACTGATTTGTGACTTAGTATGCCATGCTAATGCCGCATCCTGTACATCTTATTTCCACAGCCACAAACCAGAAGTGACTGTATGTGTATGTACAAGCCTGCACGAGCATCTGTCGATCACAGTGCTCTTACGTTAGTCCTGGCTTTTTTTCAAGCTTCCGCTCAGATGCCCCCTGAGGCACTTATAGCGATGTAACCTTACCATACCTTCCGTTAATCCTGGTGCCCATCTTGTTCCTTACGTGTGTGCAACTGTGCAACTCCCCGGTATTCCTCACCTTCCCTTCCCTTCCATTTCGCTAGTCCTGGTGCCCATCCTGTTTCTTATGTGTGTGCAACTGTGCAACTCCCCGGTATTCCTCACCTTCCCTTCCCTTCCGCTAGTCCTGGTGCCCATCCTGTTTCTTACGTGTGTGCAACTGTGAAACTCCCCGGTATTCCTCACCTTGCACACGTTGATCAGAACGCTATACACGTTTTCATGAGCAATACTTTCTTCTCTAGCTTTCCTTGTTGCTCATCCTGTGCCTCATGTTGCGCACCCCCCCGGTATTCCTCACCTTGCACACATTGATGAGAACGCTGCATAAGCTGGTCAGCGCATACATGCAGTCCTCATTGCCCTTCCCACCCTTGAGGCGCTTACGGTTGTAGCGCACCTGTGCGTTTATGTATGGGTGTGTGTGTGCGTGTGTGTGTGTGTGTGTGTGCGCCCATGAACTTGCATACTTTTACAGACAAGTATGCAGAACAATCAACTTAGTCTTAGTTTCACAACACGCACGAGTCAGCAGAACGCAAGACGGGCAGAAGCAAGTTAGCCCTAGTCAGCCCTTGACAAACATGACTGCGTGAAGTTCTAGCTTCCAGAACTCACGTAGATGTTGGTAAGGTTGTCAATGAACTTGACCAGGAAGGGTACCACTGTGTAAAGGCGATATGCGCCCATCTCCTGCGTGTGCATGTTTGTGTGTATGTGTGAGCGTGTTTGTGTACTTTTGTATGTGCGTACATGCTTGATTATATACTGTATGCTTTTGTATAAGCGTGGGTGCTTGTATGTGCGTGCGTGCAAGGGTAAACAATATCAGCACGGCCTGCCGGGATGGAACTTACAGGTAAGTAGGGATTGAGCAGTACTAGCTTGCAAAATTGAACATTTGTTAATGATATAAGTTGTGCGGAAGGATAAAGCTTGTAAAAGAACATGTGCCAAAACTGCACCAACATACACAAAAATGAATGACTTAGATAGGGTTTAATATTGGCTAAAATTGTGCAGGGTGCCAAGCACGTATCAAGTATGAAATTTGCCTTTGCAAGTGCCATGCTGCAATCTCCTGTGTCAGCTATGTATGAAAAGAAGACAGTCAAGGAAAAGGGCTACTGGCCAACAAATAATTTCTTAGGATAGCCAAGGAGGTTTGTCTTGGCCATACCGAGAGATTATTTGTTGGCCAGTGGCCTTTTTCCTTGACTCAAAGCATAGCCACAGCGTACATCTGCAAGCAACAAAAAATCTGGATCTAAATGGCCTAAGCATATAAAGGACAAGCAAGAGGTGCACACATTTGCAAAGGCAACAGCATAAACAAATCAAGCTTGAACAAAGGAGCGGTCCACATTTACAAGGTGCAGCGGTAGCACTAGCCTTCTTGCTTTCTGCAGCTGTCGTTGCGCCTCCAAGAGCGTACCTGGTGCACATACTGTGTGAGTTTACGCGAAGAGGCAGCAATCCAGCGGTCCAAGACGTTGCTGGCCTTTGCCATGTCCACCTGTGTGTGTGTGTGTGTGTGCGCGTGTGTGTGCGTGCAGCAGTAGTGATGAGACAATTATCAGTCTGAACCCGATCATCTTGCAAGTGTCTACAGCTTTGAGTTCATCAAACAATGTAGCATTGCAAGGCGACCTGCTGGTGGACCACTGCTTTCCAATAACAGCTTTGAGCAATTTGAGGAAGCTGACCAAGCTTGTGATGCCATATCCGGTGTAACACTCTTTAGTTTTATTTTTGATTGCTGATACCGAGTTTTGTAATTCAAAACACATGCATTGCAACTAGGATCCCTTTCAAGGCGCATTTAAGAGGCCGGCTTCCTCTGCTTCAATCGTTAGTTTGAGAAGCCAGCACAACAATATGGCGACACACGCTTCCATTCTTAACGCACCGTTCCTGTTTGGAACTTGACGCCAGTTTCTACCTCCAGTCGAATCACATTTTGCACCAAGAACCTGTGTACGAATTCGAATATGTGTTTACTTCAGAGTGTTTGCGTGTCATGTGCTTGCACAAATGCACACGCGCAAGAGCGTATGTGTTGTATGCGTGTGTGTGTGTTTGTGTGTGTGTGTGTGTGTTTGTGTGTGTGTGTGTGTGTGTGTGTGTGCATGCGCCATGCAGCACAACAAGAGCATCGCCCCGTATGACAAGACATGGCAGGAGTCAACAGTACAAGAGCATACAAACGCACGATGCAATGGATACACCCCCTCCAACACACCTGTAGGCGTTGTACCAGGGCAGAAAAACATCTTTAACCACAGCAAACACGCCAGCCTCCTGCACAAAGTTAGAAGGGAGGACCCAGCTCTGTTATTGAACACGGTGAGTGTGACGTCTACAGGTGGCAGCTGTATATAGCCAATGTTCAGCCTGAAATTCATGTTGAGCTGCACCCTGTACGTAGCCAATGTGTGTGTGTGTGTGTGTTTGTGTGTGTGTTTGTGTGTGCGCAAGTGTGTGTGTGCGTGCGCAAGTGTGTGCGTGCGTGCATATAACACACGTGTGTGCATCAGTCACTCACCCCATTCCTCCATGCCTCGACTTTTTGGGTCACACATACACACACACATTGGCTACATACAGGGTGCAGCTCAACATGGACTTCAGGCTGAACACCGACTACAAACAGGGTGCAGCTCAACAAGGACTAGCAGCTACAAGCAGCATCAGCCAAGACACCTTTCAGCAGAAAGCCGGTAGCTTTGAGTGTCGTAATAAAAAAAGACAAGCGTAATACCACTATGACGAGCATGAATTGGCACGTAGTTATGATCAATGGGACGCAGTTATGATCAATGACGCGCGTAGTCATGATCAATGACGCACGTAGTTATGATTAATGTGACGCAACACATGATAAGAGCACGTCATTGCAATCAGTGGGAGCTGCATGATGCCGGAATGCATGCCGCTGGAAGCAGTAAGTTTAAATGACTACCCCTGGCACCTTTGGGTTTCATTTATACGTTCCTGATTTTCAAATACACGTCCTCGTACAATGCATATCCTCGTATGATGCATATCCCCGTATAATGCATGCGTACTCACCTGGAATGCTAAGTTGTCTGCCCGCACGACGGGGGAGTTGATGAGGTACAGGCGCAATGCATCTGCGCCGTACTTGCCGATTACTAAGCCAGGATCCTGTGTGTATGTGTGTATCTTTATGTTACTACAAGCGCGCGTACTTGTTTGGATGTGTGTGTGTGTGTGCGCGTGTACACATGAGCACTATGGTAGATGGTTGACGGGCTCTATTTCTTTTTATCACGTGTACATTGGTGCTGCCAAACATATAACCTATCAAACAACAGTTCGTGTCGATCGCAATTTTGTGAAGGGTTGATGCTTGGTGTTCGGCATGTAATGAGGCCAAACGCGATACAATGTACAATGCAGATTCAAGACATCCATTGTGTGGTGTCAAGGTGGGAGTGGGAGGTCATGGCAGCACGGGTACTGCACAACATACATATGCACTTGCTTTAGTGTGATACGCATTGATAGGCAGCGTGTGCAGGTGGCGTGCTGCATATTGCGTGTAATGGAGACAGGCACAGGGTGGGGTCTTGGTAGGAGATTGACGGTAGAGTGGGTTTTGCTGCGTGTTGCGTGTAATGGAGACAGCCACAGGGTGGTGTGCCAGGGGCGTGCACGCCAGCCGCCCCCTGCCAAGCACCCAGCAGCTAAGCGAGCCAGCTGCTGAGCAACGAGGCAGGGGAGCACGGCACGACGCACAAGTCACCTGTCCATGGCTGTACTATGGTTCCGCACTTGCTGTTGGAGCCGGGGGTGTGGCGGCCCCAGGAAAACCCCGGGGCACTAACAGTGGCATTGCTTGGAAGAGGGCAGCAAGCAGGACAGGAGTACTGTCGCTGCCGCTGCCTCTCTGGCCACTGCCCATAAGTACCCCAGCTCCATTTGTTGTGCAGCGTTGCTAGGAGGGCCGACATTTGTGGCAATGCTAGGAGGTCGATGTTTGTGAGCCTATGAGTGTCGTTTGTCGTGCAGGTGCTATTTGTTGTGCGAGTGTTGTGTCGTGCAGGAGGTGTTGTCGTACAAGTGGCGTTTTTGTGCAAGTGGCATGTTCGTGGACACCCCTAGCACAACAACCACACGTGCGAGAGGGACAATCGACAGGTGTGCTACTCTTACAGTGTACGCTGCAAGTCTGGTAACACTGCTGAGGGTGTCAGGTCTAGGAATATGTAGCGTTTTGTGTACAAATATGCAAATATGTCTTGTGAGTACAAGGTATGCAATAGACTAAAATGGACGAAAGAGGCAGACCAAGGTGATGCCCTTGATTGGTGCAATGCACAGGTACCTAAACGAGATACAGATTTGAAGCTTACAGACAGATGCGTGAGTGGTAAGAATTGACCAAATAGAGGATTGGCAGCGACCAAGTGAGGGGCGACGCTATTGCTCAAGCACGGGACAACCAAGGCACCACGCGTGCCTCGTTCTCCATGGCAAGCCACAATAATGCGTTCCTTGTTCTCCATGGCAAGCCGCAATAACGCGTTCCATGTTCTCCATGACAAGCCACAATAACGTGTTCCATGTTCTCCATGGCAAGCCACAACAAAACCAACCAACGAGTCAGGGTATAAATGAGGACAACAGGTGGCGCACCGGGTAGTTTTTGAGGCGCTTGCTCATCTTCTTGCCGTCTGATGCCAGGACCAAGCCGTTGCACACCTGTGGTGCGTGCGTACGTATGTGTGTGTGCGTGTGTGTGTGCGCGCGCACGTGTGAGTGTGAATGCAGGTCAGTCAGGAAGCAATATGTTTGGGGCCTCTCAGCTGAAGCCTCTAAGGCTAAGCAATTCAACTCACTATTCTACCTAATTTACAGACTAGTGAGTTGGCTGGCCTTCCTACCTTGTTTTAACTAGGATTGGCTAAAGAAACAGACAATCTTTAGTTGGTGGACTGGTCATTTGCTTGTAGATCACAGCTGTTCAGTACATTCTAATTGAGATTCAACTCTGTAGCCTTCATGGCTGCTTAACACAGCAAAATACTTCATGCCTGCTCCAATGGCTAGGAGGTGTTGATGGCTGGGGCTGCTGTGGATTAAGCAACGGCCTGATATATTTTTTTTATGAATTGTGTTTTTGACAGCACATCATTCAGAAGTTAAGACCTTCGACACCAATACAACTATACAGCACACGTGAAGGACGACAAGCGAAGGCGCCCAGTAAGGCGTTACTTTAGGGTGTGAGGTGTATGTTCAGATGCGTGTAGAAGGATTGAGGTGCGTTACTTTTTTAGATGTGTGTGGGGCGTTACTTTGGGATGTGAGGTGTGTGTGTTGAGATGTGTGTAGAAGGATTGACTGCCGTCATTTTGCCAATCGCACGATGTTGATCTGCAAATTGACGGCAGTCAAACCTCCTACACACATCTCAACACACTCCTCAGAACCCACAAGATAAGGCCCCACTCACTAGGCGCCTTCACGTCATTCATGCTTGTTGTATTGCACGACCCTGTCTCAAACCATTGACCTTCTGCAAAGCCACCGCACAATAAGAAATCTCCACACGGCCTACTTTTTAAAAAACAGGCATCTGTTTCAAAAATACACTCACGATAAAATGTCTGGTGGTCGTGACCTCATAAAAAATTCTGGAAGTTGTGAGGAAATGTCGGATTGTAGCGATTAAATAACAGCAACCTTGGAGCCGTGCAACGTCCTGCTCATGGCCGGCTCTCAAAATTTACCTCGTGACATGATGGCCAGAACCGTACATAGTCACCGCAATTAAAGAAGTACGGCCTTTATCGCAGTGGAATTTCTCAATATATATACCATACATTTGGGTATGGCCAACCCTACTCATGAACGACGAGGCAAGAATTTTAGAGCTGCTGCAACGACAGACCTCAGGATCATGCATAAGCACAAAACCTTTCGCAGCTGAGAGTATAAAAAAAAGTCTCTAGAACAGAAAGAAAAGAGCGGCAGCCTGTAACACCACTTCTCGACAAAATAATCCCAGGCCTCATCCTCCCTGCTTGTCCATCGTAAATGCTAAGAATAGGGGATGGCAATAAGCGAAGCAAGAGATGACGGATATTTCACGATAGCATGTAGGCAGTCGCAGGCAGAAAGCTTACCAGGTTCTTAAAGGCAGGCTTGTCAAACAACGCAGTCGATAAGACCATTAACGTGTAGAACCTGCGTAGAAATGTCCCAGGACAGCCGTGAGGATGATGGTGCAAGGCCAATGTTGAGTGCTGTTGGTGCGAGTGGTACCGGTGCAAAAGCCATGGGCACCATAACTGGCAATGTCGGACTTGGAATAAACAAGTATTCTGTCTTAGACTTTGCTCATTTCAAAGTGCCAACAGAAATACGCGAGAAATCAGGATTGTTTAGGATAAGGAGCTGTTAGCTGTCAGAAGGATTACACAGCTGGAGCACACACAGTTAGTGGTAGACACACAAGTCAGAAGGCACACCCTGCCACTACTAAAAAGTCAGGAGCACGGAAGCAGACATATTTGCTCAACACTGCCGCTCAGCAACAGCAGTAAGGCCCTTGTTCTTAAGCTGACTGGGGTCATGCTGGTGAGGACAGTAAGCCAAAGGTCTGACCTCAGACAGCCTGACAACAAGGGCTTCGGTATTGCAATCACTGTTCTCAACATCACATCAATTGATAAGGCTCGTCATTATCAGCAAAGGCCCACTTTGTAAAAAAAACGTGCTCTTGCCGGGCCGGCTTGTGAGGACGATAGTCCCACACGAAAATGACCCCAGTCGGTCCTGACATACAAACAGCGGGTGCTGAGCAGTAGCATTGAGAAATTGGTCCTGGCGCCACCCACACAGCCAAATGGCCACAAACATAGGGTTGGTCAGAACCGTATATTTACACCGTATATAACCGTACATTTGGTAATTTCCCTGCCAAATATACCGTATTTACACCGTATATATAGGGTTCTGGCCAACACTCTACACATGCATGATCACAGCGCCGCTCAATGAAGGACACTCACACTAAGACTCACCAAATAACACGTAAATGCTCTGTCACCCAGCGCAATCGAATAAGTAATACTCAAACAAAAAAAATGTCACTCACCAGCCGCGTGTTTGGTCAACGCCCTCTGCCACAAAATCCGCAGGGAAGCCAGCCTCAAAACGCTCTTTGTTTTCAAAGGGGTAGTGCAACTGCACGCAGGGAGTGGTACGCAGGGAGTTGTGGCTTGCTGGTATCGAGAAATGCACTAGGCATGGGGTTTATTGAACTCAGAAACTTCCTGTACTGTCCTTAATCATCAGAGAGCAAGGAGGACGCAGGCAGCGCAATGTTAGCAAAAGCACATGAAGGAAAGAATCAATGCTCTGAAGCACAGACATGAAATAACACACATCATTCATATACTGCCGCACCAATGGAATTTATTATGTTTTCTGCGAGAGATCTGATGATAAATTGACCGCCCTAAGAAGTACAACTATCAGGTAAACAAGTCGGACCCTGCATAGCTTTGACTTTTGAGAAGCTGTTTTGGCTGGAGCTTGCAGGTCTTGTTTTCAAATTCCTGCGCAATGCAGATCTTCGCTTCACCCCAAACACTTTGCCATTTCAAATGTCAGCAATCAAAGTAACCCACAGATTTTTTGACAGCCGATTCTATCAATACCTGCACGTGCGTTACGAACCCTGGAGTTGCGTGCGATCTTTTCTCAGTCCAGGGCTCATTACAACCAGAGGAAGTTGGTAACAAACGGTGCTTTGACTAAGAAGAATGGAAAGCCACAGTACCCAGCTCTATTTGTTTCCACGCGGCGCGGTAGCACGCAAATTGTTAAAGGAGAACACACGTCTTCAGTCGCGAGAGCAGTCTGGGCAGTGGAGCCCACAACTTGGGCCATATGACCTACATTTCTGAAACTACCTTACAACGCGCACAATGGGCATGCAGCGGGAGTTCAGGCTTTTCCAACATTTTGTACTTGTCGTGTCCAGATTAGGTCACTCTGACATTTATCGGACAGTGAGGGGAAGCTGAAACAGTCTCTTGCAGCATATTTATTTTGACCGCTTATTGCGCAAATGCATGGCCGTGTTGCTGCCTTAATAATGAAAGTTCAATAGCAGAGTCGCAATGCAGAGAAATTTGAAGGACATGAAGAAGCGTCCAAGAGAACTGCAGCAGCTTTTCAGCCAGCATTCAAACTAGGCGTCCACGCAGTTATGCACCCACACCCAATCCAAAACAACACGTACACACCTCATACCTGTGCGTAAGGCATGCTGCCGCTCTCAAACCAGCAGTCAAACACGTCATCCACGCGCCGCAGTAGCCCTTTGCCTTGGCGGCTTGGGATGGTCAGGTGGTCAATGAAGTGGCGGTGGATGTCAGTGACCTTGGCGCCTGTGAGCTCCTCCAGTTCGGCAATGCTGCCCACTACCACACGCTCCTCTCCATCCTCGGACTGCGTTACGAGGGAGGGTGTGTGCATGTACGTGTGTGTATGCTCGAAGGAAGAGAGTGTTGGTCTGTGATGTGGGTATGCCTGCTCCTTGATCTTGGGACGTTGCCCATTGCCATTTGCACCTTGAATTTGCCCACTGCCATTTGCACCTTAAATTTGCCCGCTGCAGAAGCACTTGCTCGCTTGTTCTCAGCAATCGTTTGTCACAGGACCAACGGGTATTAGAAAGAAGCGAGCAGGAGCTTTTGTAGCAAGCAAGCAACGAAGACAAGGCAGTGACTGACGTAAACGCGAGCGGACAACCGGTGACAAAAAGCAAGCAGCACGCCCTCAAATAAAATAAATTATTGAGGCAGCCAGGCCTTAACGCAGCACCAATTGCATGCCCTCTGTTTGCCAAAACAGCTTCACATGCCACAGGCCCTTTTTGCACTTGCCAGCCAAGTGGGAGTGGCGTGCCCTAAGGCCACAACAAGTTCATAGCCTTGAGCCTTTGATACGTACCAGCCAAATGGGGAGTGGCGTGCCCCAGAAGCGTGAGCGTGAAATACACCAGTCGCGTGCACCCTCCAGCCAGTTGTGGAAGCGCTTGGCTCGTACATGCTCAGGCACCCAGTACGTCAGCTGTGAAGTGAGCATGTGTGGAGCAATACTGAAAGGCTGGACTGTGGCAGATCCAGAAAGTAAACATTTTCTGCACCTTGTTCATCAGCTGTGAAGTGAGTAAGTGTGGAGCAATGTTAAAAATCTGGACTAGAGCAGAGCAGAGAAAGCAATTAATATTGCACCCACTCGTTGAGCTGTGAGGCATAAAAAAGTGTGGAGCATTGTTGAGCAGCTAAATCATGGCAAAGCAGCAAATCTGTTGTCTTTCAACACCCAGCAAGATGTGGCAATACGGTGGCAATACAGGAAAACAGGTACCACGTTTTAACACCCACACTAAAATCAGAGCAGAGTGTACAAAGCAGGGTAGGCGTTCCCATGGTACAGTGAGAGATTGCTCAAACTCCCTGTAGGCAAGTTGTACACACGCTGGGTTGTATTTGGATTGGACGCAAAGAATCAATGACATGGGCTGGACGCAAAGAACCATTAACTCGGTTGTACCTGGGTTGGACGCAAAGAACCATCAACAAGCCACAGCAGATAGTAAAGCCTTGCTGGAGCATAGGAAGGCTTCACTATCTGCTGTCACCTGCTTTTGGTCTTTGCGCTCAAATCGGTAGCAACCCTCGACTACATCTCCACCCTCACGCGTGCCTTGTTGTTTTCCAGCAGCTTCTCCTTCAGAGGCTCCACGCTGACAAACCAAGCGGGGCACGCCAGCTGCACCAGGGGCGTGTCTGACCGCCAGCAGAAGGGGTAGCTGTGAGTGATTGTTCCTGCACGCCAAAAATGATGGGAGGAATGGGGGTTCACACAAAACGAGGGGTGTCTGACCGCCAGCAGAAGGGGTAGCTGTGAGTGATTTTTCCTGCACGCCAAAAATGATGCGAGGAATGGGGGTTCACACAGAACGAGGGGTGTCTGACCGCCAGCAGAAGGGGTAGCTGTGAGTGATTGTACCTGCACGCCAAAAATGATGGGAGGAATGGGGGTTCACACAGAACGAGGGGTGTCTGACCGCCAGCAGAAGGGGTAGCTGTGAGTGATTGTTCCTGCACGCCAAAAGTGATGGGAGGAATGGGGGTTC
>Ga0307968_1001619_pt1 | contig 18504 bp, 21 predicted proteins | sample OrgLakmetagen650_FD_201834 | JGI IMG/M metagenome (GOLD analysis project Ga0307968, IMG submission 201834) | Saline water microbial communities from Organic Lake, Antarctica - #650 | ecosystem: Environmental > Aquatic > Non-marine Saline and Alkaline > Saline | place: Antarctica: Organic Lake...
GCTGCATTTATGCATGTATGTGGGTGGGTGGGTGCATTTGTGCATTTATGCATGTATGTGGGTGGGTGGGTGCATTTGTGCATGTATGTGGGTGGGTGGGTGGGTGGGTGGGTGCATTTATGCATTTATGTGGGTGGGTGCATTTGTGCATGTATGTGGGTGGGTGGGTGGGTAGGTGGGTGCATTTATGCATGTATGTGGTGGGTGGGTGAGTGAGTGCATTCATGCATGTATGTGGGTGGGTGGGTGGGTGCATTATGTGGTAGGTGTGGGTATGAGTGTCTGCACGGAGCACTGCAAAGAAACAGCATAAAATCCTATATTACACTGCAGCCTGCGCTGTGTACAATCTTGTGGCCCTCTGCACTCTCTGTTTGAAGGGTTGGCACTGGATTAGCACATTTCTAGCAGAGTATGGGTTGGCCTGGACAGACACACAGCTCAACCACACATACACACACACGCGCACACACACACACACACACAAAAAGCACATGTACGTACACTTCAACTAGAACACCACACGACACACACTCCATGACACACGTACACACACACGCACCCACACGCACACACACACGCACACACACACGCACACACGCGCGCACACACACACGCACACACACACGTGCAGACCCAAGCCCTCCAACAGCATGGGGCGAGACCCCAGCAGTGATGCTCAGTCCTCCAACACATACTACAAGCCACAGATGGGCGTCTTATCAGACGATGCGCAGGTACGTGCACCTTGTGGGTGGTGGCATGGAGTGTGTGTGAATGAATGTGCGTGCGTGTGTGTGTTTTGTGACTATATGCACTTGTGCGGTTATGTACGCACGCGTATGTGTGTGTGTTGAACAAGGCAAAATTCAGCAGTGATGCTGCACAGCCCTCCAAATTCAGCAGTGATGCTGCGCAGCCCTCCAAAATCAGCACCTGCTACAAACCACACACATGCGTATGATCAGGCGACGCACAGGTACGCGCATGTGTGTGTGTGTATGTGTGTGTGTGCTCATATGTCATATTATATGACTCATATAGCAACCAGGGTTGTATGTAAACAGTTATCAAGTGATCAAGTGAAATATTTCAACAATACATTGCGATCAATGCCAGGTCAATTCGTTCCACCTGGCTTTTCTTAAAAGCATCGTAGAGCAGACCAGCTCCAGCTTTCCTTGCAGCTGACACAGTGTGCTCATAGGTGCTGACACAGTGTGCTCATAGGTGCAGCTGACACAGTGTGCTCATCAGTGCAGCCGACGCAGTGTGCTCATAGATGCAGCTGACACAGTGTGCTCATAGGTGCAGCTGACGCAATGTGCTCATAGGTGCAGCCGACACAGTGTGCTCATAGGTGCAGCTGACACAGTGTGCTCATAGGTGCAGCTGACACAGTGTGCTCACAGGTGCAGCTGACGCAGTGTGCTCATAGATGCAGCTGACGCAGTGTGCTCATAGGTGCAGCTGACGCAGTGTGCTCATCAGTGCAGCTGACACAGTGTGCTCATAAGTGCAGCTGACACAGTGTGCTCATAAGTGCTCATAGGTGCTGACGCAGTGTGCTCATAGGTGCAGCTGACACAGTGTGCTCATAGGTGCAGCTGGCGCAGTGTGCTTATAGGTGCTCATAGGTGCTGACGCAGTGTGCTCATAGGTGTTGACTAGGGAGGTATCTTATGCAAGCGCTGCACACACACACATGCACTTACATATACACACACGCACACACATGCACACACACAATTGCACACACACATACACGCACACGCCCACACACATGCACACACACATACTTGTAGACACGTGCACACGCCCACACACAAGCACACACACATACATGTATACACGCATACACGCACACACACATGTACACTCACACATACACACACGCGTACACACACATGTACACGCACCGCGCAGCTGACCGCACCACGCTCCAAGAGCATGAGTGTCAGCAATAACGCCATGGTTCAAAACGCCCTTCGCCAATCTGGGGCACGGCCGCCCAGCAACACCAATGTGGCCTCGTCATCATCCTCACAAACGTCAAAGCAGCAGTCCCATGCAGACAGGTGTGTGTGTGTGTGTGCCAGCGTGCATGCACGTATGTGTGAGCGTGCATGTGTGTATGTGTGTGTGTGCGTGTGTACGCGCGTGTGTGTTTGCAGGCTAAAATCTGCATGTGAGCGGTGCATTTAGGGGTGAGCTGCCTGTCTAGCTATAGCGTGCACACAAATGCCTGTCTAGCTATAACGTGCACACAAAATCCTGTCTAGCTATAACATGCACACAAATGCCTGTCTAGCTATAACGTGCACACAAATGGCAGCAATGGGCACCGTCATTACACACATATGCACACATACATACATATGAACACACATACACACTCACATACACACATACACACATTTACACACATTAACACATTGGTAGCACTTTTTGAGTTAGCAGGCATGAATGTTCACACGTGCATACGCACACATATACACACACGCACGCAACAACATGCACAGGCTGGCAGAGCTAGCGATGACACACACACAAACACGCACGCAACACACCACACGTATACAAGCACATACACACAGGCTGGCAGAGCTAGCAATGACACACACACACACAAACACGCACGCAACACACCACACGTATACAAGCACATACACACAGGCTGGCAGAGCTAGCAATGACACACACACACACACACACACACACACACACACACAAACACGCACGCAACACACCACACGTATACAAGCACATACACACAGGCTGGCAGAGCTAGCAATGACACACACACACAAACACGCACGCAACACACCACACGTATACAAGCACATACACACAGGCTGGCAGAGCTAGCAATGACACGCACACAAACACACAGGATGGCCGAGCTAGCAGTATAACACACGCACACAAGCGCACACACACAGGCTGACCGAGCTAGCAGTGACACACACACACGCACACATGCACACACACAGGCTGGCCGAGCTAGCAGTGACACACACGCACACATGCACACACACACACACATACACACAGGCTGGCCGAGCTAGCAATGGAGGAGGATGCCAGTAAAGGCAAGGGCGGCTCCAAGTACAGCAGCTTGTTTGCCAAAATGTGGGGTGGAAACGAGAAGGCTGGGAAGTCATCTGGGCGGGAGGAGGCATCAAGGGCAGGGGTACGTGGGTGTGGGTGTGGGTGTGTGTGCACGTTTGTGCGTGCATGTGTGCATATGTTCAGGCATGTGGGTGGGTGGGTGTGGGTGCGGGTGTGGATGTGGATGTGGGTGTGGGTGTGTTAAGATGTGTAGGTTGGTGTGGATGTGGGTGCATGAGTATGTATGGCTTTCTCTCAAGTGTGTGTGTTGGTCTTTGTGTGTGTGTGTGCGTGTGTGTGTGTGCTGGTCTTTGTGTGTATGTGTGTGTGTTGGTCTTTGTGCGTATGTGTGTGTGGTGGGGGGGGGGAGGCCGTATAGTGCTGGGGCTTTCCTCCCAAACAAGAGGAGAGGAGAGGCGTGGTTGTAAATGTTTTTAATGTTAATTCCTGAGCGTATATATGCCCGAGGGTTTTGGGTGTGTGAACCTGAGTGCTTATAGAGATAAGCTTAAACCTCAGCTTATACCTGAGTGCTTATATGTGCATGTACTCGAATGCCTACGTGTGCATGTACCTGAGTGCCTATAGGGATTAGCTTACATCTGAGCTTATACCTGAGTGCTTACGTGTGCATGTACCTGAGTGTTTATACCTGTGGTGGTAAAAGACATCCAGGCAAGAAGTGTGTGGCAATAGAACGCATCCAGGCAAAAGTGTCTGCTGTACAAGGAGCTACCCTTGGGGTCTGTTGTGTATCATTTATCATTTGTGTACAGGCGAGGGTGAAAACGCACACGCCTAGTGTGTGTGTGTGTGTGTGTGTGTGTGTGTGTATGTGTGTGTGTGCGTGTGTGTGTGTGCATTGTCTGACCACACACGCGCGCACGTGCCTTGTGGGCGTGCTACGCATCTACATGTGCGCACACACTGACGCATGCGCACTCAACCACGTGTTGTATTTCCTGTGTGTGTGCGTGTGTGTGTGTGTGCGTGTGTGTGTGCGTTTGCGTGTGCGTGTGTGTTTGTGCATGTGTGTGTACATTTGTGTGCGCGTGTGTGTGCATGTGTGTGCGTGTCTGCGCGTGTGTGTGCATGTGTGTGCGTGTGTGCGCGTGTGTGTATGTGCCCACAGATTGCTCCTTCTAAGGGCAGTGTGGACTGCAAGGGTCATCTTAAGACTGCAGACGCACACACACATGCTGCCACGTATTTTATTTCCCTCTGTGTGCCTTTTTCTGTGCCCGCAAAATGCGCTTTCCAAGGGCAGTTTGAGCGGCAAGGGAACTCCAGACTGTAGACACAAATGCACACGAGCACGTGCTCTGTTTCATATCCGTGCATGCGTGTGTGTGTATGTGTTTGCTCGCAGATTGCTCCTTCTAAGGGCAGTGTGAGCCGCAAGGGCCAACTCCAGACCTTACAGGTAAGCGCCGCCACCTGCTGCCAAACTTTTTGGTGTCTCACTTGTAGAGCAGATGTGGTTATTATTCACACACTTGTAGAGCAGATGTGGTTATCATTCAGTCGTGATGCACCGACTAAAGTGCCCTCAGTAGATGCTCTCTGGGAAGTGCAACAGCCTGTACTAAATCCTGTATACTCCCTTGCATATCGTACAAGGATGGGGATGGGAAGAATGATTGTAACCCCTTATGCATCCTACAAGGATGAGGATAAGAAGATTCCGTGTACCCCCTTCCGCATTTTAAAAGGATGGGGATAGGAAGAATCATTAGGTTGTTACGTTGAGGGCATTTTTATTACTTAGTTGTGCATTTTAGAGAGAGACAATCGCGCAGGCAGCGAAAATTGCTACCCGCATCGATTTAGGAATTGGGGCCAATTAGGTGCTGAGTTTCGTGGAACTCCTCCCTTACACACACACACACTCTAGCATGCACTAACACGCACACGCACACACGCGCACACACCTACACACGCACACGCACAGGAGGAGGTGCTGCATGGCCGAGAGTCCTCTGTCATGGTCACCCGAGAGGGCAGCGTCATAGGAGCCCCCACTATGAAGTTCAAGGCGCCCAACAGAGAAGCGCTGAATGTGAGTGGGTCGTCATGCGGTCGGGATATGAAGACTGATCAGTGGCTGAGTGTTAAAGCTTAATGTGACTTGCACGTAATGGTATGAAGTTCAAGGCGCCCAACAGAGAAGCGCTAAAGGTGAGTGGGTCGTCATGCGGTCGGGATATGAAGACTGATCAGTGGCTGAGTGTTAAAGCTTAATGCGACTTGCACGTAATTGGTATGAAGTTCAAAGCGCCCAACAAAGAAGCGCTGAATGTGAGTGCTGGTCATGGGCTTTAGACCTGCCGGTACAAATCGACAAGACCCAGACCAATAGAGGAATTAGAACATCGTTACTTCGTCCAGAGCGGTCCATCCTATCAGTCTGACAGGTGAGTGGGTGCCATACAGCTCAATGGGTGCCATACAGCTAGATGGGTGCCATACAGCTAAATGAGTGGAGCTCTTAGCATCAGTTGTGGGTGAGTGAGTGCCATACAGCTAGATGGGTGGAGCTCTTAGCATCAGTTGTGGGTGAGTGAGTGCCATTTAGCTAGATGGGTGGAGCTCTTAGCATCAGTTGTGGGTGAGTGAGTGTCATACAGCTAGCTTGGTGGAGCTTTAAGCATCAGTTGTGGGTGAGTGAGTGCCATTTAGCTAGATGGGTGAAGCTCTAAGCAAAGTTGTGGGTGAGTGAGAGCCATACAGCTAGATAGGTGGAGCTCTGAGCTTAAGTTGTGGGTGAGTGAGTGCCATACAGCTAGATAGGTGGAGCTCTGAGAAAAGTTGTGGGTGAGTGAGTGCCACACAGCTAAATGGGTGGAGCTTTAAGCATCAGTTGTGGGTGAGTGAGTGTCATACAGCTAGCTGGGTGGAGCTTTAAGCATCAGTTGTGGGTGAGTGGGTGCCACACAGCTAGATAGGTGGAGCTCTTAGCATCAGCTGTGGGTGAGTGAGTGCCATACAGCTAGCTGGGTGGAGCTCTGAGCAAAAATTAGTTAGTACCATACAGCTAGCTGTATGGAGCTGTTACTTGACAGCTGTCCAAGTTCAAGGCGCCCAAAACAGAAGCGCTGATTGTGAGTAGGTCGTTATGCAGTCGGGATATGCTGACTGACCAGTGGCTGAGTGTTAAAGTTTAATGTAATTTGTATGTGATTGGTGTGACGCTTTTAGGCCCCGATCAAAAAGGCTCGGTAGGGCACAAACGCACACACACACAAGCACACACAAGCACTCGCACATACACTCACACAAGCTTACGCACGTGCACACGTGCACACACTTATTTCACGTGCAGCAATTGCGGCCGGTAGCAGAAGGTGGTGGAGCTGAGCATGGACACGCACACACATACATACTCACACACTTATGAACGCACACACACACATGTTCCACATGCAGCACTCAACATACACATGCACACACACACACACACACACACACACATGTTTCACGTGCAGCAATTGCGGTCGGTAGCAGAAAGTGGAGGAGCTGAGCATGGAGGAGGCAAAGGAGTGTCTTTTGGAGTGGAGCCCTCCGGGAGGAACAAGCTTGGGTTGCAGGTGTGTGTGTGCGTGCGTGTGTGTGCGTGTGTTTGTGCGTGCATGTGCAAATGCGTGAGTCCAAAGCAACAGAAATTCTGCCTGGAGTTGCAGACAGCTTTCCATTGAGGTTTAATGCTTAGTTTTGCATTTGTAGAGTTGGCCAGAACCGTGTATACACACCGTATATGACCGTATATTTGGTGGTTTCCCTGCCAAAAAGATCGTTTATACACCATATATATATAGCTCTGGCCATCCCTATGCATGTGCAATGCCTTTTGCCTCCCGCTGTTCAGTTTACTACAGCCAGCTGACGTCGCATTCGATAGCTGTTTTGAGGCAATTAGTTAGAAGGCTATGCACTGCACCACAAGCCCACACACACACACATGCTCTCTCATACAAACACACACACAGAACAATAGCGTGCCAGAAGGTAGCCGCATGGGCTCTGAGGCTGTCGCACATTACACACACACATGCGCACACACACACACACTCACACGCACATACACATGCAAATGCACACACGCATGCATACTCACACACGCATGCATACACACACACGCATGCATACACACACACGCATGCATACACACACACACGCATGCATACACACATACGCATGCATACACACACACTCAAAACCCACATGCACAGGACGAAAACGCGGTAGGAGGTGGTCGTATGGGCTCTGAGGCCGTCATGCAGAGGCCGGCGATGGACTACAGCATGGGACGCTCATTCACTGCTGCCAACAGCACGAGCGTGCGCAAGTACGCAAACGCGCCCATCGTGAACAAGATTGAGGAGTATGTGCAGGTGCGTGGGTGTGAGGGAGAATGTGTGTGTGCGTGTGCTTGTGATTGTTTGTGTCATCTGACAGGGTGAACCTTAGGACCTTAACACATCTAACAGACAGATATGTTTGTCTGTCTATTTGTCCTGACAGACAAACAGGACATGTGTCTGTGCCTGTTTGTCAAGCGCAGCTGTGCACTCACAAAAGGTGATGGTGTGAGGTATTGGATGGTGGTTTGAGTTTAAATACGTGTACGTACATTAGAGTGGAGGTGGGAATCTCGAATTTGTTTTTATTTTGCACTTTAAGATTGCCCTTTTTTGGTCCTTCTATCTGAAATTCAATTCAAAACCAAACATACACACACGCACGCGCACACCCACTCTTGCACACACACGCGCACACACACACACACACACACACACACACACACACACACACCACACACACAACACACACACACACACACACACACACACACACACAACACACACACACCACACACACACACACACACACACACACACACAACACACACACAACACACACACACACACACACACACACACACACACAACACACACACAACACACACACACACCACGCGAGCATGCACTCACGCACTCGCAGCGTTCGGGCAATTGAGCCCCCCTCAAGAAGGGCAACGTCCTTCTCACTTGGATGTGGTCGTGGACTTTTGCTGGCGTCTGGCCACAGGCACAGGCACAGGCACAGGCACAGGCACAGTCAAAGTCACAATCAAAGTCAAAGTCACAGGCACAGTCAAAGTCACAGGCACAGGCAAAGTCAAAGTCAAAGTCACAGGCACAGTCAAAGTCACAGTCAAAGTCAAAGTCACAGGCACAGTCACTCAGCTACGGGCGCCTGCGTCTGGGCCTCGGTCATCAACAATAGTCTTTAGGTGCCTCCTACTTAAGACAAACCTTTTGGCGGTCAGCATGTAAGGGGGTGGTCGTGCAAGACTTGTAGGCATGGATGCTGCATTGCCTGTTGCGACTCCTAAGTTGCGAAATGTTGCCGTCAGGCCATTGTTGCACCTTAGTGTGGCGTGGTGTGCTTTGGTACCTCTGGTCAGGGCACAGCCCGACCTTGGTTTGTGACGGATAGGGGGGAGAGGGTTCGGCTGTGTGTGTGTGTGTTTCATTCAGTGTGTGCATGTAGTTGGTGGTCATACACAGAGGGTGTCCATCAGAGACAGTTTGATTTCAAGGAGTGAAGCGTCCACACACAGGCCACGATTGCGGATTGTGTGTGGTTGCACTCGGTGATTCGCTTGTGTTGAGGCTCGTTGTGTTGCGCTGCGGTTGCATTCATTGGCTCGCTCTTGTTGAGGCTCGTGTTGAGGCTCGCTGGCTGTGGGTGTGGTCTGTGGCCTGTGGTCTGTGGCCTGTGGTCTGTGGCCTGTGGTCTGTGGTCTGTGGCCTGTGGTCTGTGGTCTGTGGCCTGTGGTCTGTGGTCTGTGGCCTGTGGTCTGTGGTCTGTGGTCTGTGGTCTGTGGCCTGTGGTCTGTGGTCTGTGGTCTGTGATCTGAACTTTGTTGAAGCTCGTGTTGAGGCTTGCCGCGCTGTGTGGGTGTGATCTCCGATCTGATTGATCCATGGTCCCCAAAGAAGGAGCCTCCACGCTCAAATGAGGAGTACGAGTTGAGCACTGTGTGTGCTCGTAATACTCAGGGCAAAGCACTGATTGGTGTGTGTGTGTGCCTGTGATACTCAGGGCAAAGCACTGCGTGGTGTGTGTGTGATAAACAGGGCAAAGCACTGCGTGGCGTGTGTGTGCGCTGTGATTATTGGAAAGGAGATGTTTTTTTTGACATGCATACAAACGCAGTCAAAAGCCACACAGGGTAGGGAGTGCACCTTCTTCCCGATATAGCCTGTTTAGAATCCCCCACAGGCTTAGCACTCGACAAATAGCTCACCCTTGTAATTTTCTTGTTTTCGCTGGCAGACTGCTAGGCACAAGCTAATGGGCGTGAATTGGGGTATCAGCCATTTATCTGCAGTTTCTTCCTTTGCCGGGGGTACAGTTTTTAGCTGGGGGTGCGACATGCGTGTATGTGCATATGTGTGTGTGTGCTGTGCGAGAGTGTAAACGCAACCGATACAGCAGTTTTGCGGTGTCGTTGTGTACGTATGGTTATGTTGTATCAGCCTCTGACCAGTGCTTATTTCTTGTGGATTAGGAGAGATTGTTCTGCCCGTTTTATCAGTGAAGGAATAAGTCCCATGCATACAGGCTCATGGTATGAAAGTTTTTATGACTTTCTTTTAGCTTCTTGACTTCTTGGCAAACGGTGACGACATGTTAGGTACTTTATTATATTACTGGACATTACATTTATTGCTGTTATTCATGTTATCTGCTACTATTTCCCTCTCGCTCCTGCAAGGTGCTCATTGCCATGTAATTATTTGAGGCAAGAATCGTGCCCGTGCACCAGGTGAAGTAAAGTATCGCATGTTGTAAGCACTTCCAGCGAAATTACAAAGGGTTTACAAAGGGGGTAACCGGCAGCCACATATGTTGGTTGGGCTGATAGGCATTGCTGGATCAGGCAGCGTAAAGTAAACGTAAGGTTGTATAAAAAGAACTGGTCTCAGGCAGCAAAATCAATCTTCCTCTGAGGATAGTGATAAGTAAGAGGTGAGGAGCGAATCAATGATGAAAGGCAAAACCTGAGATAATAAAGAGCCTGATGGAGAGCCACAACAAGCAGTTCGGGCATGTTAACTGAACACCAGAATGTATAACCCAAGGGGAGGAAGGGAGCGCCACATTAGAGACCCATGCTGTTCATGCAAACAAAACGGAAGCTGAGTTCAAATTTAATATTTGACTTACAACAGTGCACCAGCATGTAAGTTCTAAGAAAAGCACAGAAAAGTGTTGGAAGGAAAAACCTTCGCCCAATGAAACTTTGCTTTCGCATTCAAGCCAGATGACTTGACGAAATGAGTTGAATAAGCATTGGTTATAGAAGTGCCAAAATGCTGAAAGTAGCCGATGGTAGGTCTGTACAAAGAGTTGTAGCACAACCCCCCTTGCTAGGCAAGAGCCTAAGCAAAGTAAATGACAGCCGACAACGATACCAGGCATAAGACAAGCTTCTATAATGAAACTTTGCTTTCGCATTCAAGCCAGATGACTTGACGAAATGAGTTGAATAAGCATTGGTTATAGAAGTGCCAGGGAGTCAAAAGCCACACAGGGTAGGGAGTCGCCAGGTTGTTTGAGCCCCATCCTGGCCTAGCTGGTTGCTGCACTACATAGAAACTCACCCATACGCACTCCTTGCAGTTTACTTTACACGGAGCATTAGGGTAAGGGTAAGGGTTACACAGCTATATCCGCCAGCGAGGGCAGTTGAGCTATAGCAAACACGGAGCATTAGCCTAAGCAATTATACCTGACCCGAGCAAATTTGTGTGGAGCAAGAAGGTGATGGTGGTGTGATCTGCTGGGGTGCAAGCTAGTGTAAAACTTGCAAAATGAGTGTGAAACCAGGCAAAATAGACAACTTGGGAAAGGTGGGAGGCGCGGGAACGGACCATGCTTGCAGGGGTCCTTGCTAAGGTTCTTCAGAAGTTGTTTTGCAGGACGTCAGAAAAAACTGCCCTCAATTGAAGTGCGGTTGAAGCGGTTGAAATCAACCGAGGGTTTTTTAACCTGTTGTGCAACCGCTCAGCGGTTGATTTCAACCGCGGTTGATTTCAACCGCAACTCCGGTTGATTTCAATGTTTTGCAGGAGATATGTTTGCTGCTTACTTGGCTGTCCGACAGCAGCGTGTGGGACAACACCCGGATACTGTATGGCTCAACACATAACAGTGTACTTTCCTAATCCATCCCGGAAGTGTTTACACCCTGGCGTTGCTGTTTTGCTCTACTTGACAGGCAAAAGAAAAAGTGAAACTGTATCTACACAGCCAGTGAATAGCCGCTCCTTCTTTAATTTACCATGGACAAGGAGCCATGTTCGTACCGAGACTTTTTTTAATTCCTCCATCACCCAATGGAAGGAAAACCAACAGGGGGGTTAGGAAAGTTGCAGGCTTGAATTGAAACCAGCTCCTAGATGACAGTTGGTAACTTTACTGGAAAATACACGTCTGGTTCGGACAAGATTATCAGCTTAGTAGTTGACAGAGGCAGTGTGTAAGGAAGTTGGAGGTGAGCTTCTTAAGCCTTTGACGCTCCTGAAGACCCGAACCCTCAAATGGCTCCAGCATGTGTGCGTTGTGGATGGTGCCACCCTGACTCACGATGCCGATAGTGTTTACACTATCTGCGTTCTTGTTCTTTTTCTATATCTTTCTGGTGCCACCCTGACCTATGAGATGTGGTGTCGATACTGATGGAGGCTCCTTTGAGTATGGTGCAGAGATCTTTATAACTTATCATCAACAGCATGATGTCACGCCCAATTGTTAGCAACGACAAATCGTGTGACAGACAGTGATTGACGGTTGAAAGTTTCTGCTTGTCCTTTTCAAAAAGCTGGATGTGCCAGTCTTATTGACAAATTGTCTGGCATTATGGCATTATTGACAAACTTTATTGCCTAAACTTGACAGTCTCGGTAATTAATTGACAACACGTGAGCAATATTTGAGGCACCATTAGAAGGGATCCTCAAATTTGCCCCTGTATTGCGTAAGGTCTCAAGCCTAGCCTCATCAACGTGTAGCACACTGAGAATGGGTAAAAAGGTCCCAGATCCGGGAAGGGACAGCGGTGTGGCAGCCAGATAAAGATGAGTAGTGGCAATAGCAAATAGATACACGAGTATGAGCAGAGTGCGCAAAGGCATGGAGATGGAGAACTGCTCAAAGACTTAGGATCCACAGCAACGCAAATAACGCTCTCCTCAGCTGGATGTTTTTTCCACCTTGGAGGCCTTTCTTGGTCTGAATGCGCCACCGATTAGCTTATGATCTGAGTATGATGCTTGGTTTAGCCAAGGACTTGATCCGACAATACAGCTCGGAAGGAAAAGGGGGAATCAGCAGGAGTGCAGGCTCAACCCTACACTGGTTCCTACCGATAGAGACTTTAACAGCATTGATAATATTTCTGAAGGTGATATCAAAGGTTTTGTTTTTCAACATAACTCAGAAGTTTACAAATTTATTAGTGCAGCTGTCGATCTTTTTGATTGATTTATTTGTTGGGACCTATAGGTTGAGCAGCCATGCCAGGCTGGAGGCCTTTGTAATCCAAACTAAACTATTAACAGCATTGGAAGAAGGCATGTCTGTATGAGGTGAGTGCCGGCTGATTCATATCTGTAAAAAAAACACCTCAACACACTGCCGGCAATCATATCCTGTATCCGCCTCCGTAGCCTTGAGGCAACGTTGATTGGAGATCTCACCAACATTTACTACGACGCCCATCTATGAAGATCAATCATTGGTGCATGTAGCCTCTTCCCGCTTGACAGCCCTTGGTTTTAAGATGCAGTATTTTTATGTTCATGTTCTCTGAGGAGGACCGGAAAACCTGCAGCGCTAGCTTCCCCCCTTGCACTGAAATTAACATACGCAGACACTCACATCATTTCCTGTTACGTGTGGGGTTGGCACATTTTTCATCCTGTCTAAGACCACAGCCAAGACTAGATGAACCGATGACAGAAATCCTAAAGATAATGGTTAAAATTACGATTGACTTGTAGCATTTCGCAACAGTATTGATTAATCGGCAATCTAATTACCGGTACGGCCACAATACAATTTGCGGAAGCAATCACAAATGCTGTCCACAATTGCTTAAGGTACCCCAGTTTCCAATCCCTTTACATGTGAAACAACAAACACCCACACCCACACACACACACACACACACACACACACACACACACACACACACACACAAACAGACAGACAGACAGACAGACAGACAGACAGACAGACAGACAGACAGACAGACAGAGACAGAGACATGCGAATGCACGTGCACGTTGCTGTTTTCAGCGTCGCTAGCGACACTCCCTAGCTTGTCATCAGGCGTACTGAGCTCGATCGTACACATGTGTTACGTAGTGGTTGTGTATGCACTTACATCTTTGCACGTGCGTTTATGTACGAGTACCTCCTTCCTCACCACTCCCATTCTTCTCTTGCTGCTGCCTGCCTTGCAGGGCGCGTTTAACATCGCGTACGTTGGCGTGGCCTGGTTCACCAAGCAGCCACGTCCATACCACCTCTGCACTCCCGAAGTCCAGCGTGCTTGGGAGAAGCTGGCAGGAGAGGAGCCTAGCAAGCAGGAGTGGGCCCCTCCCATTTATTTTAGTCTGCCCCTCCCATTTACTTTAATCTGCATCCTGCTCAAACCCATTAGGCAGATAGTTCCAACTGAGGACTGCAACTGAATGCTCGCGTTCCACAGGCGGTTCGCCCTATTGAGAGGATATATACGACAGTTATTTTGGGGTAGCAAGTGGTTGGCACCTCTAACACCATAACCAATTGGCACCTCTAAACTGAATAAGCCTATAAATACAAATTTTTTAACATACTCGCCTCTATCATGCAATTGAACACGGGCAATTGCCCCCACATAGCTCCCCACACCCGAGGAACCTCCCACTCCCTGGCTCACCCAGTGCAAACAGCACCCTTAGCAGCAGCTAGCAGTAGGAGCCCTTGCAGCTTACGGAGCAAGACGCTTCCCTCAAGGAGAAGAGAAGAAGGCTTCAGACCGCAGGCTGGGCTCTCTGAGGCTTCCGCCCTTCTCAGCACTGGCCTGTGCCTTGCCATCGGGTGGCAGCTCCTGCAACAAGAGGGGGCCAGTGACAATGACCAGGTGCGTGCGAGTGTTATGTTTGTACATTGGGTCTTGTGGCCACACACACCAACACGGTTGTTGGGGGTAAGACACGTCCTGCGTGTATACACTGCAATGTAAGAAAGAAACTCAATCTCTTTTGCGTGGTTCCCCGAGTACAAATATCTGCCCTCTCGCGTGCTCCCAACTTCCGACACGCGCTTTCTCGCTCTCTCGCACAACTCTGACTCACGGGTTTCAAGGCAGGCCTCAATTAAACTCCCACCGGGCTGCATGGTTTCATTGTGAAATAGCGTGGCTGAGTGCTCGTGTTGGCCTCGTGTTTCCTGCGTGTGCTCCTCCTGCACTTCCGTGTAAGAGCCCCCTCCGCTTCCTTTCCGCACTTCCCTTCATATGTATTTATTGCACCTTTTGCGAGCGTGCAGAGGTGTGCTGTACATAGGGAGGATCCCCTGGGTAGTATTGACGTGGTTGTAGAGACGCGAGGGAATTACCTCTCATTTACCTGGCTTACCCCCCCTCTGTCCCCCAGTTCTGTAGCACCTTTGTGTGGTAGTGGAAGGAGTACACAGCTGGAGGCTTCATTGCTCAATTTCTCTCCAGTTCCAGCGTGTTTCTGTCCAATTTCACCACATGATCAACAGGCTATAATTACTACATTACATAGACTTGGGTACTCCAGGCCTGCAAGTGCACGTCCCCCTCACATTCATTGTCCTCGTGCACAACTGCATTTTCTATCACTATGTGAAAAAGCTCTATTTGCCAGCGTCTTTCTTTGTCAGAGCTTAAGCCAAATCAGGTGTCCAACTATATAACGCCCCCCCCCCCCCTGGTTTGCTTTACGCAGATGGAGGGCAGGCAGTCCTGCATGCGCTGCAATGGTGCCGGCTATGAGCCATGCTTTTGCCAAAAATGGAGCGACGGGGATGTCGGCTGTAGTGCGTGTGCTAAGAGGTGGGTGTTGGGTCGTTCATTTCGTGCACACATGCACACACACGTGTACATATACAAACACACACATACATACACGCAAGGACACACGTGCACGCACACACACACACACACACATCACGCGCACGCACGCACACACTTACACACAAATATATGCACGCACACACTCACACACATTTACACGCACGCACACACTCATACACACATACACACAAACACACACATACACACACACACACACATGCAGTGGGTACATGAGGTGCCGGAATTGCGGTGGTGGAGGAACCCTGATGCCGGCGTTTCAGCCTTTAAAAATGTGAGTGCAGTAGGCGTACACGCATGCAGACGCGTGGCGTACTGGATCAATGCTTATTTTATCTAGTCACATCAAATACGCACCAAGAGCCTTGTTTTTGTTGTATTGTGTTTTGGGGTAGTGTCAAGCTGCTCTCCTCACAAGCACCAAATAATGGAGGCTGTATAAAGCAGCAAGCATTGCGCGCGGGCTAGCACTGGAGAAAATTGCTGTGGGTGGGTGCCGATTGCAGGAAGAGCATAAAATGAAAATGTTCCTGCTCCACGCTGTGTACCGTGCCCCTCACACTTGCACCCTACTTCTGCGTAGCCTGCTGGTATTTGGCACATGAGAGAACACCCTCTTCAGCCAAAAGTATGAAAACTGTTGCGGTAGCTTAACTTCCAGTCTTTTTCGCTGTTCCCCCTAACTGACACAGGCCAAACAGGGTCGCCGGTTTGTTAGTGTTTAGGGCATAGGCCAAGTCAGCTGTATACGGTGTTGCTACGAGTATGGAACAACATATGTACAAACCTAGTCGACCACCGTGCCATAGCTGTCGCCCTGCAGCAGAGCCCATTAAGGGTCATCAACCACCGGTGTATTACAAACTAGGGTTGGCCGTGTGGGGTTCAGGCGATGTACGACTCGGTCGTCCTTAGTCCCACCAACAATTAAGGCAAGCTGCCCCACCAACAATAAAGGCAAGCTGCCTCACTAAGGACAAGCTGCCCCACACAAGGGCAAGCTGTCCCATCAACACCTAAGGCGGACTGTTTACGCGCACTTGAACAGCTTGCCCCACCGACACTGAGGGCAAGCTGCTCACTTCAAGTACGCGCAAATAAACACGCTCGCGCGCACGCACACGCACACACACACACTCTCTCTCCCTCCCTCTCTCTCTCTCTCTCTCTCTCTCTCTCTCTCTCTCTCTCTCTCTCTCTCTCTCTCTCTCTTGTGCACATGCCCCTTGCTCACATGACCCTCCTCACCCCACATGCAAATCTGCAGTGAAGCCCAAAAGCAAGACCGGTGAGGGACACACACGCGCTCAGGCTCGCACCTACGTACTCTGATGATGCGCCTACGCACTCTGATGATGCCGACTTAACCGTGCTCCTGATAGAGCGACACGGACACGTGGTGATAGTTTGATACAGTTGGCTTTCAACATCCCCGCCATCCATGTGTAGTGTCGATAGTTTGCACACACGTACACGCACCCACTGCGTGTTAGGCACGCGTGATGCTCGTGGCCGACTTGCCACGCATGAGTGAATCACGTCGTTTGTGCTCTGTCTACTCTAGTGCAATGTCTGCCTGTTTTAGAATGGTCTGTTGTACTTGACACGCCAGCAGGATTGGAGGCTTGTGCCTGTGGAAGCGTGTAAAGAGCTATAAGAGTCTCTCTTACTCTAGGGCACGTGTGAATGAGTGTAAGATGGAACTGACTTCTACGTTTCTGGCTCGCTGATTGCAGTTGCGTGTATTGTATATTTTGTTGAAGGCGTCTATTAAAACACAATTTTTCCCTTCACTGTATTGGTTTATTCCATGTCTGTTTGGCGTATGGAGAGATAGAGAGTGCCTGTCCATAATTTTTGTGAATGAGGGTTGTCAGTGAGAGCGGAGAACTTCATGGCACGGTATAAAGGGGGGCGTTAACGCCCCTGCCATTGTATTTCTATATCTTTGTTTGGGTCTGGTGATGATGTACTGTAGTTCGTAATTTGTAGTGCTAGCGTACTTCCCCTTTTGCTGGCGCAAAACTCTACTGTTTTAAGTTGTTGACCATTGTTTGTAAAAAAGATCAAGGGTTACAATGGGTTACAAGGATGGCCTACAGCCCGGGACTCTGGCTGATGGCAATTGGCTGGTTAAACAAAATCAACTAGTGTCGAAAATTGAAATTAATTCTGACACAAATTTGAGGAGTCTGCATGAGTCTTGATTCAGAAATGCATTGATCTCAAAAACAGTGATACTGTGATGACAAATTAAGAAAGGAATAAATTCAGAGCTCGAAGGAGCAAACACACGCAGAGTCTTAAACATTCCTTCAAAAAGGTCTCTGTATCTCATGCGCAGCTCGCACACTTCAGCATACTTGCAAAAGAAAAGCACATGCTTCTCATCTTGAACTTCTCCACACTCACATTTATTACAAACGCTAGAACCACCATGCCATTTGCAAGACTCCACTCTCAAATGGTGTGCAAGCAATCTTAACCTGCTGAAATTCCTCAACACATGTTTTCCAAATCCTTGTACAAGTAGGAGGGGATAGAAAATGGAGAACCTCTAGGACCACTCTCAGAACTCCCACACCACTTGTGATACGTCACTGCTTTCTTGTTTACTGCGCGAGGACATGAAAAATCAGCTTCCCTCCATACTACCTTCAAATGAAAATCAAGGGAACAGGGCTAGGCACTAAGCTACAAAAGAGGCAACACCAAACATATCAGGTTAATTCATTCATTAAGGTCCTCAAACGAGCTGGGCCATCCTCAAGTCTGACCAGATGTTCATGCAGACAGTCCAACAAAATGCGTTCCTCATCCTGAATAGTGTGCCAGTCACATCTGTCACAGAATTTGAGCTCATAAGGCCTTCTATTCCTGTCATGACGCAATCTTTGGACCAGAAAGTTGTGTCCAGAAAGGCGAAGGCAAGAAAGTGCGCGGCTGAGGTTGCTGGAAATGTCCAAGAAAAGGTAGAGAGGCAACACAGGCTTTTGATTTCTTTTTCTGTCATCCCACCATCCAGGAATATTACCCAAAGGTACACCAAAATGTGTGTGATATGTCCTCATAATTCTGCCGGAACAATGGTGAGCTTCATGTGGTGTCAAAATGTCAAGATCTCTCCAGCCCCCAATGATATGTTCACGTAGAGTGAGTTCAAACTGTCCTAGATTGATAGTCTGACGAGATCGTATGGCATCCAAAAGCTG
>Ga0307968_1001621_pt1 | contig 18492 bp, 26 predicted proteins | sample OrgLakmetagen650_FD_201834 | JGI IMG/M metagenome (GOLD analysis project Ga0307968, IMG submission 201834) | Saline water microbial communities from Organic Lake, Antarctica - #650 | ecosystem: Environmental > Aquatic > Non-marine Saline and Alkaline > Saline | place: Antarctica: Organic Lake...
GAAAAGCTTGACAGCTGACCGAAACCAGAAGAATTGCAACGGTTCATGTCCACATTCTCGGAGTACAGCCCAATTAGTGGTAGACTGCTTCACACCTAACGTGCCCTTCAGAAAATGCAAATGAAGATACTTTTAATTGTTAATTGTACCACGGCGGTACTTCATGATGCCTTTGGTAGAACGTTGCTGTCCTCGTCGGGTTCAATAATAAGATATGTTTGCTCACAATGCCGACATTAATAATTAGTTACTCACAGGATGTTACAAACTCACTGAAGCAGTGGCGTCTGTGACATATTACACAAAGAATGGTGTTTAATGGAAGCAACCCGTAACTGCATGAAAGCATTTCTTTAAGTCTGGTCAAGGACAAAAAAACAGGCATTGCAAGAAATGAACCGGGGACAGAGTGTGATATGTTTAGGCATTTTTAAAAGACCAAGTTTAGTTCCCAAAGTGCCATGGCCACTTCCAACCGGACGATGCTGTGCAAGACGGGAATGCTGCAGTATGATTTCCATACAAGGCAGCACTTCAAACAATATCCTGGAACCTTTAAAGCGTCCGGGAATTTCCAACTTGTTGGTTGCAGCTCCGCAACACAGGAGCTCCGCGTCGGAAACTGGATCCCAAAGTAGCAATTGAGCGGATATATCCTCCCATTTTATAAAGCGCATGAGGAGCCTATACACTTCTCACATCTTTCATCAAGACCGCAATAACCTGCGACTTTCGCTTTCCCCGCAATACATCAGTTTACTACTTTTACTTGTACCTTATTCATTTATAATTTCCTTGAATTTTTTGGTGCTTAAGTACCTTGCAATTTCCACACTAAATTAAATTGAAAAGCTTATCATAAAAGACATTAACCTGATTTATAATAACGAACGACAGAGCCGCGCGATCGTTCGCCCTGTGTCGTGGTGGTGACAGCTTCTTCCGCTTGGAGGAAAAGGCCGTCCAAGCATGAACTGCATAGTAAAATGCCAAGCAGGTTGATAGCGCTGCGCTTTTTCGTTTTCCGCTTGTCCAGCTCCAAGACAGTTGATTCTCTTCTCCCGCTTTCTCAATGATCATGACACACACCTGCCTCCTTCTGATCCTCCCAACCAGAAAACTGTGGGTCTCTTCTGGAGGTGAGCGGGATCAGCAGCGCGTAGCGACCCTGTTTGCCTCGTAGTGCCGTTCACTTTCTGATTTACGTGGCATGTTGTTTACATGCATGCACACATGTGCACACTTGCATATATGCATATATGCACATTTAGAACCACCAACATTTGACACACAGAATCCAGAAAGCGCTTTTCACAAGCAAGAAGATTTAGTAAATGATGCACACAGATGGATTCAGCAACACGTTAACTTGCGACTGAAGCTTTGCATTATAGGGTCGTGTCGCATCTAGAAACGTGCAATTGCCAGCGCAAGTGGTTGGAGCATACCTGCAAGCATTGAACATTGAAACAGGAGGTCCACAATGCTGACGACACCCACGAATACCTGCCTCACAGGTTGAGGTGCCCCATATCCTGGGACAGGAGCAGCAGCAATTCGTGGTCAAATGTGGCAAATGCGACAACTTGCTGGAGGTTTGCCTCTCTGCACCCGCTCCCCTCTCCTCTCAATCCACCTTGCCTGCTTCCACCGTTGTCCTCGAGCCACAGCACCCAACTTACCAGGTGCCAGTCTTGTGTACATTACTCATCACACACACACACACACACGCACACACACACACTTAACTCATCATCACACGTTAATTGCTCTGAAACCGCACACCAGCCTCGTTGTAACACCTTTAAACTTGATGTGAAATGGCCTCATCAAGCATCAAGCTGGCAAGCACAGCCACAGATGCAACTCAGAGTTGTTAGGCTGAAAAATAGCAGCCTATAAACTGCTTTCATTTGATCTAAGCACATTCAAACTCTACCTTTTGAAACGCCTTGCAACATCCCCCTCTGCAGCAACAGCCCTTTGGCACTGCTGGCTCAGAAAAGGGCTTAGGGAGAGAGGGACAGGGAGCTGAACCTGGCCCTTCTTCCTCTGCTCTTTTGCAACTGTCTCATGAAGGCGCATTTACCCACTCAGCAGAAGGAGGAGGGGGAGCACCACCACCAAGCGGTGAAGTGAGAGACGAGTGTGGACATGCAGCGGCAGGTATGCATGTAGTGATTTTTTCATTCTATGCACATGTCAAGCAAGGAGGAAGACGACCCTATTCAGGTCTGGAGATTGATTAAACGGCAAACAATAGAGCAGCTGTTTGCTAAATAACGTGTTCAGCTAAAATGAAGATGGGTGCTGGTACACTTCAAAATGTGTGAGTTTTTGAGTTGTAACGATACTACACTGTTTGAAAGGGGATCTGATTTGAACGTGATATGCTATGTAGTCATTGTTGTAGCTCAAGCAAGTTACACACAGCTGCTGGTTAGAAAGGAATGTCCATGTATTCAGTCTTTATAATGCTGCAGTTTCTAGACGTCTAGCACACTTGGCTGAAGTACAAAGTATAAATTGCACTCGGCCAGGTTTGACATTTCTTTATCCGCCCGCACACAGGTTTGCAAGGAAACCATGCTTTTCAGCAGCAGGCATGTTATACAGGTAATACACAAGATCGGAACAGAAAGAAAGTGATCTGACTGATCCAAGACTTTGCCGAATATATTGGTATGTACCCCTTATCAGAACAGAGAGTGCATTAAGGGTGGGTGCAAACAAGGAAAGGCTCTGAGCTGGATCCTCACAAAATAGCATAGAAAAATGCAGATCATGTGCACCTTTGATCATGTGTTCCTGCGCCTTTCCCTGCTGAAGCCAGTCCCTGTACCTATGAAACCCGCTCCCTCTCAGACCTCACATTCACACTGTTGTTGCTGGCCTTTGTTTCATGTCACATTTTGTGAACATTCATGCTTCTGATGGTGTAGAGGTGAAGCTTTGGTTGTAAGTTGATGCTGCTCAGTGTGCAGGGGGGTCCAGGTTAATCGAGCACTTGTACACTGATCGTAGGTTAGACTTTTTAGGATCAAAAATGTGTGTGCCTGGATGGTCTCTCACACTTCCACAAAAACTCCGTACAGATATGAGCTCCTCTGCTGACTTGTTCCGGCTTGTCGACAGCCTTGATGAATTTGACTCACTACTCCCCCCTGGTGACCTGGATGCTGGTGCTGCCAGAGAGCTCGACCCCTCTGCTGCAAACTTAACACACGCTCCGGCCCCATCCCTGCCGCCTCACTCATTTGCTCGTCAGACTCATGACCCACATTTTCCAGGTGGGACGCACACTTGTGTGTGTCGTGTGTGTGTATGTGTGTGTGTCGTGTGTGTGTGCTTGCTTGCATGTATGTATGGCATACGTGCTTGTGTGTTGCTTTAAATGTGCATTTTTGTCAAGTGTGTGCATATTTCTGTGGGTAACAGTGAAACCAGACGCGTGCCTTGGTGAATTCATTGACACCTGCACACATTGACCATCATGTCAGCTAACTTGATGTTAACTAACTTGTCAACTAACTAGTGGCTCACACACATGGAAAACCCACAGGAATGGGTCAAGGCTTGCCCTTGCAAAGCAGTAATCCAATGGCAATGATGATGCTGAGGCAGCAGCAGGTGATTATACACGGTAGACAATGCCACGCATTTCAATTGAACTGGCTGCATTGCTTCTCTGAAGGAGGTACGCTGCTCCTCAGCAATCCATATGATCACTCTCTGCCTCTCATTCCAACATTTGAGCACATTCAAGCACCATTTGGCTGTCAATCAGACGCACCAGACGCAACAGGTGCATCTTGCTGGCAAGTTGACATTTATTTTCCAATGCAAATACGCACCTCTTGGCTGTCAACCAGATGCGCCAGATGCAGCAGATGCAGCTTACTGGCATGTTGCCATTTGGAGCCTTTCACTCTCAGATGGCTGCACCCTCCTCCATGCATGGTATGTAGGTTGTCGAGCTGGTCAGGGTCACATCCCTGTCCTATGTCATAACAAATCACCGTCACTGCAAAGTATAAGACTCAGCACAACAACCAGTCCCCAGCTTATTGAACAAGACTAGGCAAAATAACCTCAACTGAAAAACCACACGTTCAAATCACACGAATCGTCGCTGCCAACAATTGGGCGTGACACCTATGACTTGAAAAGCATGCAAACATGGATTGCTGGATTGCTACGTGCTCGTAGCGCTGTTTATCCCAGGATTAAGCGTGTGCCGAGAACATTTAGACAAGGAGGACCTTTAACCAACTATTCTTTGTATGAAATGCTGCTATAAAGTTACGTGTGTGCGTGTGTCACATAACATGCGCAGGCCCTATGCAAAACATGGCTCAGTGCTATTCAGCAGCTATGCAGCCGCACGCTGCGATGCCAGGTCACATGCTTCACCCTATGGTGCAGATGCACATGCAACAGCAGATGCAGAAGTCCACACGCAGGGCTGCTAAAGTGCGCAAAGGTGTGTCCATATCACAGATTTCGTTGAGCTTGTGATGGTGAGGGCACTTTCGTGTGAGTGTGTACGTGTGCAAACATGTATGTATGTGTGCAAACATGTATGAGCACAAGCTAATGTCAGGGTTGGGACAGTTTTACAGGCAGCTGGTGAGTATAAGCTTCTAAGCTAATGGATGTGCATGCACACAGCACATTACAGTATGCCTTTCCCACCCCCTTTCCACAGGCTCCTCTTCACATCAGAATTTTATGCAGGCTCTTACGACAGTCTAGCATGTGCTGTGGTAGATGTTACATTAAACAATATCCATTGCATTCAAACCACGCAGGCCCCTATCCACAGCCCACCTCTCTGCAGGCCCTGATGACGGGTTCGCGCCCACCTGAAGAGGCACCTGACAAAGCCCAGGACGCTACACCACAGATTGGTCCCAACCCTTACACAGAGTTCATCAGCCAGGAGGTGAGAGCTGTTCTTGTTCAGAAGTGTGGGGTTTATTACTGACAAAGCCCAGAAACACACACTATGAATTGGTCCCAACCCTTCACGGAGTCTATCAGCCAAGAGGTGATGTGTTTCAGTTCAAAATGCGGAAATGAGGGGTCGCAAGGAAATGCAAAAAGAGTGGCTGGTGGTTAAGATACCTTAATGCTGGATGACCGCAGAAGGCCAATGCCTCACGCAGTGGTACTACATTACGCTAATAAAGGGCTCAGGAGGAAGGATCTCTTGAATTGACATGCACTCGGAGAAATGTAGGAGAATATCTGCTGGGCAACGCATAAGCGGCATTAACAATACATGGTGGGATTATACTTGTGTATTACTCATTAAAGCACAAAGCAACCGTACGATAGATTTAGACAGGTCACGACTGCCATAATCCCTGAATAAATCCCTGTTAGACTTGCATGCACATCTACAAAATTTTAAGCTGAAACACGTGCAGGTGAAGAAGATCAGAGCAGCAAACCCGGCCATGGATCACCAGGACGTGCTGAAGATTGCATCACAGAATGTGAGCTGATTAGCTGCTAGAATAGATGCTAAAGGCAGCAAAACATACCTATGTTTCATCAAAGCCTTTTCTTTTTTGCGGTTGGTGATCAGCTCGTTTCTTGTGTGGAACCTACATTTGCACATTGCAAGTGTAGCTGCATAAGCGCACGTGCAGAGGGACACACACACATACATACACACGCATCTTTACCCTGCAAATGTTTGTGCTAAAATGACACCGTGAGCAATGGCGTTGCATGATCTGGCGTTGGGTTACTATATCCCTCGAGTTACAGTGACTATATCCTTCTAGTTACAAAAGGGTAGGAGCAGACTAAGATGGGATAGGCTATGGGCCAGATAAGTTATCTGCTCCTTGTTGCTAATGTAAGGGAGCAGTGTGTAACATTTGGTGCTTTGTGTAAGGGAACAGTGTGTGGTTTTGGTGCGATGTTAAAGGAGCAGTGTGCGGTTTTGGTGCTATGTGCAAGGGAGCAGTGTGCGGTTTTGGTGCTGTTGTAAGGGAGCAATGTGTGGTTTTTGGTGCTGTTGTAAGGGAGCAGTGTGTGCTTTTGGCGCTGAATGTAAGGGAGAAGTGTGTGGTTTTGGCGCTGTGTGTAAGGGAGAAGTGTGCGGTTTTGGTGCTATGTGTAAGGGCGCAATGTATCGTTTTGGCGCTGTATGTAAGGAAGCAGTGTGTGCTCCTGGATAGGGGTGAGAGCTTAAATGTTAAAATGCCCTCTGGTGTATTCCATCACTGCTTTTTGCATCTGTCTTTGCAGTGGTCCACCCACATTTCCCTGACAGCCAGCAAATCCTCCAACCCCCACCAAGACAAGCCTACTCAGCATCGCGTTCAAGTGCCCATGGTGTGCCCTGGCCCACCCACTCAGAAAGAGCCTCCGGCTGTCGTGGTGCCCCTCAGCCTTGAGCAATTATTGCAGCAGTCGCTTTTCAGGCAGAGGGTGAGTCTGGTCGTTTCCCCAAGATCTCAAGTCTAGACATGGACAAGATCTTGGGTTGTTCCTGTTGCTTTAATTTTGTAACTCCACCGCCTCACTACACATAAACGCCCACACCCAAGCACCGACACCCACACCCACACGCACACGCACACGCACACACACACACATAAACACATATGCACGCGCACATACACACACATACACATACACACACGCATTCACAAACTTACACACATGGCTGTACAGGGTTGTGACGATGGGATGTTTGAGCAGCAAGAGTGCTGCTTCAGGGCGTCTGGCAAAGGCAACAGCAATGGCAGCACCAGCACGCCACTGATCTTTCCCTCACTTAAGAGCCTAGCCCTGCATCTCCAGCAGCACTTGCTCCCGGCCTTGAATGCCGAGCCTGCTGAAGCAGCACACACGCTTGCAGTCTTGTTTGATACCAATGAAGGTAGAGGGCATGAAACGGAGGGGCGAGAAAGGAGGGAGGGGGAAGATGCATGGAAGGAGTTTGGAAGCCTTGAGGCGGCAGCCACAGCCGCGGCAACTGCTGCAGTAGCTGCAATAAATGAATTAGGGCGCGTGGAACAGCAGCACAAAGATAAAGAGCAGGATGAAGTGCAACAGCAGCAGCAACAACAACAGCAACAACAACAGCAGCAGCAGCAGCAGCAGGAGGAGGATCAGAGAAAGAGTATAAAGAGGCGGAAGCAGCAGGAGAAGGAGCACTGCCAGGATGTAAAAGGAGAGAAGGAGCTGCAGCAGCAGCAAGAAAATGTGCAGCAACAAACAACAGATGGGAGGAAGCGGCAGAGGGAGCAGGAGGGGGATCAGGCACAGCAGCACAGTGATCTGGAGCAGGTAAAAGTTAGTTTAGTGCACACCTGCCAATACTTTGTCGCGAGAGATATTTTTTCCATTCATGTGCACAATTACTTACAAGAAACAAACACAAATAGATATGTTCTGGTTGCATCTATATCATATGCCTGCCTAACTGTCGTCCCCATCATGCAGCCGGTGCTCAACCACCAAGTTCGCATTTTTGGTGCAGACCCTCCTCTTCTGGGTCCAAAACATCATAAGCACGCACAGTCCATGATCTTAAAGTCCGTGCTTGACCATCAAGTTTGCACTTTTGCTGCAGGCCCTCCTCCTTTGGCTTCAAAATATTGTGAGCACACACAACTAATCCACACACACACACACACACATACGCACACACAACTACATCTTTGCACATCCTTTGCAGGCCCTCCTCCTTCAGGTCCAAAACATCATGAGCACACAGAGCCATCCTGACGAGGCCTTAGTCGCACAGGCCCAGCACATCACGCAATTCCTGTCACAATCACAGCCACAGCCACAGCAGCAGAAGCAATTACAGCAGCAGCAGCAGCAGCAGCAGCAGCAGCAACCTCCTGTAAAACGTGGGCGAGGGAGGCCCCGAAAGCACCCACTTCCACAAATCACGTCTCCACCTCCCCTCCCTGCTCCTGCTACTCCTGCCGACCCACAGCTGCTAGCCATGCAAACACTCCTATCCCTCTTAGCTTCTTCAAACTCCTTCCCTGACATGCAGGATCCTGCTGCCTTAGAAGCGGCCGCTGCAGCCGCAGCATCAGTGCTGCCTGTGCAATCTCCTGCAGAAGGTACTTTAAACCATATCGTGGCAGGTCTGGCACCATCATCAGCAGCAGATGCACTAGCAGCAACCTCAGTAGTAGCAGATGTACCATCAGGAGCACCAGCAGCAGAGGCGCCGGCAGCTGCAGCTGCACCAGCTTCAACCTCAGCAGCAGCTGCACCAGCAACTACCTTGGTAGCAGATACACTACCGTCAGGAGCGCCAGCAGCAGCAGCTGCACTGCATGCAACCTCAGCAGCAGCTACACCAGCAACTACCTTCGTAGCAGATACACTACCGTCGGGAGCGCCAGCAGCAGCAGATGCGCCAGCAGCAGCAGATGCACCAGCAGCAGCAGCTGCACTGCATGCAACCTCAGCATCAGAAGCGCCAGCAGCAGCACCAGCAGAGCAAGCTTTGTGCAACAAGCCTGAACAAACAAATGCAAGTGCCATGGCACCAGCCCAAGCACGACCCGTGATGGGAGCGCTACAAGTGTGTGACGCACCAGCTATCCCAGCCCCAATGTCTACAGAAGCAAGCGCACCAGCTGCCTGCCAGCCTCATCATGCACCGTCAATGCCACCATCACCGCCACAAACCGCAAAGTCTGATGCTGTAACCCCTTCGGTGTTGTCAAGAACACTTTCTGTGGCGACTCAGCAAGCCCTGGGTGAGTAAAGGGGTCTCGAGGATCTATTGTTTCCGTCAACCAGGGTTGTTGGGCATTAGCGCACTGCACTTCAATGCACGTCTGCTTCATATGCCCGACACATTTAATTGCTGCCCCCCCCATTAAATGTTTCCTGCGCATCAGCTATTATAATGCTTTGAGGTTGTTTTTGTACAAACCTTAGAACAAGCCTTAGGGGTAGAGGCAGGCAGGCTGATGGCTGATATTGGCATGTTCAAGCTGCACCCAGAACAGGCAATAACACTGTCGGACGCTGAAACCAATATCAGTTAACCCTGACAAGCCTAAGCAGTCTCAGATACCTGTGTACTAGCCTTAATTTAATTGCAGGAAAGGCAACAGGAAAGCAAAAGGTTGAGCCTAAATTAAATACGAACAAACACCAACCAGAATTGTAGTTCCATCTTCAACAAGCTTTGGCGGTGTAATCGTGTAGAAATTTGCTGACTTCAGAAATGAACACATACCATTCTTTGAGTTGATGCTTATCCTATCACTGCTCCTTTGGCAAAGCAGGGACTCACCACCAACCTGTATTGCAATTCTATGTTCGACAAGCTTCCGCATGCTGACATAATTGTGTAGAACGTCCTTGACTAGTAAATATGCATGTCTACAAGACGATGCTAAACATCTCACTGCTCCATTGCCAATGTAGGGAGCAACCACCCTGCAAGCCCCGTCAAGATGCGTTCAGGAGGCTTGCAGGAGTTTGTGGCCATGGGCCTCCCGGATACTATGGCCCAAACTGTCAGTGGCTGCTAATTTGTTAGCGGTCAACACTATTTTTTGTAAAAGTACAGGCCTGGAGTATGCTCAGTTTAAACAGTGTGCAGATATCATTTCAAGTATGAAACCTGTTGCTGTAGCCGCAATGCAGTTCCTCTGTCTTGCGCTTGTGTGTCTTGTCCCCAAATATTTGTGTTTAGCAGGATCTTGTCACAAATTCCTCGAGGAATGAAGTGCTTAATGGTAACTCAATGATACAGTAGAAAACAAAGTTACAAGGATGAGAAAAGTCAGTGTGCTTTAGACAACGGTATTCCAAATAGGTTGTGAGTGGTAGTTGTTTCTGTGAGAGCACCCAATAATGAAAGTAAGCAGATCCTGCATTTCCTGAATATTTTATCTCATTCCATAGTTTTTTTCAAGACGTATCTGTCCTGATTGTACTTTTAGTGATTAGTTCCACAGACGCACTAAGATTCATCATCTCTTCTGACATGGTTTGTTTTGAATGATTGCACCATTCATTGACATTCATTTTATGCATTTTTGACACGGTGGCTTTGTCTATCCAATATGGTACGTCATTTTGATTAAAAAGTTGCATGCATCGAAGGTAGGCCGAGGCAACCACAGACCTTCCTGACACAAAGCCTCTTGGTGGAAAGAGTTGCAAGTCAAGGCTGTGCTAGGCTTACACATTAGTAAGTTTGAGTTTTAAATACATTGTGTCGTGGGCTTACAAGGTTTACAGAGGACAGGTCAGAAGTAAAAAAGCATCATAAGCTAAAAAAGGCAATGCCGATATTCCACAATTTGCACATAGGCAAATATTTCTCCTTGCAGATATCACCACTTCTTGGCCATTGCATTTAAACATGGTGGCTATAACCATTCTAAGAATCTTTGATCTTCTTCAAGTGGCATCACAAATGGAAGCACACATTTCCAGAGGGGGTTATCTGAGGCCTAAAATGGGTATAATTTTTGCATGCTCCTAGGGCAGGTGGCCCTAACTGGCACGTTTCAAGCTCAGCTCTGCTATCTAGATTTAATTTCAGCTGAGCTCGAAACCTGCCAGTTAGGGCCACCTGAGTGAAGCAATCAAGCTGATACACGACGTTGTCATCAAATTAGAGTGTGATAACAAAGATCTGAAAAGAGAAAAGGAGATCGTTCTGCAAGAAAAGGCTTTCATTGCCGGCATACGGGAACCGTTGTACAGGCTGATGCTGAAGAGGTCACCCTAAACGAAAAGCATCAAAGTTACACGTGAGCCGATAGATGCGATAACGATTGAAGACCTCCGTACTTTACATCGAGCGTGCACCTGCCTCAGCAGCCGCGGTGTTAACCTTACTTTTTGAGCAGCCATATGCTGTATCCGACCAGCCAATGCACCAAATTAAGTGATTTGTTGGTGTTTTTTTTTTCTCCCAACAGGTTGATCTGGGAGCCAGTTGGTTCAAAAACGTGTTTAATATGCAGAGCCCTAAACTTTGTTGCGGTGGTGGTCTAACTTGTCAGACCAGCAAATAGGTTTACAGAGTTTATAGATAACGCCATCAGTCAAAATGTGCGACTGCTAGGCTGCGTATGTAAAACGTGTAAAAACTGTGATAATTGTTGTTGTAGCACCAGACTTGTAGCACCTACAAAAATAAACCTTGGAAAGGGAAAAAGCAGGTTACATGCGCTTTACCCGCTGGCATTGCCAGTCCCTTTGCTGGAGCTATTTCAGGACTAAGCTGCAATTCTCTTTTATCTGATTTTGTGCTCAAGGAGCTGAAGGTACCTAATTCAAAATGACTTATTTTTTCATTAATAGCGTTGGACTGTGTGGTTTCATTTCCAGCACACTTTGATCCTTTCTCTTCTTTGTCTGGTGTATTAACTCTCATCTTGATTTTTATCAACATGATTGATGGTTTTGTGAAGTTGACATGCAAGGGCTAACACCCCCTGATTCGTTCACTCGACACATACACAACAATTGTAGAAAAGAAAAACTACGCAGGCAGTGAAAACCACTTCCCACATTAATTAAGGAAAAGGAGCCACTTTAGTACCGAATACCGTAAAGCTCCTCCACTGCGAAAAGGAAAGGAATAATCAATTGGGATCAGGAGGGTTGCAGGCTTGGCCTGAAACCGGCTCCTGATGAGAGTTGATAACAGTACTGGAAAGGGCGCGTCTGGTATGGACAAGTTAAGCAGCAAAGTTCACAAAGTGCACATACAGCTTGGAGGCAAGGTTCTTAACTCTTTGAGAATCAAGACCCAGTTCCTTGAAAGGCTTCAGAGTGTGAGTGTTGTAGATGGTGCCGCCCACACCCAAATTGATGATGTGAAGAGTAACAGAGGCTCCTTGGAGAATGTTGCAAAGGTCTTTGTGCTGTTCCTTTGCGGCGTTCAGCTGGTTCTGAGGTCTGGTGTCCTCACAGTACTTTATCTCGACAAGGTGGATGTCACGCCGAGGTTTGCTGAGGTCTTTAGGTCGGCGCTATCTGGGGTTGGTGGCTCTACTTGCGGTTGGCGGCGCTGCTGAGGTGCTCCCAGTCTCCCTCAATTGCCCCCTACCACTTCGAAGAACCCACCCCCCTACATTAGTTTGTTGTATTTGTGTTTTTGCAGCGCTGGGATTAACCAGCACAAAATTTGGGCGGCTGGAGGTAAATCTGTCTTTATCTGGGAAGCGGGGTGGGAAGAGCCATTTGGGAACAATTCTACTTTCAGCTGTTTCAGAAATCTGGAGATTTTGCATGGCCATCCGTTTGTTGCTGCTTATATCTTTGGAGGCAATGCATGATCCTAAGGAGCCTGTTGTGCTGATAGCCTTAAATATCATGCGGCATGTTAAGTTGTGTCTTTTGGTGATCATGTTCCTTATTTGCGTGTGTTGGCACCCAGAGAGGATGTGCAGGGCACTGTCTACTTGTGGGCAGAGGGGGCAAGTTTGACTTGTTGAGAGTTTGAACAATACCGCATGTTTTTGATTATATAGGGTGCCTGTTCTGTATTTCATAATGATACATTTGGTCTTAAAGGGGACATTGGATGATGTTAGGTAAGCATTGCTAGCGGCTCCATTGGCAGTGCCGTCCTTGATGAGGGTCTGGTAGTACGCATGGTAGTTCGCTTCAGTTTTGGCATTTCCCAGTTTATGGAGAAAGTGCATGTGTGCTTGAAGGGCGTCATGGCGGTTTGGCTGGTACGTTGGTACCGAAGCTTTGGGGGAGGAGAATGGGCCATGTTTGTTGTATGGATATGATTATGGGTTTGTGTTTGGTTTTCTATGTCTTCTTTTGCAAGCCAGTGAATGTTGTAGAAGTTATTTCCCTCAGGGCCTGCTGTTCTGATGGAGGTGTCTGCAATGTCGGAGTAGGCGGTGGCTGACTTTTTAGCAAGGGCATCGGCATGTTCATTACCAATAATACCGGCATGGGACTTTACTTTGAAGAAGTGGATGGGTGATGGTGATTGGCGGATTGCTTTAGCAATGGATTGAAGGACATCTCCTTGGATGTGGTGGCAGTGGAGATTCGGGTGTGAGAGCTGGTTTTTGATTTGGTGCAGTGATGTTAGGCTGTCTGTGGCTATATGTGTGTAGGCATGTATGACTGCAGCTGCTATAGCTGCTAGCTCTGCACGTGAGATGGTGTTGGTTATACCCATGCCTTTTGGGTTTACATAGTGGGAAACGTTTAAGTGAGGGTGGTATATACCTGATCCGGTGTCTTGCCCTGCATGATTCTTTTGGAGGCTGCCATCAGTATAGGTCCAATCCCGTCAATCTTTTACTATACAGGTTAGGTTTTGGCTGGAGCTGTTTTGGGGTGCTTCGTCGATATTACAATTATGAGGTTGGTCAGTGCTCATCAGGGCACTTGTTTTATCTGGGCCTTCTGGGGCTTGAGGGTGGTCATTGGGTAGCTTAATAAATCTGTTAAGTCCGGAGTGTTCTCCGGAACCTAAGGCTGTTTGGTAGGGATGGTATGTATGTTTTGAATTTCACACTTTGCCTCAGGGATTTCTTTGGCAGGTTTTTTTTAGCCAGTCTTTGTTGTGAGCATTAAGGCAGACCCTGCCCTTGGTGTTCCATATGGCAATGATCTTTAATTTCCATGAGTGTTTGGAAACTGGTATTTGCATGTTGTTCCAGAAGGGCACTTTCGCACATTGGAGTTGGTCTGATGGGATGGTGCCCAGGAATTACACATGTGTGGGTATTTGCGGCAGAGTGATGCATAGGGATTTATGGTCATATTTTATTTCAGGAAGGGAGGACCATGAATGTGGATGTTATCTCTGTGCTGACAGCAGTTGAGTAGATGGCGCGTCTTGTTGCTAAGAGCATGGTGTTTTATTGGTAAATGGGATGGCAGATGGAGAACCCAGATAATCGGGAGGAGAAGGCGTTGGTGTTTGCCCCAAACACTTTGTCCCTTGGGTGCTCACTCCAGAAATGGGGGAATTTGGGGTCATGGTCAAAGGGGGATGCCATTTTTCCTTTAGTGACCAGGGCCCACTTTTGAAAGGCGGCGGTGATGTGGGAGGAGAGTATCCGGGAGAATGAGTCTGATGCTAATGGGTAGAGGTTAAATGTGGCCGTGTAGGCCGCTGCACTTTGCCTTATTAAAGACCTTCTGCAGTATGTGAAAGCGCTCGGGGGTAAGCATACCTTTACACTTTCCGTCGACATTTTAAATACAGGCTACTGTGTCAATGTACACTTCAGGAAGCATAGTGTCATCTGGGGAGGATAGGGTACTCTTTTCTTGATACTTCATGAGATCAATGGTTGTGATCCAGTACTCACAGTGCCCTGTGGCCGTAATGTCAGCCTGTGGGTTGGATGTCAAAGCTAACTTTGTTCCGAAGATCGACATTGTAGGGTTGGTACGCATTGTCCTCTTGGATGGCAGAGACCCTTGTTTTTGAAGATCATTAAGGTGTTCATCTGGTGCAGGCTGAGATAAGTTTGGTGCGGCGATATGCTATTCAAACTTATCGAGGCTCTGCTTGAAGCTTTCACACGTGTTTTGTAGTTCTTTTGGCTCCCAGGTTGGGTTCCATGAGACTTCCACAATCTCTCTTTTCTGAAAGTGGATACGGCTTTCCTTTTCATTTTGATTCAGATTGATACAGGCAGGGCAGGCCCATGAATCATTGGCATCAATAGCTTCCCTTTCAGTGGCGTTGCAGCAGCTTGTTTTAAGCAAGCATTGCCAGTGGTAGGTACGGTTGCAGACGTCACAGATGTACATGTCTTTAAAAGGTGGGGAGAGGTCTGGAGATTCAAGTCCTAGATGGTAGGAGCAGATTTCACAGCTTGCGCATTTAATTTGGCTCCAGGTAATAGTCTTACTGGATTTGGGCACTAGCCCAACTGATTTAAAGAGGGGTAGAGCCCATCTTTCAATATTCATGGGGGCATAGTAAGTGTGGTATTGTTTCTGTCTTAGGGGTGTATCATCTCTGTCTCTTTTCTTGGGGGTGAAGAACCTCCAATTATCTATGTGCAGGATATCATCTTAGTAGATCTGTGTGTTGATGACCTCTGTGGGTGTCATTGAAAAAGCCTTATCCATCTTGTACGTCCAGAGTTCTTGTTGAATATGCGTGGTGCGCAAGGGGGTCAGGTTTAGGCTAGGAAGGTTATGGGGTGTATCGAGGATCTCACATCTTCTTTTCCTTTGGGGTCTGCGCTGTGATGATGGTGCTGGGTGGTCTGCAATCTCAAAGGTTGGGTTGTTGTTGTTGTGTACCTGGTAAGTTATTGGGTTGATGATATTGATATGCTGAGTGGGAGGAGTGATAATTTGTGTGAACGCTTGTGTTGCATGGTGGTTGTGGCTAGTGATCTGCGAGCGTGTGATGCGTTTGTCTGGCTGACTGTTTGTAGGGTGTTCAGTAGGCTGAATTACTATTTGTGAGTTTAATGCAACAGTGTCTAGGATTTGAGTCAGGGGCGTATGTTGCTGAAGCTATTCCAGATGTTCTGACAATTCCGAACCAATCGAGGGATCAAGTTGTTATCCATGCTGCTGCCATCTCCAGGGATTACAGGTTAAATCAGAAAAGTACGACTGAGGCTGCATATACTATAGTACTATCGTAACAAAAAATGTGTGCTTGCTGCTGCCATCTAGCTACTTCCTAGCTACTTCCTCGGATCAGCAGCTTAGCCGCCTGCCCAAGCAACTGTAACGTTGGAAAATGGGGAAGACGGATTTGAACTCGCAAGGTGTTCGGATGACCTCTCAGCTATTCAGTCGGCGGATTAAAAAGAAGACTGAATACCCCGAATTCTGAGTATTTTTACCTTCCTTGGATTCTCTCGGATGATTCTCTCAGATGATTCTCTCGGATGATGAAAGGTACTCACGTGTGCAAGCACGGATGCTGGGTATCTGATTTAATCTGATATTTTCTGATTTATTACGACCTGCGTCGTTACAGCAACCCGTTGGTGACAACTGAATTCTCTATAACCTCCATCCGGATCGCACCGTCTGTCGTGGCAACAAAATACTATGCGGATTAATAAAATTTTATTAAACTGAGAGAACTGAACACGAAGTTTTGCTTGCATTCGTCGTAGGGAGGTAAATGTTTGCATTCGTCGCCGGGGCGGCCTGCGTTCTGTCTCCTCCTCCTATAGGCCTGCCAATAGCAGCAACTGCATTAAGTTACCAGGGGATCCGAGGAGCCATTAAAGCAAAGCGGCAAGCTCGGCGAAATGCGGGCATCCAAGACTTGCACAAGCTGAGAGTGGACGAGGCACAGCAGGTGAGCACGCCGGAATTTATAATGGTTGTAGCGCTCAGTTCTGGGTTCCTGTGGTAATCTAAAGAAGATCTAGGGTTCACAATGAATGAACACACACAAACACACACACACATACACTACACACACACACACTACACACGCACACACACATACACACACACGCACACACACGCACACACGTACAGTTACACATGCACGCACGCACGCACACACGGTCACGCACGTACGCACGCACGCACGCACACACGGTCACGCACGCACGCACGCACGGACACACAGTCACACACGCACGCACTCACACACGCACGCACGCGCACACACGCACGCACGCACGCTCACACACGCACACATGAAGTACAAATGAGCATACACGGACGCACCCAAAGCATGCACAATGATAACACGTGTCATCATAACACGCGTGCGACAAAAACTCACAGGTTACCCTGGAATGGGAAAACTGCACATGCACGCTCACGGACAAGCACAAAACGAAGAACCTCCTGGAAAATGTGTCCGGGCAGGCAAGACCTGGCAGGTGCGAGTGGACTAGTAGATGGAAGTTGGGCACTCTCAGGAGGAAGATGGAAATGTGCTCTGGGCCGGATGATTATCACGCTATAATGTGTCTTACATGCGGGTTTTAAGCGGCAAGCCTGACATGCAAACACACACACAATACTCATGCAGGCTCGTAGCCTTGATGGGCCCCAGCGGGAGCGGGAAGACAACTCTTTTGAACGCTCTTGCCGGGCAGGTGCGTGCTCTGTCTGCCACTCCTTTTCGCACTGTCCGCAGTATGCAGTGCTTGATTGTGAAAATTGCGAAAACAGTTTTCAGTTATGATCACAAAAAAGGAGAACTGTGCAGGAAGTGGCAAGAAGATCCTTATGGCCAGTGCACGGGCAATGGCGGAAAAGAGGATGAAGTAATGAAGGGTGCTTTGAGAAAATGGCAACCGAAATTCTGAATGGGCGTAGTGGATGAACCATTCCACCGCATCCAGCGCCCTTAGCACCATACTACCATATTACAGAGCGTTTGTAACTCATCGCGATTTGATTTTTAGGGGTACCTCGACACAGACACAGGAAAGGGCTTACGCATTTGCATTCCTGCCTGGCTACTTTTCTACCTTTTAAAGCAGCGACCCGCTCCGCTGCCATACCATAGCCTGAGCCTCTAAACAGCATTGACCCAAAGCAACCAGAGAGCTCTCCTTGTCTGCACCTCCTTAAAAAGCGACTGCACCGCCGCCATACAGGTCCCCTGCAACCCCTCCATCAATCTAACGGGCGGTGTTACTGTGAACGGCATTCCAGCCAGCGAATCCAACCACCGGCAGGCCTACGTGCAGCAAGAGGACGTGTTCTACTCAATGCTGACAGTGAAGGAGGTGCGTGGTTCTACTCAATGCTGACGGTGAAGGAGATGCGTAGTTCTACCCCATGCTGACGGTGAAGGAGGTGCGCGCTTCTTGTGCACTGAACCGGTGATCAGTGCCTCCTTGGCACGTGCAGCAAGAGGACGTGTTCTACTGAATGTTGACGGTGAAGAGGTGCGCGCTTCTTGTGCACTGAACCGGTGGTCAGTGCCTCCTTGGCACGCGCAAATCTGTTGGTGTCTGTTTGCGTGGCAAGGGGCAAGTCTGGGCTGTCAAGGCGAGAAGACGCTCCTCTTACGAAAACGTTTTCAACCTTTGTAACAAAGTTTAAGTTGCACGAGTTCAGGTTGAAAGTGATAGTGTACAAGATTTTGAAACACCAGCCTTTAGGAATCAGTACGCAAGCAGTGAAAACCGCCCCCCACATTAATTTAGGGAAAGGAGCCACAACGGTACTGAGGACTGTAAAATTCCAACACCAACCCTCGACCAGACTTCGGAGCATTTCTCCTCTCTGTCGCCTTGTCGCCTGTTCTAAACTACTGGTTGACCACAGCTCAACAACGATGCGTATCCTCAGCAAGCATGCTGCGACAGGATTGGGCAGTTGCGTTCAGCTGTGCACCTTCCCTTTCCTACAACACCCCGCATAAATATCGTTTTTTGCCCTGCGGGGTGAATGCAGAAAGTTACTATACCGTACCTTACCGTACTCATTCCGGTGCCCAAATTTCAGAAATATTAAATGTAACCCCGGGTAACCCCGGACCCTGTAATTAAATATTTTAGCCTTCCCCGCACCAACCCCGGTGGGCATTTA
>Ga0307968_1001622_pt1 | contig 18485 bp, 17 predicted proteins | sample OrgLakmetagen650_FD_201834 | JGI IMG/M metagenome (GOLD analysis project Ga0307968, IMG submission 201834) | Saline water microbial communities from Organic Lake, Antarctica - #650 | ecosystem: Environmental > Aquatic > Non-marine Saline and Alkaline > Saline | place: Antarctica: Organic Lake...
GAGAGAGAGAGAGAGAGAGAGAGAGAGAGAGAGAGAGAGAGAGAGAGAGAGAGAGAGAAAGAGAGGGATAAAATACCAGCAGTGCAAGTAGCAGGCTAATCATCAAACATATTAGCCCCTGGCTGAGCATCCCAACACCCCCAAGCTGCTGGGATGTCCCAGGGTCTGTCGCCTGCCTCTCTACATATTTCTCTCTTACGTCTGAGGAGTTGGTCAGGACCGTGATTATGGCACCACATCTGACCACTTATTTGGAGACCTTTGTGAACTTTCCAGGACTTTCCTAGGAAAATACCATGTGTATTACCACCTGTATATACCGTACAATTATGATTCTAGCATTATGTCCTCCTTGTTCGCTCCTTCAGATCCCTCCACCCATCATAACTCCACCTCACCACTCCTCCCATCACTCCACTCATCACTCCTCCCATCACCACTCCCATCACCACTCCACTCATCCCATCACTCCACTCATCATCACTCCCATCACCACTCCCATCACCACTCCACTCATCCCATCACTCCACTCATCATCACTCCCATCACCACTCCCATCACCACTCCACTTATCCCATCACTCCACTCCACTCATCATCACTCCCATCACCACTTCCATCCCTCCTCCCATCATCACCCTCTCACCACTCCACTCATCATCACTTTTCTTGCAGGTTGGCGTGTTTGCAACACGCGGAGGAGAGCTTTCTGTTGTAGAGTACTCAGAGCTCAGCCCTGAGCAGGTGGGTCGATTGTGGTCGTGTAAGTTCTTTCATGCTTCTTTCATGCTTCTTCATGCTTCTTAATGCTTCTTTATGCTTCTTTCATGCTTCTTTCATGCTTCTTTCATGCTTCTTCATGCATCTTCATGCTTCTTTCATGCTTCTTTCATGCTTCTTTCGTGCTTCTTTCATGCTTCTGCTCACAATATGGTGTATGCTTATTTATTAGGGTTGGCCAGAGCCATGTACATATGGTGTGTAATCGGTATTTTCGGCAGGGAAATTACCAAATATACAATCATACATGGCGCATATACACGGTTCTGGCCAACCCTATCTTTTTCCCTGCGTGATGCGTGATCAGATATGATTGTTTATTGTCATCTAATAATACCACTGTCTGCTTCCAAGGGCACAGTTCAACAAATGTTTGGGTAGCTTGCTGTTGCAGTCTCTTTTTAGTTCTCTGCCATGGGTTCCTGAAATGGTCATTTGGGGGAGTTGCTAGTTGCCAAGACAAAGATATATGTGCTTAGGATTTCCCTGCCCACTTCCTTTTATTCACCCATCCCACCAGGCCAGCGCAACCGATCCTGCCACCGGAGAGTTGCAGTTCAAGTGGAGCAACATCTGCATGCACTACTTCAGCGTAGCATGGTTGCAACAGGTGCGCGCGTGTGTGTGCGCGCGTGTGCGTGTGCGTGTGTGTGTGTGTGTGTGTGTGTGTGTGCGTGCATGTGCGTGTGTGCGTATGTGTGTGTTTGTGCACGCGCGTGTGTGAATCGTGAAGTGGAAACTCAGGTGGAGCAACGTCTGCATGCACTATCGTAGGGTAGCATGGCTGCTAAAGATGTGTGCGTATACACTATATAACTTACGTGTGTGTGCGTGCGTGTGTGTGTGCCTACATGAGAGCAGGAACCGTTAATTTCTGATATGGTAAGCACAACGGTATTGTTGCAATATGTTTTGTTAACCCTAACGCACAATAAGATGCCCACCACACACAAAATTGCATCCAGCTGTGTTCAAGGACGATTATTACAGGTAAATAACGCAGAACACCAGAGGGGGTTATCTGAGCAAAAGTTTAGAAATGCTCATTTCTGCGTCAAGAGGCAACTACCTACACATTAAATCATCAAATTGGACCAAATCTAGCTTCGCACTGATGCAGACTTTATACAGCTACCAGAGCACGTGCTCAGATTTAGGTAAATCACCCTGCGTATGAAATGACAGGACTAGATGCACACTTTGTGTACCTGTAATCTAAATAGGCGCTCTCCTTTGCACATCTTTCCAACCACCTGATATTGGAACCATCGTCCAAAGGACTCAGGTTCCCTTCTGCCTGGGTTTTGCACTTGTTGCTTTGTTGCTTTTGCAATGATCTCCATTGATAATAAGGACCTAAAAACACAAAATAACCACTCAATTAAATGGTCTGGCTGGTCAGATACAGCAAATGGCTTCACAAAAAGTAGATTTCACGCCGCAGACGATTAGGTGTGGGCCCCAGAACTAGCAAGTTTAAAGGTCAGCTGCATTGAAATCTGCATATCAGGGCTGAGCTTGATACAAGCGAGTTCCAGGGCCCATACCCAAGGAGCATGCAAAGCAGAAAACTACACCCATATTGGGCCTCAGATAACCCCCTCTGGTAGAACACTTCATGTTTTCCTGTGCATTCCCCAATTACTCCAACGTTAAAAAAAATGATTATAATGACTACAGAGCTCAGGAGCGTCTTGTTTGTAAAATATTCTTTTTCTGTCATGTAGCCATCTGGTCAAATCCGTGCCGCCTGTCCAGCAGCCACTTTAAGCGTTTCGTTTGTTGTGTTAATAACTTCAAATGCATCCCGCCTAGGCCAGTCGTTCTTTTGTTTCATTGAAAATCGTCATCATTGAAAATGATGAATGAATTTTCTATTGTACATGTTCGTCGAAGAATGGCTTTTGCTGCGTGTGTTCGTTCCCTCAGGTGCATGCCCACCTTGCCCAAGGCACAGCATACCACATTGCCAAGAAGCAGATACCCTCCAAGGACGGCCCTATCCAGGTGCGTATCAAGTGCAAACAATGGGCGTTGCTCACACACACTGAGGCACTCAAGTGTTGCCAGTGTATAGACAATGGCCCCACTTAGGTGCCTTAGTGCGCGTGAGCGACGCCGAGATGTATTGTAGAATACGCACACAATAGCCATACTGCAGTGATTCCGCGTCGTGCATTATAAAAAGACCCCAAACAACAAGCGTAGGTACAGAAGGTGTGAAGAAATGGCCATGCTGTAGTGACGTAGCGAGCATCAAGAGTTATGAATAAAGACAATACGGATGAGCACTCACATCAGCCTTTCCTTTCTTCATCAAGCGTGCGTCATTTTTGCCCATAGAAACCAATCCTAGTACTCCTTCTCAAGTGTTACTCCTGGAACACTGGCGGCATCCATTTCACTGTTCGTGCTGCATGGGGTTCCGTTGGTGGCCTAGACACACACACACACACACACACACACACACACACACACGCACGCTCACACACACACACACACACTGCTGCTCTAGACGCACATCGACCCAATCATTCACACCTGCCTTATTGGATGCTGCTCTTGAGCCTCCTTGCGACGTTCAAATCTGATTGTTCATGCACGCCTCACGATTGTTCAGGCACGCCTTACGCCATCTACTACCTCCTCTTTGTTATTTAAAAGTCCGGACGCCTCTGCTTGTGACGCATTGGCACGAGCTGCTGCGTCTCGTTGCTGCCTCTGTCCTGCTTCCTGCAAATAGCCACCTCTCGGTGTTGCCTCTGTCCTGCTTCATGCAAATAGCCGCCTCTATATACGACGTTGCAAATACATGCGCAGCGTCATCAAATGTGATGCTGCCTGTCGACGCTGCCCACCTGGCGAGTACATTCACGCTTATAGTCGAGTCTGCTTACACAGGGTATCAAGCTGGAGCTGTTCATATTTGACCCCTTCCCCACAGCCAACAAAGTGGCGCTCTTGGAGGTGGCCCGAAATGAGCACTTTGCTCCTGTCAAGGTGCAGTGTTTGGTTGCATGGAAATGAGGTTGGGATGATAAAAGGCCAGTTAAGATGGTGGTCAGACTCAAAGGCTGCAAAGCCGCCCGTAGGAATATTTATGTACCACGAAGGAATATATATAACTACCAGGAATATATATATATAATATACATATATATATATATATGTACCATATAGGAATATATACACCAATAAACCACATAAGCACATTGCTCCTGTGAAGGTTGTGGTGGTGGTGGCACGGAGATAATGACGACACTTTGCTCCTTTGCCATACACAAATGGGGATTTGGTGCATTCCGCGTGGAAACCACGACTCGTATTTGCATAAACCAAAACAAAATGGCAAAAAGCAACCAGGGTGTAGAGTTTCAAAGGCCTTTCTTCAGAGCCATTTTTATGAATTTCCTTTCAAAGAAAACTAGTATCAGCCAAGCAAAGCCAATTTGGAGGTCCTCGGCCTCAATCATAGCGTATTATTACTACAAGCCCATTCCTTGCGTACTCCACCTAATGACACTCTGAAGCGAGGCCTCAGACATGCTACGCACAATTTGACCATAGGATGAAAACTTATTGGTGTCTGTAGCCCGGGAGTAGAATTGACGCGTTTTTCTCTGATCGATATTTAATGTAATGGTTTTACAGCTTAGCCTTCTTTTGGTGGAGGAGGTCTATGGTACCCAGTACCACATTGGCTCTTTTTCCTTAATTAATGTGGGGACTGGTTTTCACTGCCTGCGTAGTTGGTCTCTAGGACACGAAGGCCTTTGCATTGCTGGGAAAACTGAGAGCCTTATAACTTAGAAATTGTGACCTTTCTCCAAATACTTTTGCCAAATCAAGTGAGAACCTCATGCCGAGTAGGATGGTCCTTGTCGATAGTCTAACAGTCTGACCTGGTTGGAGAGAGGCACCACTTAATTTTAGCTCCTGGATATATTAACTAGATAAATGGAAAGAAGACTTACTTCTAAGACATATGACATACGTGACCCTGCGTGGAGCATTTGGCGACGCCGGGATTGCAAGTGTGTTTGCCGAGCGGAGTCATGCTGTTGCATGTTCGCGATGAGCAGGGAACCAGTTCCAGGCCTCCTAGGGGAGTGCACACAACTCTGCTAATTAGGGCTAAATTGCCAGGCAGTTGGCACAGGCATAGGAGACAATGCCATGTGGATTCATTGGAGAGCAAGCAAGAAAGCCCTTGTTCATCACAGAGCTGTTGGCTGTCACGACAAATTATGGTACCAGCTTAAGCATGGATTGCAAGTATGGGCTATCAAGGTCTCTGTCTAGTTCCTAGAGGCCCCAAACGCAGCGCCATTATTTTTCTTTTTCTATTACAGCCTAGAGCTGCTTTTTCTGGTTCGGTGCTTAGTACATTTTGTGCGTTACGATCAAATCGAGGGGGTTCTAACTACGGCACTTGTGTCTCCCCCTAACAACTGTCGTACTTAGCACCCAAAGTTGACATCCCAATCATTTTTCACATTCCACACCTGCGTTCACACCACTCCACCCTAACACAGAATGCACGAGGCAGCGCTTCCGACACCCCTGACACTGCCCGTGATGCTTTGTTATCCCTCGGAGCGATGTGGCTGAGTAGAGCGGGCGCACAGCTGAAGCTGCCTGAAGGGGTGGCTGGCGTTGAAGTGTCGCCTTTAGTGTCGTATGGGGGTGAAGATCTGACAAATTGGAGGGGCAGGGTTGTGGCTGAGACGCATTTGGATGTATGAAAACGTTCATCTGGAAGCATTTCGTTGTGGCAATCGCCGATGCTAGTTTTCCTGTTGTTATTCGCTCCTTTATCGCTAGACTGCTCCTGGTGAAAGTCAATGGCAATTAAGGTTAGTAGGGCGCGCCGGTGTGGACAAGTTTATCAGAGCTTAAAAAAGAAGGGTAAGGGTAAGGGTAAGGGTTACACAGCTATATCCGCCAGCGAGGGCAGTTGAGCTATAGCATAAAAAAGAAGAAAATCTACGCGGGCTGTAAAAACCACTTTTACATTCATTAAGGAATTGATTTCAACCTAGGCGACGCAAAACAGGTCGCCAATGATAAACGCCACACACAAGGCTTCCCTCCCTAAACTGTATGAAGCTAGAGCGGCCTGCATATATAAGCCAGATGGCAAATAAAATATGCATTGAATGCATAGGCATGATGGCTCCTGAGCGCTTCCACTTTTTAAGAGAAAGGTTCCATAAAGCTCAGCTCAGAAAAACGGATTACACAGAGATATGTCTTCTCCTGTTCAATGCCTAGCCTCTGAAATTGCGGGTCTGCTTCAAGACCACCAAACACGCCTCAAAACCCCTAAGGCAAGCCAACTAAAATTTACTAGACTCCTACTCCCGTATCCTACCCTCCTCCCTCCTCCTACCCCAACACATCAGTGCAGCACTACAACAATGCGCCATGGTCTCAAAAGAAAAAATGACGTCTGCTCTGGACTTTGATCCTGGGAACTCCTCATATTATAGCAAACGTCACCGTGACATTGACTTTGGTGCCCAATACAATGCAATTGCCACCAAGTTTACAGGTTTTTCGGTTTCTCAATCTGCCACCCAGTGTATGTTGACACAAAACTGCTCTAGTGCGTGCAACACTCCCTACGATCTGCGATGTGTAGCGAGCTACCAACCGCCACCTTCTTATTTCTACCCAACTGGGAAAACAAGAGTATCAATGCCTACAGAGCATTGGTGCGAGATAACTCAAAATACTGCACCACGCTTGGCTTCACCCCCAAGGCAAAACTCACATATGCAATGCCAACCTTGTGGAAGGATGTACAACGTAACTTCTCCAACCACACCTGGAGCATGGATATTATTGCTGTCTGGAACAAAGAAGCAAAACAGCGTTTAATTGATGCCTCACCAAATTGGCTGCAAACACTGCAAAGAAGTATCCCAGAAGCAGTTTGGGAAAAAATTAGTACCTCGACAGAGAAGACACAGACCACATCACCAACCATGTTTGCCCCCAGTAAGAAAAAAAAAAAAAAAAAAACTACGCAGGCAGTGCAAGCCACTCCCCACATTAATTAAGGAAAAGGAGCCACTTTGGTACCGAGTACCGTAAAGCTCCTCCACCGCGAAAAGGAAAGGAAAATTCAATGGGGATCAGGAGGGTTTCAGGCTTGGCCTAAAATCGGCTCGTGATGAGAGTTGATAACAGTACTGAAAAGGGCACGTCTGGTATGGACAAGTTTGGCAAAGTTCACAGAGTGCACATGGAGCTTGGAGGCAAACTTCTTAACTCTTTGAGAATTGAGACCCAGTTTTTTGAAAGGCTTCAGAGTGTGGGTGTTGTAGATGGTGCCGCCCACACCCAAAAGGATGATGTGGAGAGTAACGGAGGCTCCTTGATGTTCACGCACGTCCAAGACAAGGCATCTTTGAAGAAAGGCAGATTGGAGCAGGACCCTTTGTTGGGGCCTAGCTCCTCCTCAGGGCAGTTCAGGGAGGATAGCGACTTGCAAATCTCCAGCAGTTCGGTGCCTGATACCCTACCACTTTCATCTGTCCCCATCTGAAAGGTGTCACCTAAGATTATGCACAGTGAATCCTTAACATATGCACAGTGCTTGCACCAAATAGCATGTGCAACCAATGAGGAGGGAAGTGCCTGGAGCACAGGGAGAGGATGTTGTGTGTATCCTTCTGTGTATCATACAACAGCACGGTTTGTATCAATTGCAGCAAGATGCGTATCAACTAAGAAGACAAGTCCAATTCTTCCTCCATCATAAGGGGAAGAACAGCTCCTGTGCCTCATCCCAGTGCCCCTCATACATATAAGAAGTCAATGTGCCAAGTTTCAAGTTCAGATCTGGAGTGAACTCTGGTAGGATTTCAGCTGTCTCCATCCTACCAACAACAATTGTGAACCCACTTTTTTATCTATACCTTACCACTTTCATCTGTTCCCATAATAATTCAGCTCAATTGTGTCATCTTCATTGTTGTGTCAGATCTGGTGAAGTGTACTATAGGTAGGAGGATCTCCATCGTACAAACGTCCCTTGTGGACCCAGTTATTCATCGGTTTCTTACCTAGTCCATCAGTTCCAGTATTGTGAGTAGCAATTGAGATACTGCACAACCCTCAAAAATTTCAATTCCAGCGCTAAAAATGAGCAGAACATAGTCAACCATCCCAATGGATGCAATTAAATCTGTCACTTCCTCCATCATCTGTGTCCTACAATAACAGTGAGTTCCATTCTGTTAAATAAAGGTGCCCGTTATCATAAAGAAAATATATTTCCCTTGTGTTCATATCTTTCAAACAGTGCATGGTTAAACCCTGCAAATTAATCTCGGCATCCTTAAATGAACAGCTACACATGAAAGAAAACGCATCACACAGACACACACATCACACACATACACTATTCTCTATTTGTCCGCTGGCCTCTTGGTACCTATGAGACCCAGCTGGCTACCTGCCTTCTTCCCCCCCCTCTTCTTTTGACCCAGCTGCAGGCTTACGTGTCGCAAAGCTTCATGGGCTGTCGGACGCTTGGAGTGGCGACGTTCTGCTGGTTGTGCAGGGGGAGCGTCTAAGTGAGTGATGACATCCATGATGGCCTGTTTAAGACCGGCCAGCCTCCTTACTTGTGCATCATCCCTAGTTGCACCCCCGTGTGGCTTTGCAGCCATCTTGCATAATGCTGTTATGTTGTCCTGGCAGTTGTGATCAGCTTGGAGCTGCAATTTAAAAGAAAACAAGCAATGCGTGTAGCCTTGAACATGTCGCCATACGAGTCAGTAGTGTTTCACAGCAGTGGTGCAACACAAGGGTGTATCATGACACAGCCGTGCGCATGGTGTAGAAGACGGATGCGTAACACAAAACGTGGGAGCGATGTTAACAGTGAACATTGTGTTAACATGCGATAACAGTGAGCATTGTGTTATGCGCTGTGCAAATAAACGCATATATGCGCGGTGGGGGGTTGCCTGGTGCGGGCACCTATGTAGCCCCCTCCCTTAATCATGCTGGCTGTGTTATCACTACCAGCAGAGTCTTTTCTTTTTTCTTTAACGCTATGACATGTATGGTCTGGGTCACAAGATGAAGTTTGGGATGGTAGTTTTAAAAACCAGTACAGGAGACTAGTGCTGAAGTGTTTCAGAACAGTCGGGTGCGTTTCTTAAGAAGCGTAGCTTGCAGGAAACCTAAGTCTTAGGCTGTGTCATGCTAAATGAGTGGCATGGACGAATCATGCGATTTCCCCTGGGATTGATAATGTGAGCAACGATTTTACGGTTATTTAATTGTTTGGCCAGTTTAGATGGTTCTCTTGTAACAAACTCGCTCTTTCCTCAGACTTGTCTGAGTACCATCTCTCTCTTGTGCGTTGCTTGAGCCGTCGATTCCTTCTCGCGTGGAGAGGGAAAAAACGTCAAACACACCTTTATGGGGTGGCTTGGCGGACTATGGCATATTTTGCATACTTTGCTTAAGCTGGTACCATTGTTCTGTTCTTTCACTTGTGCGACTCATCTGTGCGAGCTTTCTTGAGTGCCCGGTGTCCTTTCTGTTTGCTTTCTTGAGCGCCTTTCAGGCTTTCCTGTTCCCAAATTTCAATTTCAAAATGCTGGTGCAAGGACATATGCTTGACACGTTTCTTCATGATTTGCATTGCCCACAAACAGACCCCCACGTATTAGTGCAGCTGTCAATCTTTTTGATTGATTTATTTGTTGGGACCTATAGGTTGAGCAGCCATGCCAGACTGGAGGCCTTTGTAATTCAAACTAAACTATTAAGCTGGTACCATGATTTGTCGTGACAACTGAAAGGTGATCTCTCCACCAACTCACATGATAATACAAAGGGTGCTATATATGTATGGTCTGGGTCACAAGATGAAGTTTGGGATGGTAGTTTAAAAAACAAGTTCAGGAGACTAGTGCTGAAATGTTTCAGAACAGTCAGGTTTCTTAATCGTAGCTTGCAGGAAACTTAAGTCATTGGACTGAAAGGTGATCTCTCCACCAACTCACACGAAACCACACAGGGTGCTATTTATTATTCCAAGGAAAAAGAATGCAGATAGTATGAGCATGGATTGTAAATGATGTTATTATGTGTCCTATCCAACCATTGCTATTCCATCTCTCTTTGCCAAATGGCTCCTCCAACATAGCTCGTCGTCGTTCAGCATGCTGACCCAAAGCTACCAGAAGTTTTCCCAACTAATGAAAAGTTTTGATCAGTCACCCCTTGTCTGCAACCCATTTGTGTTTAATATAGATTCAATTTGTGAGATGCAGGCAAGATAAGCGTTGGCACCATTTGGCAGGTGGCAGAGATCCTTGGACTCCTCGTCCCCAAGTAGTGTCCTGCTAGCTATCATCTTGCTGCCAAGTCCGAAGTAAGTGGAAGACGAGACGATGGATAGATCTTCATATCGAACACTCGCTTTAAGTTATAGTCATGAGCTGTGGCAACGAAATAAACAAGTTGTCTTAACATCAATATCGTGACGACAGCAGCAATTCCCGCTTTTGTCAAAAGCCTTCACTGTATCCGCCTGACGGCCGAGTGCTTCCTTTCTTCTTGCGCTGGAGCGTGGGGAGCCTGCGAGGAACCTGCTGCTGCTGCTGCTGCTGCTGCTGTGAGGCTTGACACACACCCTGCGTTTGCGTTTGCTGTTGTGAATCGTACAGCAAGTTAAGGGGGTCTGACTCTCCTGCAGTGTGCCCGTCCCCTCCTCCTCCACCTCCTTCAGCTACAGCTGCACCATATTCATCTCTTCTAGCCCCCCCTGCACTCACGCCCCCAGCTGCCGTGCCGTGCTGCCAAAGTGGTGGTGCGAGCAGGGGGTGGTGGTTTTGCTGAGGCTGCATCTGGACAGACTGCTGGCTACTGAAAGCAAAAGGTACCTGGCTGGGGTGCTCGTCTTCCTCCTCTTCTCCTGGCGCTGCTTTACTCCCATCATCATCAGCAGCCCCCCGTAGACCCAGGCCGAAAGCGCCAAACCTAGGGGAGGAAAGTGGCGCGTTCTCTCTCTGTGAGAAATCAAAGGTCACACTTTTGGGGGGCCTTGGATAACGGAGGTGGTCTGTTCTCCCTCCTCCCAACCTCCCAGATCCTGACTTCACACCCCCCCCAAAAGTCAAACTGTCTCCAGCAGCAGGAGAGGAGGGGTCACGTTGTCCTCCTTGGAAGGGGGGCTGTTGGGGCTGCAACTGAGTATGCTGCTGATGCCGGGCGTGCGAGAGTGTGGGCAGGCTGCTCGGTGCAGGCCATGCTCGCTGGGAGTGCGCAGGCAGTTTGTGTGGTGCAAAGTGTTGGTGCTGGGAGGGCTGATACAAGTTTCCTGCTGAGGGAGGCTGTGGGGGGGGGCGCAGATCACTGGCTGCTTGTTGCGAAGGCACTGGCATCAGAGGGCTGGGATGCCCCATCCCAGGAGCAACACGGGGCAGGCATTGCGCGTCCGCTGCTGTGCCAAAATGGGGGTCGGCGTCAGGCCAGTCGTCAACCATGGACAGGTAGGCGTTGAGTGCATCCTTGTCTAGGTGCACCACAGCATCACCTCCAGGGCAGGGAGCACCTCTTACCCTGCCACCACCTCCTTGCGCGCCCACGCCCACGCTCACGCCCACACTCACACCCTCCTCACCCTCCTCCCTCCCCTCCCGCTGCTGTGGGTCTGTGCCAGACGTGTTGGGAAATGATGGCCTCCTCTGCTTGGGCAGGTGTGAGGTGCGTATGGGGGGGCGCACGTGGTCAGGCCGTAGTACCAGGAGCCCAGCACCTTGGAGTATGGCGGCTGTGGCAGGGTACCGAGGTGGGGGGGCCTGCGCAAAGAAAATAAGGATTTAAAGGTTATTCTTTTTATAACAGGACATGGGATTCTCTTTATAACAGGATATGTGATTCTCTTTATAACAGGATATGTGATCCTCTTTATTTACAGGACATGTGATCCTCTTTATTAACAGGACATGTGATTCTCTTTATAAAACAGGACATGGGATTCTCTTTATAAACGGGATTTGTGACTCTCTTTTTAAACAGGATGTGTGATCCTCTTTATAAACAGGATATGTAATCCTCTTTATAAACAGGGTATGTGATCCTCTTTATAAACAGGCTTGTGATTCTCTCTTTAAACGTGCCAGCAGGCAGCATGTTCATCTTGGCATCTTGATTCCTAAATGGGATGCTCCGTGTACTCGGTGACCAGATTGCTGTCTTTGAGCACTTGCAAGAGGTAGGGTTGTTAGCACCCTGCAGGGATGCTGCTGTGGCGGGGTCATGTTAAGGTGGGAGGGTCGCACCAAAGGAAGTGGATGAGGATGCATTTACCTTTGCTGTACGAGGGATCAGAGGGAGCAACAACAAAATGGAACTTATGCATTCTTCCAAGAAGCACGACCAACACAATGGAACTTACGCATTCTTCCAAGAAGCACGACCAACACAATGGAACGTACGCATTCTTCCAAGAAGCACGACCAACACAAAATGGAACTTACGCATTCTTCCAAGAAGCACGACCAACACAAAATGGAACTTACGCATTCTTCCAAGAAGCACGACCAACACAAAATGGAACTTACGCATTCTTCCAAGAAGCACGACCAACACAAAATGGAACGTACGCATTCTTCCAAGAAGCACGACCAGTTTCAGGGGTCCAGCAACGAATGAATGTCAGGCATTGAATCTACATTATGCTACACACGCGCTCGCAACATACACTCACGCACATATATACAACAAACGCAACACACATGCACACACACAACCCACCTGACTGAGCCTTTGGAAGCCTGCATCATGCGTGGGCTGAGAGCGTTGATGCAAACCAGCTACCCCTCCAGTCACATCCCCAGCCAATTGTGACTGCTGTGTTTCTTGTTGCCACAAGCCCATCCCAACTGACTGCTGTGTGTAAGTATGTGTGTGACTATGTGTGCGTGTGTGTGTGTGTGTGGGTGTGTGTGTGAGTGTGTGTGTGTGTGTGTGTGAGTGTGTGTATGTGGATATGAGTGTTTGTGGTGTGTGTGTGTGGGTGGGGGGGTATGCGTGCAAGTGCAACGTAAAGTGTGTGCATTTGAAATCATGTTTGGATGAAGCATGCATGAGCGTCACAAGCCACTCAACACCAGGAGTTACGTGCAGGCAACACACGTGATGCAGCAGTGGTTGGCAGGGTCTTACATTGAGTGACCGACTCGTATTACACTTCCTTTAATATTAATTACTGTATACAAAAGGACCTCACACAAAGGTCATTGAGTTGGCAAGTGCATGCTAGACTGCAAGGATGGGCTTTGGGCGATTGGATTGGTACAAGCGAGTTTGGTGCCAAATCAGCATGACAGCCGTTCATTGCAAGAAAAGGCTTGCAAGATTGATGCAAGGGCGTTGGTTGCAGATCTGCATGATAGCCAGTCACCGCCAGAAAAGGCTTGAAAGATTGATGCAAGGGCATTGGTTGCAAATCAGCATAATAGCCAACAAAGGACTTGAGCGATTGAACGGTTTCTAAGGAAAAGAATGCGTCCTCATCGGGCTTGAACGATCGGACGTTTTTTGTAAGGAGAAGAATGTTTCCTCACCTGCAGGGCTGGTTTACGCCCTGCTGGCGTCAAAGGCGCCACAGACATTGCACACGCACAGTTGCGTAGAAATTGCACATACATGAGCACACACACACACACACAGGTAAGTCACGTATCACCATCAATTACTACATGGCCACTCCGTCACATCACCACACTCATCGTCACATCACCACCGTCATCGTCACATCACCACCGTCATCGTCACATTACCACCGTCATCGTCACATCGTCTCTCTTCACACGGACCTATAGGTCGAGCAGCCATGCCAGGCTGGAGGCCTTTGTAATCCAAACTAAACTAAACTTCACACAGGCTTGCTCGCCCCTCTCCTACCTGACTACCATACCCAGACTGCTGGGTGCCAAAAGCCAGCAGGTCGTCCAGCTGAGAGCCCATGTCCCTTTCTCCGCTTGCCTGCTGTGAAGCTTGCAAGAAGTCATGGCTGCTGCCGAGATGCGGCAACCCAATGTCGATGTGCGCAAGCCCCCTGCTTGGTCCTTCACTAATGTCCACTGCTGCTGCGGCGGCACTACCACCAAATCTACCCCCACCACCCCCACCACCCCCACCACCATTACCACCACCACCTTTACCACTAGAACCACCAACTCTGCCATACGCAGCTGCTGCTGCGCCAGCTGGGCTGAAGGCAGGTGATGCCAGGTTCAAGCCCTGGTGTGCTAAGTAGGACAGGGGGTGGGGGGGAAAGGGGGCAGCAGCAGCAGCAGGAGCAGCGCGCACGCTGCGCATGTAAATGGTGCACGAGCGTAAGAGCATAGGTGGGGGAGGATTGTGCTGGGGGAGCAGTGGGGGGGCGACCTGCGTTTCTAGGCAGGCATCCAGACCTCCAGCAGCAGCAGCAGCATCTGTGTCGTCCCTGTCACCACCACCATCACTACCGCCACTCTGCTGATTGCTCTTGCCATCACCGTCGTCCTCACAGCTCCTAGCCAGGCTGTGTGTGTGTGTGTGTGTGTGTGTGTGTGTGTGTGTGTGTGTGTGTGTGTGTGTGTGTGTGTGTGTGTGTGTGTGTGTGTGGGATTTGTGTGTGTATGTGTGTGGGGGTGCACGTGTGTAGGTGTACAAGTTTGTTCGTGGAGGTGCACTTTCCAGCCTAAAGCAAAGGTAGGCACTCACACCCACACGTAAATAACAGCCACAACCACAGATCACTAGGGTTGGCCAGAACCATATATATATTATATATATGGTGTGTGCACGGAAAATTTGGCAGGGAATCACCAAATATACGGTGCATATACATGGTTCTGGCCAACCCTACAAATCAAGCTACACAGCACGCACTCTTTGCTGCAGCTCCTGGCTGCTGTGAAGGGCACAGGTTTGGAGTGTTTCCATTTTGATGTGCGCCGAAGCCTTATCAGTTTAGGCTTTCACTTGCAATACAGGCACATACGACGCGCAGGTGATGCGCAGACTCTGCTTTGTATGAGCACTGGTTGGGGGTTCTTCCTTTATGCACGAACAACCTCATCACTGATGAGTCATCAGCACAGCCTTTAACCTTACTGTATCACCGAGTGCACCTGATTAGCTCAGCCAGGGTACGGCGCAGTTGGAGCAGCTCTGGGGTGAGGTAGCTGGGGTGTTGGTGTAGGACATTGGGGGGAGAGAGGCTGGGGGTCTGCAAGGACGGCTGTGAGGGTAGAGGATGCACGCCTTCAGCAGCAGGGGGTTCGATGTTTGTGCCTTGATGCTGCTGCGGCTGCTGGTGTTGCTGGTGTTGTTGCTGATGTTGGTGGTGTTGGTGGTGTTGGTGGTGTTGTTGGTGTTGCTGATGTTGTTGGTGTTGCTGGTGTTGGTGGTGTTGTTGGTGTTGCTGATGTTGTTGCTGGCGTTGCAGCTGCTGCTGCTGCTGCTGCTGAATCCGGAACGCTGCTGGAGCTGCGTAGGCTTGCAACGGCATTTCTATGCGGGCCACGAATGTCTGCAAAGGAAGTGGGGAATGGAGCCTTGCCAAAGGGTTCAAGGAAAGGAGCCCTGTCGTATTTTAGGGAAGGTGCCTTGATGCGCTAAATATGCCCGGACAAGTTCAAGGAAAGGTACCTCGGCGTTTGACAAAGGGGAAAGGTGCTTTACGTGTTGAAGGTGCCTTCATGTGTCAAAGAAAAGGTGCCTTATCGTGCTGTAGGGATGTTGCTTCTTTGTGTCAAAAAAAGGTGCCTTATCATGCTGTAAGGATGTTGCCGTAATGTGTCCACGCAAAGGTACTTTAGACTGTCAAAGAAATGGTACGTCGTTTTAATTTCCTTGTACTCATTCAATGACGTGATCAATGTAACCAGCGCGTTGTGCACCTCGGACGTTCCCACGGGAGAGGCATCCACCGTCCTTAATGTGTCCACGCAAAGGTACTTTAGACTGTCAAAGAAAAAGTGCCTTAACGTGCCCAAGAAAAGGTGCTTTAGACTGTCAAAGAAAAGGTGCCTAAACGTGCCCAAGAAAAGGTGCTTTAGACTGTCAAAGGAAAGGTGCCTTAACGTGTCAAAGAAAAGGTGCTTCAAGCCGTCAAAGGAAAGGTGCCTTAACGTGTCCAAGAAAAGGACAAGCAGGCAAGGGCCTCTCTCTGTTTGGTGCATAAACACGTTCTGGGCAAGGGCCTTCATGCATAGGGTGGGCCAGAACCATATATTTATACGTATATACACGGTGTACATACGGTATTTTGGGCAGGGAAATCACCATACATACGGTCATATACGGTGTGAATATACGGTTCTGGGCAAGGGCTTTCATGCATGATGGCATGGACAGGTTGGCAAACAGAACGGCGTGCGTGCCTTGGATGGAGGCATTCAGATGTGATGTGATGAGCATGCTTGGGCATGCAGTGTGCTGGTGTGTGATACAGTGAACAGGCTGATGATGATGGCTTAAACAGGCTGGCAAACAGGACCACATGCGTGCTCTGGGTAAGATACAGTGAACAGGCTAATGAGATGGAGGCATTCAGAAGTGATGTGATGAGCATGCCTGGGCATGCAGTGCGCTTGTGTGTGATACAGTGAACAGGCTGATGATGATGGCTTAAACAGGCCGGCAAACAGGACGACAAGCTTGCCCATGCACTGAAAAGGGGTTTGATGTTATGAGCATGCCCAGGTAGAGGGTGCTTTTATGCATGATTCTACAGCAAGCAGAGGGTTAGATGGAACGACATGCGCTGGGTTAGGGCATTTATTTGTGATTCTACAGCAAGCAGAGGGTTAGATGGAACGACATGCGCTGGGTTAGGGCATTTATATGTGATTCTACAGCAAGCAGAGGGTTAGATGGAACGAAATGCGCTGGGTCAGGGCTTTTATATGTGATTCTACAGCAAGCAGAGGGTAAGATGGAACGACATGCGCTGGGTCAGGGCTTTTATGTGTGATTCTACAGCAAGCAGAGGGTTAGATGGGACGACATGCGCTGGGTCAGGGCTTTTTTAATGTGATTCTACAGCAAGCAGAGGGTTAGATGGAACGACATGCGCTGAAATAGGGCTTTTTTGCGTGATATACAATGAGCAGAGCAGTAAAAGGAACGACGTTTTTGGCGCACGACTAAACAAACTCATCAAGACAGACGACCATTGACAATCCCAAACGCAGGCCATTCATCCTCACTTCCCTCCTCCAACCCACACATACACAAACATAAACGCCACTACGCACGCATGTACCCACATGCACGCACGCACGCACACGCTTGCACACACACATACAACGCACGCATGCACACACACACACACGCACACACACAACAACATACACCACAATTACAACAGACAGCTACATTGACGCTGCCCGTGCATGCTACAAAACACAGCCCCACATTTCACACCTGATGTTTCATGGGTACTTTCTCATCGTACACTCCCATCAGTAGCCCACCACCCTGCCCCTGCGGCTGCTGATTCTGCTGCTTCTGCCGCCGTTCGGCAGCAAACCTGGCTGACATGTCAGCGGCTGTCAAGGGGGCGGCCATGCCTCGTAGCAGATGCTTCAGAGCCCTGCGCAGTTGGCGTATTGCCTTGGCTGCTGCTGCTGCTGCTGCTGCTTCGGCTGCTTCTGCTCCTTGAGAGGCACATGCCTGTAGCATGTGCGAGTGTATGTGTGCATGTGTGCATGTGCGTGTGCATGTGTGTGTGCGTGTGTGTGCGTGTGTGTGCGTGTGTGTGTGTGCGTGTGTGTGTGTGCGCATGTGTGTGTGCGTGTGCGAGTATGTTTGTGTGTGTGTGCGTGTGCGTGCGTGTGTGTGTGTGTGTGCATGTGCGTGTGCGAGTATGTTTGCGTGTGTGTGTGCATGTGCGTGTGCGTGTGCATGTGCGTGTGCGAGTATGTTTGCATGTGTGTGTGCATGTGTGTGTGTGTGTGCACGTGCCTGTATGTGTTCGTGTGAGCGCTTGTTTTGCTGCCGTTGCTTCTTGGGTGGTGCTTGCAGTTGTTGAACAACGTGCGCGCGTGTGTGTTTGTTTGTGTGTGTGCATGGGCATGCGCATGAACGTTGTATGCATGTGCTTGTGCTTTATTTGGATTGGAGGCAGTCTGCTCTCTGCTGAAATTCCTCAGCGACATGCACAGACAACTGCTATGGTGCGACCTGCCTCTGGTGATTGTGTGCCTTTTGCACTTTGGGCCACTGTTTGGGCCACTGTGTCTTGCAACCACACCCAACCACTGTGTCTTGCAAACACTGTGTCTTGCAACCACACCCAGGTATGCCGACATGCTGTGCAGATTTGATTGTCGTGTGCATTGTGGCCTGGATGAGGTATGCCCACATGCTGTGCAGATGTGTGTCGTGTGCATTGTGACCTGGATGAGGTATGCCGACATGCTGTGCAGATTTGATTGTCTTGTGCATTGTGGCCTGGATGAGGTATGCCCACATGCTGTGCAGATGTGTGTCGTGTGCATTGTGACCTGGATGAGGTGTGCCGAAATGCTGTGCAGATTTGATTGTCTTGTGCATTGTGGCCTGGATGAGGTATGCCCACATGCTGTGCAGATGTGTGTCGTGTGCATTGTGACCTGGATGAGGTATGCCGACATGCTGTGCAGATTTGATTGTCTTGTGCATTGTGGCCTGGAT
>Ga0307968_1001624_pt1 | contig 18483 bp, 26 predicted proteins | sample OrgLakmetagen650_FD_201834 | JGI IMG/M metagenome (GOLD analysis project Ga0307968, IMG submission 201834) | Saline water microbial communities from Organic Lake, Antarctica - #650 | ecosystem: Environmental > Aquatic > Non-marine Saline and Alkaline > Saline | place: Antarctica: Organic Lake...
TGTGTTAAGTATGTGTTCATGATGTAGTTACTCACGTACTGTGTGCACACGAGTCATCATTGAAATTGTGTATGTGTGTAAGTATGTGTTCATGATGTAGTTACTCACGTACTGCGTGCACACAAGTCATCATTGAAATTGTGTATGTGTGTATGTGAACATGCTCTTTTCAGCTCCACATCATCATGCGCTGCACTACACATGCACACATGTACCTTATCACATGGCCCGAGCCCCCTTCCCGTCGAGTAGCACTGCTGTGAGGAAATCTTTGAGTGTGTGTATGGTACATGTTTAAAACATGACAGTGGCCATACCATACAAAGATCAAAAACCTTAGCCATCAAAACACAAGACCACCCTCTCCCTGGTCAATCCACCCTCTCCCAGTCAATCCAACGACCTCAGGGTTCCTTACTGTTGAGATGCAAAAAAAGATAGCTCTGCCTCTGCTGTCTCAACACAGACGCACACATTGTGCTTCTGAAAAGCCTTGGATGATCAGGCAGTCCTTGGTGTGGCAGCCACTCGCCGTATCGCAATAAAGAAGATACGTCTCTGCTGAACCTCTCAAGGGGGGTACAAATTAAGGTAAGGCAGTCTTATGCATAGGAGGCCCTGGTCAAATAAATGTAAAAAGACAGCAGCTAGACGCAAAATGTGGAAGACAGCAGCAACCGAATGTAAAGACAGCAACCAAATCTAAAAGACAGCAGCTAGACGCATAATGTAAAAAGACAGCAGCTAGATGCTTACACCTGCCACCAACTAAACGCACCCTCCCACCCTTCTTTCCCCCCCCTCCCCACCTGCGCTTCTGGCATATCCTTGACGATGAGGTAGTCTTGGGCAAAGGAGGCAGTGGCAACCGTTTCTTCGTGCGAGTACTTGCCGTGGATGATGGACGTGCTGTTCTTTTTGGAGTACGTGTCCACGGAGTTCCACACCTGCGTATTTACAAGACACACGGGACACAAGCAGCAGGGACCATTGAGTAGAGGCAGAGCAGGGTGTGAAGATGATGGACCATTAAGTAGAGGCAGAGCAGGGTGTCACAGGGCCACAGGCAGGGAGTCACAGAGAGGGTGTCACAGGCAGGGTGTCACAGGGTGTCACAGGGAGGGTGTCACAGGGCCACAGGCAGGGTGTCACAGGGTGTCACAGGGTGTCACAGGGCCACAGGCAGGGTGTCACAGGCAGGGTGTTACAGGATGTCACAGGGCCACAAGCAGCAGGGACCATTGAGTAGAGGCAGAGCAGGCAGGGTGTGAGGATGATCTCGCTGTGATTCTTGCTTGAAGAGAGAAAGCGCCGTGCGGTTTTCAGACTGCTAGCTGCAGCGATCAAGGCCGCACAACAGGATGGACAAGGGAAGCTTTCTTTGTGGCCTGAGCTGCAGCTTTATTTCGGCCAAGTTCATTTAAAAGTACAGATCAGGCCACTCACCAAAAGCCTCAGCCAATTTTACACCTTCAGCGTTACAACACTGACAGCAGAAAGCAGGTAGGAGGACCCACACCACTCAGAAGACGAGGACGGTACTCACTCCAAGACAGCAAGCGAGCGTTATCTCTCTCTAGCACACAGGATCAGCAAGCAGTGAACGCCAGCATTCAACAACCCAGCACCATGGCTGTCCAATGAGGGGTATGCCAAGGTGCTGCGCGTGCGGGCATGCACACATTTCACACAGCTCACCCACACACCCAGCGCACCTTGGCTACCCATGGGCATGTGGTATCCACGATGTTCACTCCTTTGTCTCTGAAGAAGGCCATGTCGTCAGCAGCCACACCAAAAGCGGGGAAGATGACCACATCACCGGAGTCAATCTTGCTGTAGTCCTTGCCCTTCTCTTTACTCTCCTCCACGATGTTCACGTCTAGCTCACGCAGGCGCTGGAGGAGTAAAGTGGTGGAATATATACAAGAGTGGGTGCGTGCTTGTAGGTACTTCATCCCCTTGTTTCCTTGCTGTTGCATACAGAATTCAGAAAGTATTTGCAAGTCATGAGTGTCTGTGCATCCAGTGCATTACAGAAGTACAACACTTGGATCACAGTGAAATGGAATGACATGCAAGAACCAGCCGCAGGGGATGATGTCTTTGTGCTTGCCCTTGTAATCTCTGTATGGGCGTTGAGCAAAGCTGATACGCTTACCGGCGTGCTCTTGTGCATGCATGCTTTTGCATGAGGGTGGAAGTATGCGTGTGTACATGCTTGTGTGTGTATGTGTGTGTGTGTATGTGTGTGTGTCATGTCTGTGTATGTGTGCATACTTGTGTGTGTGTGTGTGTGTGTGTGTGCGCGCGTGTGCATGCGCGTGTGTGTGTGTGTGTGTGTGTGTGTGTGTGTGTGTGTGTGTGTGCGTGCACGTGTGTGTGTGTATGTGTGCGTGTGTGTGTGTGCGTGTGTGTGTGTGTGCCTGTGTGTGTTTGTGCGTGTGTGTGTGTGTGCGTGCACGTGTGTGTGTGTATGTGTGTGTATGTGTGCGTGTGTGTGTGCGTGTGTGTGTGTGTGCCTGTGTGTGTGTGTGTGTGTGTGTGTGTGTGTGTGTGTGTGTGTGTGTGTGTGTGTGTGTGTTTGCGTGTGTGCACGCCTGTGCAAGTCTGTGTGTGTGTGTGTGTGTGTGTGTGTGTGTATATATGTGTGCATGCTTGTGTGTGTTGTGTGCTGCGCGTGTATTGCGTGTGCTTACGCGCGTGTGCTTTGCGTGCTTGTGTTCAGGTGCAAAGTGTTGAGCCTTGTGTCACCAGAAACGTACCTTATTCACTTCAGGGTTGTGAATAATCTCGTTGGTGATATAGATTTTCTGCCCAGGGAACGCCCTGCGTGCCTCATATGCCATGCGAACTGCCCTCTCCACTCCCCAGCAGTAGCCATAAGACTTGGCCAGCTTGACAGTAATATCCCCTTGCTGCCAGAAGTTGCCCTGTTCACGCATCTGCGCTACCAAACCCGTCAACGAATACCCCACGCCATCCTTGTCCAATGCTGCTTGGCTCTCGGGGTTGTTGTTTGGCTGACGGGTGAAGCGCCCGGTCTTTGAAAGCGATCTTCGAATGGACCTTCCCGTCTCCTTTTCTGCTGCAGCAGTCTCCTCTGCGAAGGGAGAAGTAGCAGGTCGTTCCGGTGGAATTCCTCCTTTTGAGCCCGCTTTGCTTGCTAGCCATCTTTGTGATAAAAAGCATGTCTGTAGCAACTCTCCTGGACACCACACAGTTGTGTACACTCAAACACAAACACACACTCGTACCTGCGACACTACTGGCTTGTACACACACGGGAGAGACGCGGCTCGTGCTAAATTGATGGTAAGAGGGTCGCGCGAGTTGTGACTGGGGCCCGAGCTGTTGCTGAGAAGAAGAAGCTACAACGCCACCCAGACCCTTCTGGAGTCCATTTGTAAGCAACATGGCAGATCGATGCCGCTATGACTTTATCGCAATATTTCTTTACCCCGGGAGTGAGAAAACCTAGACAGAATTCCCAACTACTTTTCCGAGTCTTGTTTAAAAAATGTTGCAACATGTATAAAATATTGTACATTGGTGATTCACACACACACGGAAAGCAGGGGGCATACTGGTTGTCAACCTGCACAGACAAGGCACTCAGTCTGTGTGAAAGCGTGGTGAATGTTTGCACAGTTGAAGCCGGCAAGGACGGACAGATGGCTTGCAGCATTGCATCCAGGAAAGGGGGGAATATGTAGACAGGGATCCCTGTCCGGAGTCGGACTCGCACATATTAGGAGTATCTAGGTCTCAATGTTTCCTGCGTCCTCGCACCTGTGTCCTTGCACAAATGTGAGACAGGGACAACTCAGTGCTCGGGTGCAATTACAATACCTATTATTAATTGCTTCAACGACACTGCCTATTATTATTCGGATTCCCCATCATGCACTTCGTGCCTGCCAGCGTGCCTTTATTTGGTCTGCCACATGTGTACATCATCCCTGGCAGCAAAGCGCACAATGTACAGTGATCAGAATTCTGATGCTCAAGCTACTCTTTCCGTGCAGGCTGCCAAGTTTGCTTCGCCATCTCAACCCGCGGGCTGTGGTCATCATGGCAGGCACGAACGATGTGCTAGCACAGAGTGGAGGTTCATGGGCGTGGTTCCACAGGTAGATCAATATTGTCCATCCTGACATGATGTTCTTTCACGGCTCGTTCAGAAGTCAGGAAGAACTAGATCTGGAGATTAAGCAAAAGGCTGAGAAAGGCAACGATGCCTTTCTTGTTAACGTTGCCTGGTTAATTGAAAGAGGAGGCGAAGAAAAATAGAGGAGAGAGGAGAGAAAAACAGAAATTAAAGAATCAAGCACACAGCTAGGCCGTTGACACCCTTGACTGCCCACAACTACAAAAAAGTAAGCACTGACACGGTAAGGGCACTAGAAAGCTGCACTGCACAGGCAAGCAAAACTAAACTTGCCTCTAAATATCCAGATATAATAAAAATGGACAAGAAAGGGAAGCATGCACTTTTGTGCAAAAGTGCATACAAGATTACAAGATTTCAAGAAAAAAGGCCTCCAGTCAAGAAGCATGACTGCTCGCCTGTTCATAAAGCACTTTGAGTTCATGAATGAAAAAAATAAGTTTGTTGTTTTTCTGGTGTAATAAAGCAGAAACATCCTGTCCTGTCTGTGAAAATAAGACCGTGTACTTTCTGCGGAGAGAAACCATCTGAGGGTGCGTGCAGTGAAAGAGAACATGTTCATCCTGGACATCATCATCAGCCTCACATAAGTCGCAAGTAGGGGAAGAGGTGTGAAGGTCAAGAAGCATGCACCAGGTGCGCACTGCTGATGATAAGTAAAGCGTTTTGCTATTGCGCTCTCTAGGGTGTCTTTCAGGGAAAGGTGTCCAAAACTCTTGATGTCTGTCCCTGAGGTCCACAATAAACTGACTGAGATCAATAGGCTCACCGTTTGAAAGAGCATACATAAGTCACTCGCCTGCAACAGCTAAACTTCTTCTGCAAGCGGAGAACTCTGCAAATTCCTACTTTGACCTGTTTTCTGCCCCTCTGCTGACTGTTTGATTGCAACAAAACATACACTGTTGTCCTGCCAGGCACCTCATGAGGCAGTTAAAGCCCGAGATCACCACAACAGCAGGTCATGAGGCGGATTTCTTGAAAAGCATGGTGAGTGGGTGTTATTTTTCATAGGGGTGACCAAAAAAGCTGCTGTATGGGGCACTTGTGGGGCAACTTGAGCACAACTTTTTACTGTGACCATTCTACCGAATCCAACTTGAGCTACTACTAGGTGATATTATTGGCTGATAGAGTAAGTGCCCAGATCTAGACAAGCTGCTTGCGTACCATTGGCAGCAAAAACGCATTGACAACCAGAGCGTTTAAAACCCTAATTTAGTACTTTCCAAGGGAAACCGGCATGCAGATTTGCGCATCTCACAACCCCCATGATTTTTTCACTCCACTCTTTTCTCTCTGATGATTCTTTATTGCTTGTAATTGGTACGACCACAGAACCTCAGGAGTTAGATGCACTCGGTACTTATTGATAATGGTTCCAAGTAGTAAACAACGGGGTTGATACTGTGATAAGGCACGTGTCCCACTTTTCGTCGATTATAAGCTTGACTGCTATTAAACTACAGACATAGCAGTGGCAAACTTGACAACTTCTAGCCGTGGACGACGCACATTTGGGAACACTTGGAAAGCGTGCTCATTTTGGGCCTCCGTGACCTACATACCCATAGCTTTTCTCTAGAATTTCAATATAGGTTTGAGAGTGAGAGCCAGTGGATTTTGACGTCTATGCACACTAGATTTGTTTTCTGCACACGCGCAGGCTACCATGCTTCACGAGGCTAGCGCATACAATTCCTCCACAGGCCTTGTAGTTGTCACCATACCGCCGATTACAGAGGATTTAAGCAGCAGCTACAACGCTGCGGCGCGCCAGTATAACCAGGGCCTTATAAAGCTTGTGCAGGATTTCAATAGAGGCAGGAAAGGGAATGAAGTGAAGCTGGTAGATTTTTACAGCCTGTGTCATTCCTACATCACAGCAAAGCAGCAGCAGCAGCAGCACAAAGCTCAAGAGCAGCAGCAGCCAACACAGCCCCTTACAGTCGTCCGAGTCCTACAGCTGTCCATGAAGTGCTCGTTCCTTCGTTGGGTTAGGTGGGAAAGCTGGAATGCCATATCATCCCGGCTAGGCCTGCACCTATTAGTTGATAACGTCCACTTTAATGAGTTTGCTGCTGACCTTCTAGCAGACGCTGTTGCACTTGAGTTGCAGGATATGTTAGTGCCCTAAACTAGCCTACTAAGGCGCGACATAGATTATAAAAAATAGGCAATAAAAGGTTGCATTGCAATGACTTCTAGATGCCTCTACACTGAACCATGTCATGTCTTTATCGTAGCAAACAGTCCATTTTCTATCCTTGACGTGTACCCTGAGTATTACTTTCCATATAGAGAGAAACGGTTTATGCTTGTGGGGACAATACAGCCAACTTTAATAAAAGAAAGCTGCTTAAGCTTGTAATGTCACACTCATCTTAAGCAAGCTTTCCTTCGCTCTTTGAAAGTAGCAGAGGCATTTGACAACCCAAAGCACAACATTATAAACTGAAACTCGCCCATCAACTTCATCATCGCAATTTTTGACTTGTCTTCATCTTTGATCCTGATCTGGTGAAAAGAAGCACTCTCCAGGAAATCAAGGAACAAAAAGACAGTGCAGCCGTGCAACTTATCCAACAAATCATCAATCCTAGGGAGTGGGTACCTAGTGGGTACATATCTTGCACCATTGTTCAGCACACAGTAGTAGTCAATCAGTGAGGACTCCAGACCTCAGAACCAGCTGAACGCCGCAAAGGAACAGCACACAGACCTTTGCAACATTCTCCAAGAAGCCTCTGTTACTCTCCGCATCATCCTTTTGGGTGTGGGCGGCACCACCTAAAACACTCTCACTCTGGAGCCTTTCATGGAACTGGGTCTCGATTCTCAAAGAGTTAAGAAGCTTGCCTCCAAGCTCCATGTGCACTTTGTGAACTTTGCTGCTAAACTGGTCCATACTAGACGTGCCCTTTCCAGTACTATTATCAACTCTCATCAGGAGCCGGTTTCAGGCCAAGCCTGCAACCCTCTTGATCCCCATTTATTTTTCCTTTCCTTCTTGCGGTGGAGGAGCTTTACGGTACTCGGTACCAAAATGGCTCCTTTTCCTTATAAGATGTGGGGAGTGGTTTTCACTGCCTGCGTAGTCTTTTATTTTTCTTTTCTTTTCAATACACATGCGCAAGAACCCATCTTTTTCTGCACAAATAAAATCAAGACACGCACCACACGGTGATACACTCGGCTCTGTGAGTCCTTTTTCAAAAGTATTTGCCACCTGCTTGTGCACCTCCTCTTCTTCTTGCTTGCTCAACCAGAACGGCCTTCTAGATGTGGGTGTGGACTCCTCAGTCAATTAGTTGGTGTGTTCCACATCAAATTTTTGAGCTGGGCACTCTGCAACAGGCTCAGACACAACTTTGGGTTTCTGTGTGACTCGGCGACCTTCCTAATCCGTTCTTGACTAAGGAGCCCAGGGCTAATCGTTGGCAGCTCATTGCTGGCCCCGGCTGCAAACACTCCGCCCTGTGCCTGTAGTGATAAAACGGGTCTACGTGGCTGAGACCTTTGCTTTCACCTAGCTCAATTGTTCCATGACCCCTGCCCCTGTAAATAATGTCTAGCTGCTTCTTCTTCCTTTTTTTTCAATATCATCATAAAAGAATCGTGGCCTTCGGTATTGTTTTTAAGATGTCAGCGTATTGATATGTTTTGTCAGGATCCCACCTCAGAGTGTGCTTACAACAGCCACCTCGACAAACATGCTGAGGCTCAAGATTTAGTTCAGCTCCTGTCAAGCCATCCTGTTTTACTTTAAATCATGCTGTGATACTGCGATGATCAGCGATTCGCTCGTTGGAAGGTTGAATATCAGTGCTCAGCAAATTATGGTAAAAGTTGGGAGTCATGAGGATGTGATCAGGTCTACTTCTGTGTCTGCCTTAATACCCCACAAATGTGGCCTGTCCAGAGTCTCCCTTACCTCTACCAGTAATGAGCATATAAGGACCAGCGGCAGCAATGTCAAGGAATAGTTTACCAGCAAGATTTACCGATTTGCAGCAGGTGAGACAAGCATGTTGTAAGCACTTGAAGTCATTTTGAATGTCGTAGTGCTTGTCGGTAAACTAAGATAGATCACCTATGTGTGTGTTAAAATCACCCATAAATTGATCGTTAGAATTGTCAAAAGAAGCAGTGGTGGCCTCGTCGAAGAATGTCCAAAGCTCTCTGTAATGTCACTGTTGCTCCTATTATCTGTTTTAGAGTTTAGATAGACAGCGCCCAACGCTATATTACCAGGAATGTTGAATACCTGCCCTGCACACTTCAGCCAAATAGCTTGAATTTGCTCAGAAACGTGCCAAATAGTGACAAAGTCATGAATGCTTTGGTCTATGAGAACAGCAACTCTATTGCCTTTGCGGACAATCATGGTTGTAGGGATAGGGAGATGATACGATGATACACAGTATACGTAGGAAGTTCAGGTAGCAAAATTGGAAACGACATGTTTGTTCTAGACTCCACCAGCACTGCAATATGATGCTGTGCATTATGTTCACAAAGGCGTTCAAGCTTTAAATCACACACAAGATAATCAACATTGATCAAAGTAGTCTTAACAGCCATTGCCAGGCCGGTCTCCTTCCTAGTGCTTAGCACCATTTTCTCCCTCTTTCACGTTGTTTGTGGTATTCCTTTGCTTAGTCTGGGGTTTCGCCAGAGGGCGTTGGATCTCGGATACGGACTGGAGCAACGGCACCTGTCATGGTGGCCTTGTTAGATCAAGGGCTTGTGGGCTGTGAGGGATAGGCAGGGGGTGGAGGTAGCTTGGACTTGCTGCTGAGGGGGCTGCTGGGGGCGGTGGGTTTTGGTTTGCTGCTGCTGTTGCTTAGGTTTTTGCTGGGTGTGGTGGGGTTGGGCATGTTGCTGCTGAAAGGGCTGCTGGGGTTGGTGAGTTAGGTATTGTTGCTGGGGACGAGGAGGTTGGTATTGCTGATGATACTGCTGAGGGGGTGGTGTGTTGTTTCTGCCTGTGCAGTGTTGTGGCTGAAACTGCTGCTGCTGCTGCTGCTGGGCACCCAACATCTCATTGGTGAAGGATGTGACACAGACTAGATCGATGCAGCTGTCCATGTGAAGCCATCTGCACCAACCTCGATGTGCCTCCAGGAAAGGTAAACTGCTGCTGCTGCTGCTGCTGCTGCTGCTCTGTTCTTTGCTGCTACTAGGTCTGCTGCTGTGATTTCTAGCTTCCCTTTTTGAAAGAAGGTGCTCACTCCACGTGGGAAGCAGTCCTTGATTTCCCTATGCAGCTTGTTTTTCAGCTGTTCTGTACGTGTGCGGCTAAAGCTGACAGAAAAGTGTGGGTTGTTCCTGTGGTGCTGGGGCATGGTGGTGCAGCCTTCCATCAGGCTACACTTCACTTCCACTCCACTGATGCTTCCAAGGGGTGGGCTGCAGCTGACGCTGCCACGGAGCTGCCTGAATGCCTGCTGTCAATGATTCTGTGGAGACGGGAGGGCAGTTATCAGGTGGTTGGGAGGCAGAAGCCTGCACACCACCAGGAGTATATATTGCTCTGTTATTTGTGGGGGTTGTGTTCAATGTCTCGTCTCATCTGTATGATTCTTGTCGCGGATCTGATTGCATGTTGGCTCGATTTTCGTGAGTGCTGTGGCATGTATAGCATGTAGACCAATACCTCTGAGGCTGTAAAGTGGGTTCCTTGTGTGAATTCTGTAGATGGTGCCTGTTGCTCCTAGCAAGATGATGTGAAGGATTATACGGTGTCCGATTAAGCGAGGCATCAACAACTTTTGCTGTTCTCGTGCCTATTCTTCTTGTTGAGTAGGGGAAGTGTCTACACAGTACTTAATTTTGATTAAATGTATACCGTGTTTGTTTTGTTGTATCTCTTGGTTTCATAGCTAGGGGGTATGGATTGGCAGCGCCATCTGCTAGGTTAACATGAAAAACTCTTCTTGCATATTGGCAGACCTAAATTGATACGTGTTTGTTGGGTTTTGTTTTGGGCGTGGTTGCTGGGTCAGAGTAACTATGATTGCATCTGGCTTGCTAAAAATCCGTCGCTGTTGTGCATTGAGATTGGAAGGTAAGAGTCAGGTTGGGGTGATTTCTATCTGTGTCTCCTCTGAAGGGCATATAACGCCTTGCTTGTTGTACCATTTTTTCACAACTGCCTGCGTCTGCTCGTGCTACTAGCAGGCATGCATCCTGTGTACCTTGTTGGATCGCTTTCAGGATTATTTGTGACTCTTTATGATAGTAAAAAACAAAAAACTAGTAATGCCGCTTTTCCAATTTGCACCTCCTCTGCCCCACTGGCAACTTCCACCATCTACGTAGAATGACACAGACATCCAGCAGTGGCACTTGTAACTAGCCTAGAGGACCCCTCTCATCTTCACCATTCCATGATCATTTATCTTCTCACCCACCAGATATCCCACTTAAAACACCTTACCACAACATTCCAAAAGAGAAAAAACACCATTACCACTTAAGCGGCAACCCAACCTCCATATGCAAGCTCACCAACTAGCCTGCATCCATGCCAGTAACCAAAACCCAGTTCAGAAAGGGAAATGTGTATTCCTAGCTCATCTCAAACTTACCTCAAAAGTCATTTCCGCCCGCAACCCTCCTCCCCCACCAATGACCACCCTCATTAAACGACATTACCAAACCAGTTATGAGCCTAGGCATTCATGGTTTTCATGATCTCACTTCAGCAAACGAGGACCACATCATCTCTGGGAAACAACTTAAAAAATAAGTACACCCAAGCTCACTTTTTCTAAAAGCACGTTGCAGCACTTGACAGGCTTGCAACCATCGCTAACATGCCAGAAACAAAAGAGCTAAGCACTGCCTCCATTACACAGCTCCTTCAAGACAGAAATGCAAGTAAAAACACCATTCTTGTCTACCGTAAAAAATAAATTCCTCCTTTACAGGCCTGCTGGACACACATATTAATACATTGGCTCATCATGATGACGTGCTTCCTGATTCCGCAGACACTCAACCTCAACAGAGTGTGCCCACCCACGCAACTTCTGCAACACAACCACGCTCAGCAACGCACTAGATGCATTCTATTACCAATAATAACTTCATTAGATATCCACCTCCCGCACACAGAGATCTACCGGCAGATAGAAGGCAATTTAACCAGACTTCTGTGTTTGAACCTTGCTCAGAACCACATACGTCTTCCTCTCCCACTACTATAGCAGCCGGATGTCCATCAGAACTCCAAAGACCTGCCACTCAAAATGCACCAACACCTTCATCAATACAAACATTCCCTCCAGACGCCAATGCTCTGCCCAGAAAACGCGCAGCATACAACAACCGACCCCACACGGGGTCCTTTCAAGCACAGCGTAATTCCACCGCAACAATACCAGCTTCTCGTTTATCACAAATCCCAGGCTCACAACGCTATTCACAAAGAAGCTCCAACCTAACAAAAAGAAGTCATGACTCTGTAGGCTTAATGTCTGTACCATCTCCCAACCTGCCCCAAACCACAGCCATCAAATGCCTGTCTAAACTCGTACCTACTACCCAGCTTGCCGCTCCCTCACAAAACCAGCCAGAAAAACAAGCACGGCAGACACAATCTACTCCCCCACAGACCACTAAAAAGAGACGCAGCCAGACAGAAAGCCAACAACACCTCCCCCTCACTCAACACTTAGTTCCTTCTACATAACAACCAACCAACATCCAACCCAAGAAACACACAAACCGCTCACAAACCGCTTGCCACAATCAACCCGCAACACAGATGCTTACACAAACAACTACCTCCTCCATCCCGCAAGACAATAGTACCAACCCCTTCACACAGAAGATAATAACATAAACTCAATCTACCGCATCCACAATAACCCAGCCTTTGAGAATACAGACTACACAGAACCAAACGCACAGCACAGACCACAACAAAAAAGAAAATGCGAGCTCCTCGATGTAACTTAGGTTGAACCCAATGTTTACCTAGTCTGAGTCTGACCCCCTTGCGCACTACCCATATTTAGCAAAAACTTTGGACGCACAAGAAAGACAAGGCCTTCTCTATGACACCCACTGAGGCCATAACACTCTTTATCATGATGATTTGGACGTCCACCACATAGACGATCGGGAATTTTACATATGGCAACAAAAGGGGTAGAGATGCTGTCCCCCCACAAAGACAGAAGCAACACCACAAACACTATGCCCCTATGACTTTAAAAAGATGGGCCCTATCCTATACGAGGTAGGCGGGCTAGTGCCCAAAAAAACTCAATCTGCTGCTTGTACTGATATTGAATGTGCATTCTGTGAAATGTGCTTTTACAACCTAGGATTTGAATCACTGGATCTGCTCCCTCCCTCTAAGTACATGTACATATGCGACGTCTGTAATCGTACCTACCATTGGCAGTGCCTACTAAAAACCAACCACTACACTGCCAATGAGCGAGAGGCTATTGACACCAGCAACACATGGGCCTGCCCAGCTGAATTACCTAATGAAAATGAAAAGAAAGAACGGACGGACGGACCTTTAAATCTCTCCAAAAAGAGTTGGTTAAAGTCTCTCAAAAGAGAGTTGGGGAAAGTTTCCAACATAGGAGCCAGAAGAACCGCAAAATACTCGTGGAAGTTTTAGACGCAGCCCCCAAATGTACGAAGAGCATATAACGGCACCAAACCCACCACAATCTGCACCGTACATACGCCTTAATGATCTTGAAACACAAGGGTTCTCTGCCACCAAAAAAGGAACTCCTATCGTCCTTACAACTTTCAGAACGATGCCAATTTTGACATCCAGTCCACCGACCCTCAAGCAAACATTGTAGCCACTGGGCGCTGTGAGTACCAAATCACTGATATTGATCTTATGAAGCACCAAGGAAATGACACCGAATCTCCCTCAGACGACCCCATACTCTCAGAAGTGTACATTGCCACAGTAGCTTGCATGTACAACGTAGACGGAACATGCAAATGCATGCTCACCCCTGAGCGCCTCAACATTATACAAAGGGCTTTTGAAAAGATGAAAAACAGAAGCGAACATGACAACATTCACCCGCTCCCCGTGTGTCTGGCATCTGAGCTCGTGGGCCTCATCACACACCAAGATATCTCTACCTCCAGACATGCAAGCCAAAAGATTAATAACTCATTCTCACGGATGCTTCCCCCACATCATCACCGCCCTACAAAAATGGGCCCTAGTCACTAAGATAAAATGACACTCCCTCTTGACCATGACCCCACACTCTCTCAATACTGGAGTGAACTTCCAAGATATAGGGCCTTCGGGGCAAACTGCAACGCCTTTTCCTCTAAGTTCACTAGCTTCTCTATTTGCCATCCCATTTACCATAAGAACACCATGTACTTAGATACAAGGCATGCCATTTACTCTGCTGCCCTTAGCACAGAGACAACAGCTACCTTCATGTTTCTTTCCTCCTGGAATAAAAGGATAAACAATTTTCCCTACGCATCGCTCTACCGCAGATTCCCGCACATATGCAAATTATTGGGCTCCATACCATCAGACCAACTTCATTATGCAGAAATACCCTTCTGGAACAATTTACAGACGCTCCTTCCCAAACACACTTGGGAGATGAACATCATTGCCATATGGGATACTAAAGGCAGAAACTGCCTCAACACTTGCAAAAAAATCTGGCTAAAAGAGCTTGCCAAAGAAATTCCTGAGGCAAAGTGGTAAATCAATTACATTCATAACGACCCCAACCCCTCTGCACTTAGCATGAAAATAATCCTGGCCTTAATGAAGTTAAGAAACTACCCAGCGACCACCTTCATCAAACCCTACAAGGCCCTCAAAATAAAGATAGTACCCTGGGCCCACCTCAAAGCTCTGACGAAGCAACCCAATACAGCTCCAGCCCAAACCTGATCCATATAGTACAAGATTGGGGGGACTGGACCTACACGGCAGTCTTAAAAACACGAGAAATAAAGAAGGGCAAGACACAGGATCAGGTGTGTACCACCCTTGCTTGGACATACCCCATTACGTGGACCCAAGAGGCGCGGGTATATCCAATTGCATCTCACGTGCAGAGCTAGCAGCTATAGCAGCCGCAATCATTCGCGGCTACTCCCATAAAGCCACAGATAGCCTAACCTCAATGCACCAACCAAAAACCAGCTGTCACACCCAAACCTCCATCGCCATCACATCCAGGGAGATGTCCTCCACTCCGTTGCCAAAGCAATTTACCAGTCACCATTGCCCATTCATAACTACAAAGTCAAATCCTACACGGATATTATAGGCATTGAATATGCTGACGCTCTTGCCAGAAAATCAATCACAACTCACTTTGACGTTGCGGATACCTCCACCAAAACTGCTGCCCCTGAAGAAACTCCCTTCTACAGCATCTTCTGGCTTTCAATAGAATACGAAGAACATTGAATCATACAATTGCAAATCACTCAAACACAGCCCAGTCACCTACCTCAAGACTTTGGTACCTTTCCAATTACCATGAAGCTTTGCAAGCACACATGCACCCCCTCCACAAACTAGGAAATGCCATACCCTTTAAAGCACCAAAAATGCTACCAGACCCTTATCACACCCGTTTCTTAGAAGTGGCAGGGGGAGACCGAGAGCGATTTAGCAGCACCGCCAGCCACTAGCAGTTCCACCTTCCCCAGACAGCACCGATCCAAAGATCTCAGCATTCGGCAAACGTGACATCCACCTCATCGAGATCAAGTACTGTGAGGACACTAGACCTTAAAATTAGCTGAGCGCCGCGCAGGAACAGCACAAAGGCCTCTACACCATCCTTGGTTTCCCTGCCCGTGTGTCTGGCTGTGTAGGGTTAGCTTTTTTTTTACTATGGGGATAGTAGGTCGTAGACCGCTGCTCTGCGCCCAGGATCCTCAGGTTTTTTGTGCTCCTTCTCTGTTCTCTCTTCTCAAAGGGTTTCCCGTGAGGCAAAAAAAGAGCCTGAGGGCTTCTTTCAGCTCGGTTTGGGTTTTGCAATTAAGAGGAGGTATCAGTTTCGTCAGGGGGAGTTGTGTTGGAGCCTGTTTTGGCGCACCAGTCATTGCTATGGCTTAGTTTACTCTTATCCTGGCTGACTCTTAACTTATCTTGCCTTCGTGTCTGGTTGCTCTTTTGGCAGGGTATCCAGGCCTCAGTTTTTTCAGCTCGCCCTCTGTTTTGCTCTGCCACTCTAGTCTTCCTCGCGCAACTTCCTATGGTTTCTTTGGATCCAACTTTTTCCGCCTGAACTTTTTCCCCTTCAACGACTCCCCCTTGCCTCCTTTTTCCTGTCCAACTAGCCTCTCTTGCTGCCCTTCTTCTTTCAATTTCCTTTATTTTACCCGCGTAGAAGGGAGATTTGTATCTCCCCTTGATCTAAAACCCTCAAAAATAATCCTTCAAGCAGCCTCCATTACCATCCACACCATCCTTTTGGGAGGGGGTGGCACCACCTACAACAGTCTCACGCTGGAGCCTTTGGGTCTTGACTTTTGAAAAGCAAAGAGACTTGCTTCCAAGCTTCATGTTCATTCTGTCAATTACGCTGCCAAACTTGTCCATGCATACCAGATGTGTCCTGTGTCCTTTCCAATATTATCATCAACTCTCATCCCGAATCAATCTAAGCCCAAGTCTGCAACCCTCCTAATCTGCATTGATTTTATTCTTATTCTATTGGTGGGCGTTTTACGGTACCCGGTATCAAAGTGGCTCTTTTTCTTTAAATAATGTGGGGAGTGGTTTTCACTGCCTGCGTAGTTTCTTCTTTTTTCTTGCAATAAAACGGAAGGATATTGGCTGGAAGGGAGGAAAAACAAGATAAAAAACTATCAGGCTGAGCCACCACAGTTTACCAAAAACGTGAAAACAGGAACTGCAGATATGAAGACACAACAAATTCAGCCTGTACTATCTTAGTATTCGCACGGTTTGCAAGAACGTGGTCGTTTTGGCCCATTCCTACCAAAAAATGTGTGACTTGGTTTACTAAAGCTACTGTGCTGATCAGCTTGACATCAATGTGCCAGAGTAGTTACGGCACTGTGCTGCCAGGGACATTACAATATAATCATTCTTGACTAGTGTCTTATGCCGCTACTAGTAATAATTCAGGGGAAATAGGCATGTGCGGAGCAAGCCATGATTCCAGTATTAAACATCCTTATTGGCGAAGGACAAGCCTGAGTCTGTTAGTTGCAGATGTGATGTAATTAATCGCTATTTATCAGACAGGCTCCCCTGATAATTGTTATTTGACTGAAGACATTTCGGAAAGACGGAGTCGAGGTACTTCTGCTTCTTTTCCCAGCCACCTGTATGCATAAAAGGGGAGTGAATTAACGACTGGAAACTGTGTTACGTATATGCCAAATACCATAATATGCAAGTAAAATTGTTGAGAGCAATCCTGCCAAGAGTACAAGCATGCATAGATGATAAAATGAATGACATGAGAGCTTTCTGGCTTCCAACATCTTGCAATCTGTCGAACTGTAAACCTTCAAAGCTGCTGCTGTATGTAATTGTTGCCAAAGCAGCAGCAGCTTTGGCAAGAAATCACATACATCACCACCTGAAAGGGATCTATAAACCCAGGTTTAGATTAGCTCAAGAAAGTCTAATTGCAACAGCATAACCAAAGGGACTTGCCAAAGAGAGTTTTACGGTACCGGTACCTAAGTGGCTTCATTTCCTGTGGGAAGCCTACGCAATTGTTTCATTTTTTCTTTCCCTAAGGATTCTCTCCCTAAGAGCACTGGCACAAGTATGGAGACATGGATTTAATACCAATGCTATTGTCTAATACCCCTCAACTTAGGAGGCAATTGACGTCTTGGATTTACTGGATACATATCCAATTAAGCGCATTACCTGCAGAATGAAAGATGAGGGAACCATTTTCATAAGTTGACTCCCAGTGGTTCAGATGCTTGTAGTGAACAACCTTCACATGCTCCCTCCACTCCTCAGGATGCGTGTTCTGAAACAGCATGAAGCCAGACTGCAATGGTAATATAGCATGAAACAGCATGAAGCTTAAACAGCACGAGGCCAGAAAGATAAAAGTGTAAAGCCTCCGAATAGAATGGAACCAATACCAATAGTTACATGCAGGCTTTTTGCTATTAATTGCGGTGTTTAACACATTTTCATGCATCATTGCGGCTGCAACACAATTCCATGCATCACATGTACCACATACCTGTTCAAGGAATGGGTCCTCCCAGTACATAGATGGTGGGGAATCCGAGTACACCCTATTCACCATACTCATCGTCCAATCAGTAGACCGCAAAAAAATCACGCCAGAATTTAGACGTATTGTGTCTTGGCTGCAGTAGCGTTGTCATGAAAGTGCAGTAGCGTTAGTCATGAAAGTGCAGTAGCGTTAGTCATGAAAGTGCAATAGTGTTAGTCATGAAGGTGCAGCACAGCATACTAAACGTACACTTGCTTGCGTACTTGCAACGAATTTGGATACCCGACAAGTTTAACTATAATCTTGACGATTTCAGTATTACATGCTGTGGGTTTCCACCAGCTACCTACGTGTTGGGTTACTAGTTTGAGCAAGAGCCGGCAACTCTGACACAAACTTTGTGTTTGATCTCTGCCACAGGTATTGCACAACATTCTGAGATCTGAGGTCGTGTTCAGGAACACAAATTTCCAGGTCTGTTACGAGCTACGCACTTAATCTCTGGCTTAAAAACCATGTAGTACAGTACATCTTATGTACAGAGCTCATAGCTATAGCAGCTGCAATCATACATGGCTATTACCACGCACATAGCTACAGACAGTCGTCACCAAATGAAAAAACGGCTCTCACACCCAAATCTCAACCTCCAACACATCATGAAAATCATCAGTTCTCTGCTTCAGCTGTAGAACTGGAGTTCTTGCGTAGTGAGCGTAGGCTGAGATCTGGCAGGCACTTTGCATAAAGTGCTGTGTATTCTCGTTTTAGGCATTCTTTTTATGCCTTGCTTTTACTCGGGTGTTTTCTTTTTGGTCATGAGGACAAGAAGAGCAGCCTGAGCCGTGGAGGGAGATGCCCTTGCCCCGGCCACAAGGGGCCGTGGCCGTGGCCGAGGTAGGGCAAAGGTAACAATGCAGCAGCGTCGCATGCCCACGCCCAAGGGGGCGTCGCAGGGCAAGAAGATGGAATCGCTGCGCGTGCAACGCTTAGAGGAGGCCTCCTGCCCTCAGTTTCCCTGATTCGATAAGTGGCACGCACACTGCAAGTGCTCTCTCGCTCTCAACGTTCGCTTTGCACTCA
>Ga0307968_1001627_pt1 | contig 18468 bp, 21 predicted proteins | sample OrgLakmetagen650_FD_201834 | JGI IMG/M metagenome (GOLD analysis project Ga0307968, IMG submission 201834) | Saline water microbial communities from Organic Lake, Antarctica - #650 | ecosystem: Environmental > Aquatic > Non-marine Saline and Alkaline > Saline | place: Antarctica: Organic Lake...
TAGACTTTTTCTTTTTCTTTCTGAGCTTATGGATTTATTTGTGGCTGGCCGAGACCAGTCAGCAGCCGATCAGCCAAACAACCTGGCTGAAGGTCACCCCCAATTGTAACCAATTGTAACCAATTGAATGCCTTTGTAATCCAAACTAAACTAAACTTAACTTAAGACATACTGGAGCATTTAGCGATGTCGCGAAATGCAAATCCGTTTCCTGAGCGGAGTCATGTTGTTGCATTTTCGTGATGAGCAGGAAGTTAAATACAACATCGATGGAGCACAGTTGCAATCTGGCCACTTGTTGTTGTGATGACGTGTGCTTGGTGCAAGCGCTGTCTGGGGTTGGGAATGGCAGGTCTTTATCGCTGTGGAAGTTTGCATACACCTGCCATGCCTGTTTACACAAGATAGACCTGGAGTTGCACGACCTAGGGTCCCCAAGCGCAGCGCCACTATTTTAATACGCTCTCTGCCTCATGCGCGGCCCAATTGGCAAGATTCACTTTTACAAGTTATAAATGTTTGCTGTCTGTGGGTGCTAGATATGGAGCACGCCAATTGGGGCGCACATGCTCAATCTGCAGTGGCGTGCACCTCATTTTAACAGGTCACAGCCTCTATCAGATCACACACTGAACCTTGTCCCTTTTGAGAGTTGTTGCGGAGTACAAATGGTAAATACCTACAGATCATTGCAAAAGAAAGTGAGTGTGGAGACCCACCAGGTGGTCAGGCGTGGAATTTGAGCCAGTTCCCTCTCCCAAACAAAGATGTATACACCCATGATGGTTTGAAATAACAATACAAGGGTCGCCTGCCAAAAATCTGGCAATAATGCCACACAGGCTTAACAGCTATCCCCTTTGACCCCAAACTTCTTATTACAACCAATTACATGTACAGAACAATGTTTACACACATAAAAGAGCATACCAGGAAAGCTGCTCGATTGCCCCCTCTGTCAAAGTACCAAGATGTCAAGATACACTTGTGACCAAGACGCACAACAGGAGGTCAAGGTGCCTGGCAGCAAGGCTTGCCTTTGATGCTGTGGTCCAGGTCCGTGGGCAGAGGTTTTCCCTCTGGTGTTTGTGATGGCTAGGAGCAGCTATTAATAACTAACAGCCACAACGGCAGTCCTGAAAGCGCGAACCTAACCACGTATCTGCCGTTTCGGCGTTTTGCTCGTTCTAGCCCTGACAGGCACCAAATGAAAACCCTGTGCACAAGGAACTGGACCACGCCAACAAAGGCAAGCCCTTTTTCTTGTTAGGGGGTTGGGGCACTTAACACAGCCTCTGCAGTTTTCTAATTTTCCCCTTGAAGCATAACCCATGGACCAATATGCCTGGCAAGAAGTTACTCAAACCAGGTCTCACGTGATACAGATTATCACGTGATACATATCAGGCCAAAGGAAATGCAATCCACACAAACAACAGGATACGGCAGATCATGCAAACAGCCACACGAAAGCCGCCAACATTGAGCAGGTGAAAGCAACGCATATACACTGTAAACATTGAGCAGGTGAAAGCAAACCGCACACGCTGTGAGTCACAAGACACAGCTTTAAGGGAACTGTGTTAAGGTTGGAAAGGTGAGCTGGGAGCTGAGCCAATACAGCACATTAAAACAAGTAGGGTGTGATCCTGCGGATAACAAGAAATGGGGCGGAGCCTGCGCTGCAACATGCATTGAATTTGTACCTAATGTAGTGAGAGCAATTCAGGGGGGGCTGCACTCCCTCTGCACCCCACTGCTCCTGTTCAACCTGACATGGCAGCCTGGTCTTTGCAATGAAGAGCGGCATGAGTTCGACAATTCAGGGGGGGGTGCGCCCCCCCTGCACCCCCCCGCTCTTGCGTTTGCACAGTCCCTGTCATACCATTCCGTGTCTGAAGCTGTTTGCTTGCCAATGGTGTGTAATACCTCCAATTTATACCTCAACAGCTGTGTGCTCACGGGTGAGCGAGCAATTCAGGGTGGCTGCAATCCTTCTTCTGCTCCTCTGAACGCCTGAGCTCCATACGATTGTTCAAAGCCACCACCTCTGGCTGAGCTGCTGCTTCCTGTGCCTGCTGAGTGGCATTGCCAGGCTGAGACTGTTGCTCCAAGTGCTGGGCCAAGTGCTGGACGCGGGTCCTCTCCCGGGCCCTCACTCGCCTGTCCTCCCAGTGCTGTGAAGCTGCTGCCGTCTCAGCTCTGCTGCTGCAAGCGCTGCTAGCAAATTGGGATCGGGCGGCCTTCTACCACACTCAAAGACACTACTGAGAAGAAGGGTTAAGAATTTGAAGGGAAACATTCTAAGTATATGATGAATACACCCAATTGTATCCCGGGGGGAACAGTGACACGCGGCCTCTTCGGGGTCGCGCGTGGAGGAGGGTTTGACCGGGGTGTTCCGGAATCAGCGCAAAATAGGCTATTGTTTCATAAAATTTTTACACTGAAAGATTGCCTGGCTGGCTCAACGCTCTATTCTTTTGCCACGTTGTGGGGTGAACATAAAGGGACTACGCCCAGGGGGGCTCCGCCCCAAAAACAGCCACTCACTTGTTTCCGGTGTATTTACACACGGCCGGGCTCTCATAACTGCTGCCTTTCAGGTTGATGAACTCCACCTGTGTATGAAAAAGGCAAGGGGCTGCCTTCACAGACATGATGCACACTAACATGAGTACACACTGAAATGTGCCTGCCTGAAATGACAGGGTGGACCTTCTAAACCTGGCCAGCGTTGAACGACGATAGCAAGGGCGATACAACGACCACAGTCATTACAGTCATTACACCCCTTCTATGTTACTTACACAGGCACAGCGTTTAAATGAGACTTACCGGGCAGCCAAGGCCTGGATCATCACCTGTGAGCACACAGTGCACACGATTTGCGTGCATTAGCATTTGAAGGTGCCTTGACGATCAAGGTCAATACTTATTACAAGAAACAGTACAATCCAATATGTAATGCATTTGCGAGCTCCATTTGCTAGAGAGCGTGATAATCTGTTTCTGCAATATGTACTATGTACTTGCATAACTTCTTATATGAGTGCATGCACATGGAAGTTATGCGTGTACATGCGTGCTTGTATGCTTACATGTGTGTGTGTATCTGTGAGTAGTGTGTGTGTGTGTGTGCGGGTGTGTGTGCGTGCCGTTATATCGATACGTACAAGCACTTTTCAACACTCACTTCCATACGATGCTACAACAGGGCCCTCCACAAGTATGGGCTCAGACTCTTGAATGTACTGCATGGGGCTCTTGCGGTCACTCTGCAGCAAGATGTTTTGTGTGTGAGTCTTTATGTGCGTGTGTTTGTGTGTGCATCGCTTATGTACGTGTGTGTGTATGTATGCACCTGTGTGCGTGCGTGTGTGTATATGTGTATGTGTGTGTGTGCGTGTGTGTATGTGTGTGTGTGTGTGTGTGTGTGTGTGTGTGTGAGAGAGAGAGAGAGAGAGAGAGAGAGAGAGAGAGACCGCTGTGTGTGTGCGTGCACGGATGTGTGCAAGTGTGTTGCATGTGCAAGAGTGCACGTTTGTGTTGTGTTTACGTGTACGTGTGCATATGTGTGTGCGTATAAGTTAGGTATGTGTAGAGTGTGTGTGTGCATGAGTGTGCGTGCATGCATGTGAGTATGTGTGTGTGCGTATGTATGTGTGAATTTGTACGTGCTGTGTGCGCGCTGCGTACATTTATGTGTGTACACGTGTGCTTGTGTGTGTATGTATGTTTGTGCTAGTGTGTGTGCTGCTTGTATGCACGCACGTGCATGGGCGTATGAGTGCGTATTTGTGTGTGCATTTGCGTGTGTGCCTGTTTGTATGTGCGTGTGCACGTGTGTGCGTATGCTTGTGTGTGTACATGTGTGTCCGTGTGTGTGTGTGTGTGTGTGCTTGGGTGTGTGGTGCTTGTTTGCACGCACGTGCATGTCCGTAAGAGTGCGTGTCTGTATGTGCATTTGCATGTTTTAGTGTGCGTGTTTGTATATGCGTATGTGTGTGTACGTGCGTGTGTGTGTTTTTGTGTGCGTGTGTATGTGTGCTTGTGTGTGCTTGTGTGTGTGTGTGTGCCTTGTGTGAGCATTTGCGTGTGTATGAAAGCGTGATTGTATATGCATGTGCATGTGTGTGTATGTGTGTGCGTGCATTTGCGTGTTATGTGTGTGCGTGCGAGCGTGCGTGTTTGCGTGTGTGCGTGTGTGTATGTGTGCTTGTGTGTGCTTGTTTGCGCGCACGTGATGTGCATATGAGTGCGTGTTGTGTGTGCATTTGCATGTGTGTGTATGTGTGTGTTTGTGCGTGTATGAGAGTGTGTGTGTGCGTATGTGTGTGTGCTTGCGTGTGCGCTGCTTGTATGCACGCACATGCATGTGCGTATGAGTGTGTGTTTGTGTGTGCATTTGCATGTGTGTGTGTGTGCGTGTGTGTGCGTGTCAGTGTGTGTCTGTGTGTGCGTGTGTGTGCGCGTGTTTGTGTGTATGTGTGTGCGCGCGTGTTTGTGTGTATGTGTGTGTGTGCGCGTGTTTGTGTGTATGTGTGTGTGCGTGTGTGTGTGCGTGTGTGCGTGCGTGTGTGTGTGCGTGCGTGCGTGTGTGTGTGTGTGTGTGTCTGTGTGTGTGTGTGCTTGTATGTTTGTTTGTTTGCGCGTGTACATGCGTGTACATACGTGCATCCACTTCTCAGTGTGGCTCGTGATGCCATCCCCCAAGCCCAGTCCACTCGTGGCTCGGAGGTCGCCCTCAAAGGCCTGCATTGTAATGTCCCCAAGAGCAGGATGCCGGTGTTTCTTTCTTCCTTTGAGCGTGAATCTTTTCAGTTGAGCATCGCGTTGTTCTTCCCGCTTTCTCTCGCACCTGGCCCCTCACGGTCGTGGGAATCGCATCTACGGTAGCTTTAGGCGTGCCGGGGGGCAAGCCAGGCGCATCCTGTCTGTATATAGTGGTCCCCGGTGCAGCTGCCGGAGCGGGGCTGGACTCCTGCTTGCTGGCTTTGGTAGCAAGTACACAGGTTCCTGTGCTGCTGGAGACAAGGGACAGGGAGGCAAGGGACTGGGAGGACAGGAGCTGGGGCAGTAGCTTATGTGCTGCTGCTCTCAGAGCCATGTTGAACACAGGGTTCAATTCTATAAAAATACTTAAGAATGAAACAACAAAACATGTGATTTCACCTAATGCTCTTGAGCTCTCCACCCTGTGTTGCAATCCTCCATAATGGCCACTATGGAACACCAACCCATGAGGCACCAACAGCTTGAATGCAGAGTGAGAACAACATTCCAAAGACAGCTGCAAACAGACAGACTTTTGATCCCTCACATCTTGGCCCTCGTGGTCTGCTTTCAGATACTGCGATCAGATATGGAGAACGTGATGGAGCATGCAGCAGCTAACCATGGACATCTAGCTCTGTCTGCGTTGGGGCCCTGTGGCAGGCGAGTCCGGTAGACGTGATAAGGACTTCTGCGCTGACAATGACCAATTGGTCCCCCCTTAGATCCAGCCCAATGATGCCCATGAATGGCACCAATCCCACAACTGCAGGAGCAAAGTGCTGCAAGCCAGTGCGACCTCTGCAGCGGGCGTCATCTCGACCCTCAGCTGTCGCTTATTTTCAGGTCATACATTTACATACATAAACACAGACGTATACACATACTCTCGCAGATGCGCACGCACACAAATTCACATACACACGCACATCAACACACAACAAACATACAGACACACGCACACATATGCACACACACACACACATATGCACACACACATACACACACACACGTGCACACACACGCGTGCACATACACACACGCACACACACACACACACACACACACAAACACATACTCATACACATACATACACCCACAGCACGCATATGCCTGGCACTTCTGCTCTGCCCTTTTCTTGCTCTACCCCCACACACAGCGTAATCAAAGGTTTGCCATCCTGTATTTGCCAATCAACATTTAAACATTATATATCAGCGTTCTTATTTGGCGCGTATTTGATTGCTGCTTTCAGCACTTGACAGGTGTTAATTTCAAAACTGGACACTTTGCTTTGCTTTGCCACAGGTATACACACGAGTGACCTTGTGTCCAAGCTCCTCCTGCAATCCACCGCCTCCACTCAGTGGCAGGCCCATGGGGACGGTGGTCTGCTGTCTGTCCATGTAGCATGCAGGTGGGTGCGATTACCGCCTGTGCATGTGGGCAGGCCCACAGGCATGTGTAAGATGCAGGTAAGGGCGATTACTGACTGTGCATCCTGGCAGGCCCACGGGCATGGTGACCTCCTGGGTATCCATATAGCACGCAGGTGGGGGCGTACCTGGGTGCGTACCTGCCTCTGTCACAGTGGTAGATGGGTACGTACCTGCCTCTGTCACAATGGCAGGTGGCAGTTGATCACAGTGGCAGGTGGCAGGTGGATACGTACCTGCCTCTGTCGCAGTGGCAGGCCAGCGGGAAACTGTGGCTCAAGCCACAGGTACAGAGATGCAAGCAGATACTTTTGTTTCTGTGCTGTACCTTAATCTTACACAGCACTCTGTGGCACCCTGTGCTCTGTGTGCCTCAATTGTACACGGCACCCAGAATAGGTGTGGCTTGCAAGCAGCATGCTGTTTGAGGCAACTACCTTCAGCCTTCAGCGCGATAGGGTTGCTTTTGATAAATGTGTTGTTTACAATGCCCATCACCACAAAAATCAAGCGGTCCATGGACATTGAGCTTGTAATTAAAATGCAGCAATTTGCAAGACCATAAAGGCACACGCGCTCTCTTCACACATACATACATACATACGTATGCACACGCAGCACAGCACACACACTCGTTTCCTCATGCAGGCTCTTGTCTCACGGCCTACGATCCACCCCTCCTGGAGCAGCACGCCTTGCCCTCACACGAGCCTACCAGCAATGCCTAGAAAGCGTGGCTGCCGCCCTCGGGCAACACGCAGGGACCGAGCGCCGCAAGCACAAGCCCACGGGTGTCAGAAAACACAAGCATAAGGAGAAAAGGAGCATTGGTGACAGCAGCAGCAGGAGCAGCAGGAGCAGCAGCAGCAGCAGCAGCAGCAGCAGCAGCAGCAGTGAAATTGACAGCAGTGTGTGCAGTGATACTAGCAGTGATGGTGGCAAGGACCGGGGAGGCTGTTGTAGTGGTCGTAGCAGCGATGGATGCAGCGATGGAGAGCCTGGTAATGGCATGGCTGATGAGGATCTCGGTAGCAGAAGAGGCGCTACCAGAACGACCAGCAGCAGCAGCAGCAGCAGCAGTCGTAGTAGCAGCACTAGCAGCAGTAGTAGCCGATGCAGCAAGGATGCATGTAATTGTTGCTCGCCAGGTGCGGTCATGTGTCGAGATCTTGCACGATCTGGGCAACATCGCAGGCGTGACAAGCCTCCACAGAGGGGCAGGCAGAACTCAATTGGCACCTGGATGCCCCCTTGCTTTAGCTTGCAAAATGCTGGGGCATTTGCGTACATAGCCCTTGTGCGATCCGTTCTGGGCAGCAAGCAGGTGTGTGTGTGTGTGTGTGTGTGCGCGTGTGGAAATAAATGAGGTGTGGGTGTGGGTGTGGATTTGGGTTTGAGTGCAGGTACGGGTGCGGGTGCAGTAATGATTAATTTGTGCGCGACAGACATGTGCGGTGCGTTTGGGGTATGTGCGTACATCTAGGGGTGTAGGCGTACAATAATTCCATGCAATCTGTCCTGAAGAGCAAGCAAATTTTAAATGTTTAGCGCGAATTAGACATGTGTGTTATAATTGGGCTATATGCATACAATGGTCTTGTTCAATTCATCCTGGGAAGCTAGTAGGAGATGTTTGTGTGCGTGTGTTCAAGCATGTGTATGTGAGCGCGCATGCATGTTTTTTGTGTGTGTATGTGTGTGAATACTTACTGCTACCTTCCTGGTGGTACACGTGTCTTTCAGAAGCAAGCTCAACCTCAAGACCACAAACTGTGCTGCACTTAATCCCACGCACGTCCTAAATGTCTAGGGTTGGCCAGAACCATGTATATATGGTATATTTACGGTATCTTTGGTTAAGAAATCACCAAATATGTGGTTATATACGGTGCAGGGTTGTTCGGTCCGTTTTTTGGGAGCAAGGGTTTGTTTAATTTCGTGAAAGTTCTAGAACCCTCGAACTGTTCGAAGGGTTTGATGTGCAATTTTGAGAAACGGGCCCTTGGGCTCCTCCCCCCTTCCTCCCCCTTCCTCCAAATCTTCCCAATTAGTTGTGTATGTTTGTAAATAATGATAGGGGAAAGAAAGGAGCCAGAATGGGACCATGTCATCATCGTAGAGCAGAAAAAGGAGAACCTCAAGGTGCAGTGCAAGTACCGCGTTGTACAAATCCATAGGAGTTCAAAATTGTGTGACAAGTGTGGCCCAAAGACTTAAAAATTCCCTGGCCTGATACAGATTACAGATCATATTTCATTTATAAATCATTGAACATGTTACTTTTACTGCAAGGAAAGAGTGGGACTGAACTGGAGGTGGCTGCTGTCCCTTGCTATTTTGACAGGCGCATGCTGTAAAGTTCAAAGAGCTCTTGAAAGTTTGTCAAACTTTGATCGAACTCCAAACAGCACTTTTCAAACTCGTTAGATTGCGTGATAGTTCGCAAACCCTAACTTTTTGCCAAACCTCACCCTGAACAACCCTGATACGGTGTATATATATGTATATGGTTCTGGCCAACCCTATTAATGTCTGTGCTTCTTTGTCCTTGATAGGTGTGTGGGTTGAGCAGCTCAGCCTCAAGACTAGAAACTGCGCTGCACTCAATCCTACATGCCCTAAATGTCTGCTTCTTTGTACTTGCGCTTGACAGGTGTGTGGGTTAACCGCTGCCTCCCTGGATCGTGCATGCATTTTGCTGGTGCAAAGTTTCCTTGCAGCTCAGTCTCAGGTTCCGTGGGGCCCTACACAGACAAGCCCACCCGTAAGCAATGTGCGGCTGCTGATGGTGCCTGGACTGCAGCCTAGTGATTGGGACGTTGTCAAGGGTGGGTTTGCCGTTCGGCAGTGCTTCGGGTGATGCTGAAAGATGAGGCATTAAGTGATATCGTATGTTAAATGTTGGGTGGTGTTGGGACTCGTTTTTTCTAGTCCACCAAACATCCTGATTGTTTTTGAGGTTGGATTAGAAAAAATGAAAGAATTCCAGGTGAACTGGAGAAAATCGGGGGAAGATTGGGATCAGAGGATGCAGGTCTAAGGGGAAAAGTCAGGAGGTGATTTGGGGATGGCTTGGGAGGCGATGACTGGAAGGATGTATGAAAATGGTTCAGATCTCTAGTGCGTTTTCTTATGCAAGGAATTCTGTGTTTACAATGCTGAATAATGCCTGTGTATTGTGACTGGAAGGATGTATGAAACCTGTTCAGATCTGTACGTGTGTATTCTAACGCAAGGAAATCTGTGTATACAATGCCGCATAATGCTTGTATATGGTGACTGGAAGGATGTATGAAACCGGTTCAGATCTGTACGTGTGTATTCTTATGCAAGGAAATCTGTATATACAATGCCATATTTGCCTGTGTATTGTGACTGGAAGGGTGCATCATAGGTTCAGGTCTGTACATACAAATAATTATATGCAAGGAAGTATAAATATACCGTATAATGCCTATAGATACAACATTACAACAGAGGCAACTGGCCAAACTTGATACCTTTTATGCATTATACATGATTGACTGAGATATAACAGCTATGCCTTTCCAACACAAGCCATATACCTATCAGACTCCTTCGATACGCACCCAACATTATAGCCTCAACTGTGTCACGCTGGTGCGCAGTGTGCCCCCACCCTTTCCTTGTCAAGCACCACGTACGCAACCCTCACATCCTCAAAACCTGGGTCACTCTGGTGCGCTGTGTGCCCCCACCCTTTCCTTGTTAAGCACCACGCACGCAACCCTCACAGCCTCAACTTGGGTCACGCTGGTGCGCTGAATGCCCCCGCCCTTTTTGTGCTCTTCTGTTATAGATGGCATGTCTCAAATCTCCAGCACACTTACCTTTCCATCTTCCACACAGGCCTCATGCTGGATGCCACATGCCTGAAAGACTCCATTTCCAAGCACCTGCCCCTCACAGGCCTCATGCTGGACGCCACATGCCTGAAAGACTCCATTTCCATGCACCTGCCCCTCACAGGCCTCATGCTGGACGCCACATGCCTGAAAGACTCCATTGCCATGCACCTGCCCCTCACTTGCCCCACCTGCGTGGCGCTGTTTGGTGTGTCCTTGACACCTGGGGCTGTGGCAGCAGCCCAGATCCCACAGCACGCGCGAGAGGCAGGGAGCGCGGTAGGGCCACAAGTGCTAGGCGCCCAGTGTGCACAAGAATCTGATGCAGGAAAAGGTAATGGCAGTGAAACGTGTCTGTAATTTGTGTGCTGGAGTCTGTTCCCAGGACACAGAAGCTCATTCAGTGCGCGCATATGCATCTGAGGCGGGGAAAGGTGATGGCAGTGAAACGTGTCTGTAATTTGTGTGCAGGAATTTGAGCCCAGGACACAGTAGCTCATTCAGTGCACAAATGCGTCTAATGCAGGAAAATAAGGTGAACATCAATTCCTGTAGGCCAGGATGGTGTGATTTCTAAAGGGGGTTAAAACTACTGTTTAGACTGTAGCCCGCCGATTGTTGAGCTTGTGGGTGTGTTGATGCTCAGAGTGTTGCTAGCCAGAAAACGAGGTTTTGGACTTTTTGAAACTAACCAGGTCAGCATTTTTAATCCGTGACTGCATGTTTATGTGCTTTCCTCCAAGCACGCCCTGTGTTGCAAATGTAAGCATCGCCATTTATCTAACGTGCCGCTGCTGCTGCATCAATCCCACCTTTTCAGAGTTCAAAGCCTCTGCCAGCAAACTCCCTGATCCAAAACTTTACCTAGACCCTGCCACGTTGGATTGCACAAGCTAGGTTTATCTCTAAATACTCTTCAGAATGGAGACCTATGTGGATTTCACAAGCTAAGGTCTATCTCTGTCTGAATACCCTTCAAAATGGAGACCCGTGCAGATTACACAAGCTAAGGTCTATCTCTGTCTAAATAACCTTCAGAATGGAGCCTTGAGGCAGCTGAGCTCCAGACCTTGGTAGACCTGATGCAGCACCTCAAGGGCTTAGGCGTGAAAGTGGTGGCGTGCCAAAAGGTGGGATCAGTTTTGATTATAGCGCTTGATAAACTGTTGTCTTCGAAATGGCCATGTGTTGTGCATGAGAGCTAATAGCTAGTCATCAATTATGCTTGCAGCTTGGTTTGCTGCCCTGCAATGAACATGTTACTCAGTGCCGTCGAGTCTCACACACACACACACACACACACACACACACACTTAGATCATCCACGAGGAGGTACAGCGTGCTGCCCTGCATCTCAGAATGCTGTCTTGCAACCATTGCGCTCCTCACGTGCAGTCATGTCTTGCACACACATCCTCTCAGATCATCCACGAGGAGGTACAGCGTGCTGCCCTGCATCTCAGAATGCTGTCTTGCAACTATTGCGCTCCTCACGTGCAGTCATGTCTTGCACACACCCACTCAGATCACCCACGAGGAGGTACAGCATGCTGCCCTGCAGCATGGAATGCTATGCAATCATTGTGCTCCTCACGTGCAGTCATGTCTTGCACACACCTACTCAGATCACCCACGAGGAGGTACAGCATGCTGCCCTGCAGCATGGAATGCTATGCAATTATTGTGCTCCTCACGTGCAGTCATGTCTTGCACACACCCACTCAGATCATCCATGAGGAGGTACAGCATGCTGCCCTGCAGCTTGGCATGATCCCCCTGCAGCGGCTTTCAGCCCAACATGCCACCACTCTCTCGCGTGTTGCGGGAGCAATACCCATCAACTCATGGCATCCCACAGCTAGCGACAGCTGGCGACAGCTGCTGGGTGTGGTGGGAGGTGTGAGGCAGCAGGTGAGGAGGCACAGAGAGAGATGTTGATGATGAGATGGGGCAGCAGATAAAGAGGTAGGGAGGGAGATGTCGATGATGAGATGAGGCAGCAGATAAGGAGGCACAGAGGAAGATGTTTGGAAGATGAGATGAATTTTGCTGAGGAGGGATGTGAGTTCCAGACTCTGTGTGCGGTGTGATATGGAAGGCGGTTTCGACGTGTGAATCATGTGCTGAGCTTAACTGTCTGTGTGAGGCATCAGGGGAGGCAAGGAAGAGTTGGAGCTGCAGATCATGGTTGGGGCAAAAAGCTGTATACAGTATAAACTACGTATTGGCTACAATGGGGGGTGACCTGCAGCCAGGTCGTTTGGCTGATAAACCTTACATGATGCAGTGTAAACTATACTGCATCATGCTGCCCTTCCTTCCTGCTAGATCTGAGGCCATACCATGCAACGCTGGAGCAGCGTAGAAGCAGTGCTTTTTTCTCAATCCACGTCTCAACCCCTTGTCCACGACACCTCCATCATGCAGACATGCAGACATAGCGCACTGCCCTTTCCCCTCCCTCCAACTCTTCCAAAACCTCTCGCACACTCCCAGCATTTCTTCACATCCTTCCATGTGCAGGCTGTCGCGCATTGCCTGTACCTAACGCTCCAACCCCCACCTCCTCCTCATGGCTCTGCTGACCTTGGCTCAGCTAGCCCCAGAAATTCCAACTCGGCTTCAAGTTGGGCCTCTCTTGCACCGGGGGCGTACAACAGGATGGTTCAGCAGAGAGGGGGTGGCTGCGACGGTGGTGGAGGGGGAATGGCACACACACTGCTCATGGGTGCGGCTACAGAGACGGTACGAGGCCTGTGTGGGTGTGGGTATGGGTTTGGGTGTGAGTGTAGGTATGCGTGGGGTAAGGGTTGGGGGTGGGCACGTGTGTGAGTTTCAGTGGGGTTAGGGGTGGGGCTAAGTATGTATGTATGACTTGATTGAGCAGAGCAGGTTTTTGAAGGATTGTCTGGCGTTAACGATTGAACAGATGTTTGTGCCACCTGCCTGATTTGATTGTCTCGTTTGTAGAATAAGATTGGAAGTGTTGGGTGTGCAAGTAGCGTCTGTCCTGACCTTGGTGTGTGTTGAGGTGCATATCAATGGACTGCCAACGCATTTGCTTGCCAATGGTGTGTAAGTCCTCCGATATGTACCTCAACAGTGTGCACACAGTGTAGGGTTGGCCTATATATATCCGGTGTATATACGGCAGTCTTTGCAGGGATTATTTTGAGTATAAGGTCATACACGGTGTATATATACAATTCTGGCCAACCCTGACGCAGTGCTGTGACGAGCTGCACACTAAACGTGCTGCAGCATAGAGTGCGCCAGAGTGTGTGCTCGGACACACCTGCACGCTGCAGCAAAGAGTGCGCCAGTGTGTACTCGGACACACCTGCACGCTGCATGCGAGCAGTGTGCCAGCAGTCTCCATCATATGTGTGTTTGTAGGGCTGTGACGAGCTGCGCACTGCAGCAGAGGGCGCTCTGCGTGTGCTTGCTTGGACGTTGCGGGCACCCTTAGTGCTTCCAGGGGGGGGTGCCTGGCAGGGGTTGCTGGCAGGCCGCCTGCGTTCCAAAGCACGGGCCTGTTTGAGGAGGCGCTCTTGCTCTTGTACTTTGGTAAGTGGGGGATGGTATAAGTGTTTTGTTTGGTGGCTGTTGGTAGTCAAGGTCTTGTGGGGGCATAGGGCGTGGGGCGGGTGGGTGTTTGTTTGCGTGCGTGCTTGCTGGGCATGTTCGTCTGTGGCAGCGCTGTTGTTTTGGTGCTGTTTGTTGTCCAGTGCTGAGGGCATGTGCAGGTTGTGTGTAGATGTGCGCATGGAAAGTGAAATTGGCAATGGCAATGCTGCTCTTCTTCCTTGAGTAAATGGGGATCTTGAGCGTTTGGTCAGCGTTGTGTATGCTCATGCAGGCCTTTCTTTGGCAAGAGCCTCAACGGCTTACCTCACAGCATGTACAGGAATGATGACCCCCACCACATGTCATCTTATGCCAAGCGCGCGCGCACACACACACACACACACACAAACACATAACACACATAGACAGTTACACACACACTCCCGCGCATCTATGCTACATTACGCAGAAGGGGGGGGCTTACACTGCCATGGCTGGTGCCTTGGAGCAGATGGCACTCTGCTTGATCCCACACCTTCCCAGCCAAGAATATGAGGTATAGCGTCCGTATCGTTCTGCTTGATTCTTCACATTTCCAGCCAAGAGCCATGAGGTGTAGTGTCTTCATCCTCTTGCTTGATCTCACACCTTCCCAGCCAAGAAAGTGGGGTCTGGTGCCTCTATCGTTCTGTTTGACCATACACCTTTCCAGATAAGAATATTGTTCATTGGGTGGCATTCTTCCATGAGTTCCCTGCCACGCTCCCTTAATATCTACATCTCTTCCAACCAATTTTTGGCACACATATACACACACATAACATAAATATGGTGGCCTGTGCTCCGTGCTACCCTCCTGCTATATTGCCCAATGCTTCCTGCTTCATACACCATACATTTGCTGAGTTGTGTGTGCTCAATTATGTGCCACCCTTGCCCCTTGCTTTTTACTCACATCCTGTCAGGTGTGGAGTGGTGTGAGCTTAGCTGCATGCCACCTGTACATGTGTGTGTGTACATGTGTGTGTGTACATGTGTGTGTGCACGCCACCTGCACTCACACAGCTGTCTGACCTTTGTACCTCTACTAACCACTCGCTGTCTGTCAGGTGCGGAGTGGTGTGCGCTCAGGTGCACGACATACCACGAAGCAGTTGAGTAAACTTGTCACCCAGCTGCCAGCCCCTGTCTCTGTAGAATACCTTGGCTGGAGCCATGCATGTTCACAGCTGTCCGCGGTGGCCGCCGTCTCTTTTGTACCAGCAGCTTTTGTACCATCTGCCAGCAGGAAGCCCAAAGCAGCACACACAGCAGCACACACAGCGCAGGGTTGCGCCAGCACGGCAAAACGTGGGGACAGACACATTCTAAAACATGCTGTTGGAAAGCCGGAGAGTGTGAGTCGCCTTAGGAAATGCAAAGGAAGGGAGGACACAAAGGAAGGGGTGAGTCGTGGAGTGCCCTCACCCGTACCTGCTGTCGCAGTAGCAACGGCAAAGGGTTTTGACAGCGCCGCACCAGCCATGGCCAAACGCAGCGCCGTAGAAAACAGCTGCCTGACCTCGGCACTTCTCTTAGACAGCTTGCCGGCTGTGATGGCGGCTCTGGCTGCAGGTGTGGATGCGGCGTGCGTGCTGCTGCGTGTGGACTGTTTGATTGCGGAAAGTTCATAGTGAAAGCGAGTGCTGTGTTGTTTTCCTGTCGGTGGTGGTGGTGGTGATGGCGGCTCTGGCTGCAGGTGTGGATGCGGCGTGCGTGCTGCTACGTTGGAATATTTCATTGCAGATAGCTGACAACCTTCTATAGCGAGCGGCTGCAGGGAGTGGTTTGTTTATCTGTCTGTGCTGCTGCTGCTGCTGCTGCTGCTGCTGGTGTTGATGCGGTGTGAGTGCGTGCTGTGTGTGAACAGTGTTGAGGCACAAGGCTGGTTCCTGTTAGTTTGCATGGCTTGTCCTAAATTCCATGTTTGTGCTGTTGTGCGCGTGGACTATTTGCATAGGCTAGTATAGGTGCGTTGTGTGTGTGTAGCTCGACAAGGACTGTATTATAAGCACAATACATTGTTTTATAAAAGAATGAATTGCGTATAGCTGTCCTTTCATCTGTTTTATAGTAGTTTGCTAAGGAGTTTCCTGGTCTTTCTTATGCTCAGGGAAATAGAGGGCATGCACGTGGATCATATGTGGTGTTGTGTAAAAACTTACTTTGAGGGGTCTAATCAGCGTAGGTATTTGTCAGAAATGAACAGAAAAATAAAGAGATCTGGTAGCCCATCATTTCTGCCCTATTTAGCCACAATTTTGGGCATGCACCCAGTAGTTAATGTAGCTATAAGGAGGCATTTGCGTGTTTTTTCACGTGAGGATGTTGTGTGGCTCTGCATTGGGTGGTGCAGGACACAAAACAGCATCCTTTCCTAATTTATGCTGGTTGTATTCACACTGTCTGCGTTCTTTTGTTCTTTTTTCTATCCTTTGTACAAGGAGGTACTTGCCTCTTTCACTACAGCGTCCACCACTGAAAGACAATTGTTATAAGGTTATCTTTCAGCGAGCAAAAATGTTTAGCTTAGCATGATCTGATTTGAGACTCCTCTGTGTGTTATTGGGGCTTGGTATGTATGAAAATGGCGGCACATATCGACTTTCGTTCATGCAAACCTAGAATGGTACGACACTGACAACATGCAGCATTAGAAATTGGTAACGTTTTCAACAATCCAACAATGGGGGTAAGCAGCACCCATGTATAGTAGGCTGATGGGCTTTTTTGCTGATCTTTCTTTGGTGGAGAAGTATAATGGTACTTGATACCAAAGTAGTGGCTCCTTCTCCTTGTGCGTTGGGATCATGTCTTCACTGCTGCCCACCAATCTTTTTTTAGTTTCCTAAAAACCTTTCAGCAAACCCACCTGGAAACAGTGAGTAGCTTCTCTCACGTATCCTGATGCCGTGCTGGTTGGTCCCAAAATGTATAAGCGCATCATTAAACTGGCAAAGTGAGATGTTTGTACACTTGAACAGCAGGGGTCCTGCATTATTCAGAACAGGACTACAAAATGAGCGCTGTTTTCCGGCGAGCCCCCCTGACCCACATTAAATTTTTAACTGTTTGCACGGTGGGGGGTTGCCTGGTGCGGGCACCTACATAGCCCCCTCCCTTATTCATGCTGGCTGTGTTATCACGACCAGCGGAATCTTTCCTTTTCTTTTCCGGCGAGCCCGGCGGAGTGCAGGAACTTCAGTGGTTGTAAGTGTGTTGACCTCCTTTTTATAATGAATATACAAAGAATGCAGTGCGGGTACCAGGCCTCCTTAGCAATTAACCTCAGCATATCACCAGTTTGCTGGCGGAACATCTGGGCTTGTCCAAACTATTTCAAACAAATAAATAAAAATTAGCCAACTTGCTTTGCTAATTCCCAACTTCTCCCAAAATACAAACGTGCTTCTTATCAGCAGACTGCCAGTGCAGGCGTGAGGCGTGGATATTCAATACTGCAACCTCAGGGCAAGCAGCAGGAGCGATTCACGCTTGTCCTACTTTGCATTGTTAAGTACTTATCATTGCGCAATTGGAGCAAGCAAGAAACAGGTTTTAATTTGGTGGTCGTTCATCCAGGTGAAGCACCTCCAGCAGATTTGTGCTATTGTACATTCATCAATATTTCCTGAACATCGCACTGATGCCCACTCAAGTCTTCTGCCATAGTATTAATACATTAGTCGTGTTTCTCCTCAGCCCACAAAAGGGGGTGCTGGATGGCACAAATTATATCTGTTTAAGGGTTACAAGTTACAAGGATGGCCTACAGCCCGAGACTCTGGCTGATGGCAATTGGCTGGTGAAACAAAATCAACCAGTGTCGAAAATTGAAACTGAATCTGACACAAACTTGAGGAGTCTGTATGAGTCTTGATTCAGGAATGCATTGATCTCAAAATCAGTGATACTGTGATGACAAGCCAAGGAAGGAATAATTTCAGAGCTCGAAGGAGCAAATGCACGCAGAGTCTTAAACATTCCCTCAAAAAGGTCTCTGTATCTCATGCGCAGCTCGCACACTTCAGCACACTTGCAAAAGAAAAGCACATGCTTCTCATCTTGAACTTCTCCACACACACATTTATCACAAATGCTAGAACCACCATGCCATTTTTAATATCTGTCTAAGTATGTCTGTATATCACGTAGGACAATACGGTCGCAAGCAGGTCATCCCCAAAGTGACCTATGGCATGCGTGGGAGAACATGCGTCATTTGCAAACAATCCCCAGATAAGAATAAAACAAATTTGATTGTAAACCAGGCCCACAAAAGAAGGGCAGAATATGATCTTCTCCTCCTGATAGTGTGAACACCCACTTGGACGTTTTTTTTGCTAGAAATCTTGCTTATAAAATTTCTAGGATTTTCAACTTCGTTGACTGCCGCTTGATTCTCATTTTCAAAAACTAATTAAAATAGGAGTCTCTCGCGATAAAAAAAATGCTCCGTCAACTGCTAGCCTCGTCGGTAACAGCTTTGAAGCAACAGCAACCCTCCCCACGCTTGTTTGCACGCCAGCTCGTGCAGCCTGCGCTGCAGCAGCAGACAGCAGGCTATGCTAGCAGCGATGCAAAGGAGGATAAACCCTTCAAAGGCACAGGCTACACCCTGTACTTTCAGGTGCGGTTTGTTGCACCCGGTTGTTCCCTGTCCCTCCACTAGCATGGGGCGCAAGCACATTGCCCCAGCAGCAGTGTGTATTCTACAAACAGGACTCTGCCTTGATCAACAACCTTGCCAATCTCTTCTCACAGGAGAAGTACCCCTCCAACAA
>Ga0307968_1001628_pt1 | contig 18463 bp, 20 predicted proteins | sample OrgLakmetagen650_FD_201834 | JGI IMG/M metagenome (GOLD analysis project Ga0307968, IMG submission 201834) | Saline water microbial communities from Organic Lake, Antarctica - #650 | ecosystem: Environmental > Aquatic > Non-marine Saline and Alkaline > Saline | place: Antarctica: Organic Lake...
GAGCGCAGAGCTTTGTGTGGGATATCCTGTCTACTACTCATTATAAGAGCTGTGTGTCAACTGCTGACGTGGCCCTGCATGGCCTGAGAAATAGCCTGGAACAAGTGGTCATCAGCTCCATCTTCACAACCTGCCCAAAGTGCTAGCTACACCCATTTAAATACCCATGTGTCCCTAAAACACCAGTTAGGGCCTGGTCATCATTGTTATTGCTACTGCTGCTGCTGCTGTTGCTGCTGCCCAAACACGGTTCCAGCCTTTTAGAACTCATAGCCTGCTTCTTCATGAGTGCCTTCAGCAGCTGTTCGAGCTCTCGTCTTTGTTGGGCACTGGTCATTATGCCCCCCATCTTTCCAGAGCGTGCCTGCAAGTAGGCGGACAAGCTATTGTAATGTCAGTGCTAAATAACAGACCGCTGTAAAAACACAAAAACAACTAACTATTGTAGGGGGGTGGGGTCTTCGGAGTGGCAGGGGGCAATTGAGGGAGACTGGGAGCAACTCAGCAGCACCGCCAGCCACTAGTACAGCCACCAACCCCAGACAGCACCGACCTAAAGACCTCAACAGAACTCGGCGTGACATCCACCTCGTCAAAATCAAGTATTGTGAGGACACCAGACCTCAGAACCAGCTGAATGCTGCAAAGGAACAGCACAAAGACCTTTGCAACATTCTCCAAGGAGCCTCCGTTACTCTCCACATCATCCTTTTGGGTGTGGGCGGCACCATCTACAACACCCACACTCTGAAGCCTTTCAAAGAACTGGGTCTGGATTCTCAAAGAGTTAAAAAGCTGGCCTCCAAGCTCCATATGCACTCTGTGAACTTTGCTGCTAAACTTGTCCATACTAGACGTGCCCTTTCCAGTACTGTTATCAACTCTCATCAGGAGCCGGTTTCAGGCCAAGCCTGCAACCCTCCTGTTCCCCATTGATTTTTCCTTTCCTTTTCGCGGGGAGGAGCTTTACGGTACTCGGTACCAAAGTGGCTCCTTTTCCTTTATTAATGTGGGGAGTGGTTTTCACTGCCTGCGTAGTTTTTTCTTATTCTTTTCTCACAACTGCAGTTTGTGTCATCACCGTGGCGCCTCTGTGTGGAGTTGGCCTGGAGCTATGGGCGGCGTACACAGAGTTGCTTGCAAATCAAGCTTGACAGATCCAGCCATTAATGGTAGATTCCCATATCCCTGGCCAACTCCCTGCACACGTGCCTAGTCCAGCATTGCATATGCTTGTGCAACAAATGCATTATTCAATTGGCACATTGCCTGGTTGAAGGTGACTTTATTCACACCACCGCAAGAGTGGTGTGCACTATGTGTGTGCGTTTGTGTGCGTTCGTGTGCGTGTAGGCGTGTGTGTGTGTGCGTTTGTGCCACGTGGGGTGCAAAAGTGGAGACAGATGGGCTGGCATCATAACCGTGCCCTTACCCCTACCCTATCCCTAACCCGAGCGCAATTTTAGCCGGGATATAAGTGGCACTAATTGCCCTAATTAAATATTAAACTTTTAATAAAAACAAGTGTGAGCCAACCAGCTGTCACTACTTTTAATCTTGAGCCAACGGCGCCTAAGCAAATTAATCGCACAACTAATAAATATAATATTGGCATATGAGAATGGAACGACGACATTTCAAGCACGTGAAATGAGCACAACACCAGCACCTGGTAGCCAGGGCTGGCAGCAGCCCACTGATGAAGCAGCCATGCGCACTGCTGTTGCCTTGGCTATTGTGAAAGCAAGGCGCGGCAATAACGGCGAGAAAGAAGCAGCAGAACGGGCCACCGCCGCCCTCCAGCGCTTAAAAAAAGGCATGGCTACTCTGGTGCGAGTGCTGAAAAAGAAGTCAGCAAGCAGCGATTCTGCATCTGCTGTTCTGGATCAACTACTGCGTGCTCTCTCAGCAACAGAGGGTGATGACGAAGACCTGCCGTCCTCTAGCAACAGTGCAAGTGGTGTGCAACAACCTCGCCAGCAGCAGCAAGCACCAATACTGCAGCTGCCTGGGTGCAAGAGAGCACGCACCATGCTGGAGGTGGAGGAGGCCTGTTGCAGACTGCAGGGCGGCTCCTTCCGTGTCCACGAGTGCCCCAGCGAAGAAGGCCAGATGTTGTCGCAGCAGCCAGAGGGCCACCACCACAACCATAGCACCCTGCCACAGCAGCACATCGGCTGCACACCGCTGCTTCATCTAGATCCGGGCGGCATACAGCTTGCAAGCTCAAACGCCGCAGCGTGCTCGCAATTCAGCATGCCAGCCAGTGCTTGTGAACAGATCCAGCAACGAATAGGTACTTTGCTGATTCTGGATTTAGTGTCCTCACATTAGGAAGAGTTACAGAGTATCTTAGTCGAAAGACAAGGAAAAACCAGTAGTTTGCATTAGCGCGGGAAGGAAATGTTGCAAAAGGTACACCAGCTGAAAGGGTCATATTGCGCAGGTAAAGGATAATAACGTGCAAATAGGTATCTGCAAAGCAGGCACTCTCTCTCATTCTATCTAACTCGCATAGTAGAGGACAATGCAACACACACACACACACACACACAAACACACACACAGAGAGCCTGATGCGCCTAGTAGAGGCATCTCATGCTGTGCAGCTGGCAGCCGCCGCACTGCTGCCTTGCCCTGCCTCTGGTATGTATTTTTGATTATGACGTCCGTTACTATGTGCCGATACTTCTGTTTGGTTTGATGGGCAAAAACTGCTCTTGCAATAAGGAAGTATTCCAAAGCAAAGATTAGCTTTGTTTTGTCTGAGCATGAAGGATATATCTGTTCTCAAATTTATGGAATCAGTACGTGAATCGCCAATATTTGCTGTTTAAAGCCCTTTGTGCACTCCACACGCTAATCAAAATATGCATTGTGCTTATTTGTTACAGCAGTGGAGCTGGCCAACCTCTGAAAGACAAGTACATCTAAGACGATGGGTCGATCAATCTCCCGCTAATGTCTCAGGTGATGCGCCCTCTAACACAGGCTCATGGCGTGTCAAACGAAGCAGGTGAATCCCCTTTGGATGCCTTTTGCTCAGAAGCACCGCACCAGACTGTACTGGCATTTGTCAGAGGGACGCTGGTATGCCTGCCCCCATCTAAGCTACGCCAAGTGGGTGACTGATCTATGTGTGCTGAATGCTTAAGAAGGTCAATTGCTGAAAGAAGCTAAAACAGTTTTTTATTGGTATCACTCTTCCCAATGATTATTGTTAAAGAAAAGCGTTGCAAAAAATTACGTAATTTTGTCGTCCAGCAAGGGTCGTATGGAAAGTAAAGAGGAAGAAAGTACGGGAAAAGCTCTGAAACTTGCTTCAACGCGAGATGTCCACCACATTGCGTGCACAGGCTTACATGAGAGATACAGTCCGAGTGTTGGCTTCCTGCCTGTCGAGTGCAGCCCCAGCTGGGCAGCAGGCAATAAGCCTGACAGCTGACGTAACGTCAACACTAGGCAGTCTGCTGGATACAGCGCACAGCAGCGTGATAAGCCAGACTGACGCACTGCCAGCCCTGCAGGTTTGCAGAAAGGGTGGTACTGGCAGCTAAAATTAGCTTTGCATTATTCATTGGTCACCATTGAAACTATAAGATACTAGGCTCAATTACAAGCGCAGCTATTATTTTGAGCATGATGACTTAAAACATGTTTCAAATTTGGGAGACTGAAAAGAAACGCAAGCAGTGAAAATCACTCCACACATTTATTAAAAACTAGGAGCCACTTTGGTACCGGGTAACGTAAAACTCTTCTACCAGAGACTGACCATTACAACATTGCAATGTACACAGGCGCAAAAGGCATTAAAAACTATTTTTTACCTGTTAGTTCATTGGACATAGCCTTCACTGCCTCTGGTTTTCAGTCTTGCTTGTATTGTTTTGGCCTGAGATCCGTATACGCAGAATCACATGAGCATATTTTTTTCATTCATCAACCCACTCTTCTTCAAACCATTTCAATCATATGTGTAGCGCGCACACACACATGCATTGTCAATTATCATACACACAAGCTGCACGCAAATGCACCTCACCAGCAGGGCCGCCCAGAGGCAGCTTCAGCCTTCCTCGCAGTTGCCCTGGAGCAGCCACATTTAGGGCAGCTAGTGCTGCTTGCATGTTCTCAGAACCTTGAAGCCATCGCCTTTTCCTATGCTACCCTCCCAGCCAGAATCCAGGCCTTACAACAGCAAGGTGAAATGCTTGTACAGTAAAATGGATAACTTTGTCACAACACTGATCGTAATTTATAACAGCCCCTTCCATTTGTCAAGCTCTCGCTGCCTGCATATTTCCTTTTTAAGTCAGGTGACATGCAGTACTCTAAGCCTCTAGTATGCATCACTAATACTAATAGTATATTAAAGGCATGGTTTATGCTACTGCATCAAACCATTTTCCACCTTTAACAAGTGTGCGGCTGATCGCTGTTGTAAATGAAAGGTTATGGTTGATGCCTTTTTGCTTTGCAGGGGATCAAGCTGGCTGCAAGGCAACAGAGCTGTTGCAAGGTGCTGCATCCCATCATGTTCGAGCCAAAGGAGGGATCCAGGTACTGGATGCCTGTGTGCAGTTGCTTCCCGGCTGGATGGCGTGTTGCAGCCCTTACCACCCTGCTGGAACAGGCCAGGGCCACAGAAGTAGTAGCATGGTCAGGACTGGCACTACGCATGGATCAGCAGGAGCAGCAGGCCCCACTGGTCAGCAGCAGCAGCCATTTGTGGATCCTCTCCAAAGTGTGCATTTGCCTGTGCAGCAGGGGCAAACCCCACTCCATCACCACCCTCAACTACCACGCCACAGGTTGCACCACTCTGCTCACACCATAGAAACAAAGGCGCAGGAGCAAGGCCCTCAACGTCTGCCAGCAGAAGGGGAACCTGGTCAGCAATCAGATGTCCTTGTCTCCATACTCAGTCTTGCTGTGCGCAGCTTAACTGGTGCTTATCACTATTTACGACCAGCGCGTGCCAGGTAAGCTTGTTTAACTCAAATGGCTCTCTTGATCATGTGGACAAATTCAACACCACCGTATGTGAGAAAATTTACGGAGAGCCTTTACCTCCCAGCATTAAAGCGGCTCCTCGTCTGCAAGTATGTGGGGAGCACTTTTGCTGCTTGTGTGTTTTCTTCCGTTTAAAACACCATATGTAAGCAGGAACCCTTCAACTTTTCAATCATTTATAAAAGCAACACGATTCTGCCTTTAAATAGGAAAGACTTTGAATACAGGTTTGCCAATATATAGGTAGGTATATGCAGTCGTCTTTAGGATGTCGTCTTTGGGATATCCTTGTTGATGATGGTACAATTGCAACTAATTTGCAACAAACCAACACCGCTTGACTGCACTCTTGTTTCTCCCTACACAGCGCTCCGCTTTTGGCATCAGCTCTCATGCACTCCTTGGCAGTCTTAGCGGCGTCACTGCAGTCGATGGCCAAAACCTCTTCTTTTCCCAGTCCTGCCTTGCAGCCAAATGACAGCAGGATGGGCACAGTAGATCGTAGGGCAGCTTGCTTAAAGCTCTGTCTAGAGTTGAGAGACGTCTTTGAGCCCAATTTTGCTTAAGCGTTTCAAGCACAATGACAAGTTTCTGTCTACCAATTAGTGTTTGGTTAATTGCCACTTGCGGAATTAATTTTTTTGTTTTAGTTACCTAGCGCAGATACCAGACCATTTTGTCTTATTTGCGTTTTACCTGAAACGTTTGTCCTCTTTATAAGAACATTCTTTTATCGGGAATCTATGGATTACCTCTACAGCATGAAACGGCACAAACATGCCAAACTCCTTGAAATTTTCCCTTGTACACCACACCCAGCAATCTAAAGACACTAACCATCTTATCAAGCTTTATTCTTTGCTGGCTTTTTAGGGAACGAGTGCGCTGATGCCATAGCAAATTACTCTGCGGAAAAGAAAAGTGGCCATGATATCCACATCAGCACTGATGTATCCATCCCCACTCATCCATCTTCTGGCCACCAGCTTGCCTACCAGATACTCTAACACCTGCCAACCAGGGCTTCCAGCAGAAATGGTCTCCCATTTCTCAGATCTTGATGTTATAAAAGCACACATGCACGTCCAACACAACTAAGTCCTGAATCAGAAAAGGTTTCAAACTATCATCAGCTTACAAATGCTCAACAAATATAATGCTAAACAAAATACCAAGAACCGATCAAGGAAGACATTTTTGAACGATCTAGTACCTTTTGGAAGATGCAAGTTTAGCCTCTGGAGAAAAGGAAAAAGTGCTCTGCATTTACAGTCAAAATGTGCCGCTCAGTGCAACCATACTATGGTCTATGGTATAAAAGGCCCACCAATCTGCCCCATCTGCCAGAAGCTAGGCGGCACCTACCACATGCTTTCAGGCTGCAGCTCGTGATTAATAATGCTTACGAATAGGCATAGCGCTACTGGATAAATAATTATATAAGCGACCCAACAAGGTACACAGGGTGCGTGCCTGCTAGCAAAAGCAGACGTAAGGAGCCATGTAACAATGGTACAAGGCACTGTACGCCCCTCTGAGGAGACACAAATAGGAATGAGGATTCCAACCTGGCTCTTGCCTTCCAATCTCAATGCGCAACAGTGGCAAAAATTTAGCAAGCCAGATGCAATCATATTTACTCCGACCCAGCAGCCACGTTCTAAACGAAACTTAACAAATACGTATCAAACTAGGTCTGCCAATAATGCAAGAAGATTTGCCCGTGATAACCTAGCAGATGGCGCTGCCACTATAGTATGGCCCCCTGGCTATGAAACCAAGAGACATACAACCAAACAAACGCGATATCTGATTGAAACTAAGGACTGTGAAGACACTCCCCCTCCTCTGCCCAACAAGCAGAAAAGGCATGAGAACAACATAAGCTGCTAATGCCTTCCTTACTGGGGCACCAAAAAAATCACCACACTATCCTGCTAGGCAGGAGCAACAGGCACAATTTACATCAGCCACATAAGGAACACACTCCACAGCCTCGGAGTTATTGGTCTACATACCGGACATGCCACAGCAATCAGGATGAAGCCTGCATGCAATCAAATCCGCAACAAAGATCAGACGAGACATTGAATACAACCCCCACATCATATATATCTGAGCAATACTCCTGGTGGTGTGCAGGCTTCTGCCTGCCTTGTGATTTTCATTGAAAAGCCAATTCCTTTTCATTCTCCAGGTGGGATGTTGTGTGTCTCTGCATCCATTAGGTGCTGCAGAACACAAAACAATTCATGCCGGTAGTGTTTGCACTATCTACGGTCTTTTTTTACTTTCCTTATACGTACTAGACGTGCCAATTGCAGTATCATTACCAACTGCCAAGCTTGCAACTGAATGCCATTGGTTTGTAATATAATACAAAAGGATAAGCACAGGCAGTGGAAAAACACTCCCCATATCCCACAGTAGTAATAAAGGAAAAGAAGATATTTTTTCACCACAATGAAAAGAAAAAGATTAACGGGGATCAGCTCCTGATGAGAGTTGATATACTGGAAGTGCGCGCCTGGTATGGACAAGCAAATTTGGCAGAATAAGTAACAGAATGCATATGGAGCTTGAATCAAGTTTCTTACTTCTCTGAGAATCAACACACATTTCCTTGAAGGCTCCAAAGTGTGAGTGTTGTAGATGGTGCCACCCACACCCAACGGGATGATGTAAAAAGTATTCCCATACCTTGCCTAACAGGCATTAGAGTATCTGGTAGGCAAGGTATGGGAGGTTTTTCCACCCTTGCTGGCCTGAAGACGGATGAAAAAAAGCCAATCTTTTCTAAGCTATAAGGCTCTCAGCTTCTCTGGCAATCCATAAGCCCTAGACACTTCGTGTCTCAGGGTTCCAAGACGCAGATTGTGTAAACACTACTGGCATGGATTAGAAAAGGATGTTGTTTTGTGTTCTGCACCACCCAATGGATGCATAGACACACAACATCCCACCTGGAGAATAGAATTAAGAAAGGTTTTCAGTGGGGATCAAGTTCGGTCCCAGAAGCCTGCACACCACCAGGAATATTGCTCAGAAATTTGTGGGGGATGATTCAATGTCTCGTCTCATCTGTATGGTTTTGTTGCGGATCCAACTGCATGTAGGCTTAATTTGTGCATGAGTGCATGTGGCATGTGGCATGTAGACCAGTATTTCCGAGGCTGTGGAGTGGGTTCTTGTGTGGCTGCTGTAAATGGTGCCTGTTGCTCCTAACAGGAAGGTGTGGGTGTTTATGGTGTCCGAGTAAGCGAGCGAGGCACTAGCAGCTTATGTTGTTTTTGTGCTGCCTTTTTCTGCTTGTTGAGCAGTTAGGGAAAGTGTCTAACTTTTTTATTTCAGTTAAATGTATTTGGCGATTGCTTGGTTGTACGTCTCTTGGTTTCATAGCCAGGGGTATGGATATGACAGCGCCCTCTACTTGGTTATTTCTTGCATTATTGGCAGACCTAGATAGATCATACATGTTTGTTGGGTTTCGTTTGGGGCGTGGTTGCTGGGTCGGAGCAATTATGATTGCATCTTCAGATGGCTTGCTAAATTTCTGCCGCTGTTGTGCATTGAGACTGGAGGATAGGAGCCAGGTTGGAATCATTCCTATTTGCGGAGGGTAGCCTGGGTGCAGGTGCCAGCCCAAGCCTACTGCCGTGTTGTCATCACTGACGGGAAAAACTAGTTTTCTGTCCCTTTCATTTCCCCTTCTTGTTCCTTCTTTTTCACTCCGCTCCTCCTCTGAATACCGTACCCCTCTCATCCGCCCCGTGTGCATCCCTTTAATGTCTCTCCTCCCTGATTTCATTCCACAACTGATTCGGAATGAATGCTTTACTTTTTTCAGACGTTCCCTATATTAAAGACGCTTCCCCTTTTGTTTAAATAGGTTTGGGTACAGGCTTTTTTCCCCAAGCTTCTGCTGAGATGCCCTCTGAGGCATATATAGTGATGTAACCTTAACCTTAACCTTACTTTTTTAGTCTCATTGAATTTCATTAAAACATTAAAATGCATTTTCAGCATTTTTTCAAGCCAGCAAGTCCTTTGAAACACGCACTTTATTTGTCCATAAAAATATAATTGCGGCTGAACAAGGCTTATAAAAGCCGCAAGCGGCTGAAAATTTTAGGCCGCACTTCAACCGCATCAGCCGCGGGCCAGAAATGGCTGACGTAGCCAGTATGGATTGGCAGCGCCACCTGCTAGGTTATCATGGGCAACTCTTCTTGTGGAAGCAAATTTCAATTCTTGAATTAAATGGCTTTAATAATTATGTATTAGAATAAAGGGTTGCGTCTTACTCCAAAGAGCCGCCTTTAAAAAGATGCAAAAAAAGGCTATGCCGGTAACACAAACACATCTAACGCAGTTCAGGGAACGTATATCAGCAGCACCTAAGAGACCCTCGCCCCCCTATTAAAATGACAGCCAGTAATTTCCCTTTGCTTAAATTTGAAGGCATTTTAATACTTAACAGCATGCAACCAGGATTGTCAAAGAAGGATGACATACAGACCAGTCGGGTTAAGTGCAAAATGCAAAAGCATACCTCCTCAATTAGTCAAATTAAACTGTTTGTGCCATTTTAATAATACAGAGTTCCTGACAGGACAATAATTGCGCCTCCAATAATTGACACTTTTCGCTGGTCTTCGTCGACACGTGCCAACAGCTCGCCTCCTCTTTTTGAACACTGCCGGCAATTGATCCAGTTGGTGGGCGGTGCCTCACCTTCTTTTGACATCTGCTCGCTCCAATAGGGTGCAAGCACACAATGCGCGCTCCCGGTCACTGGATCTTCGTTGATGCCCATCTATGTAAAAAAAGGACTCGTTCAGTTTTCAGTTGTTGTGCAAATAAAAAATACAACTTACCCACGGCCCCAAAAATCTTGATAATACATCAAAGCCTGAATTTCCTGCAAACAAGGTTTCAAACGGGAGCTGTCATGGGTTTGAATCTTTCTGTTGCTGTGTGTGTGGAGGGGGGGGGGGGGAGGGGGGATGTTAGCGGAGTGTCAGGGCGATTTAGGGAGGCTGAAACGCACACATTGGGCGCTTAAAGTGCTCAAAGAGGTACTGAATTGGTGGTGTTTGAAGATCAAAAGTTGCTTATGTTTGCACCCCTGTTGCGCACTGCAACACAAACGTCCCTACCACCCCCCCACTTCTGGGTAGCACTTAGTCAGTATGAGCAAAAAAGGCCTTTTCTGGTCCTTTTCAGAACTAGCCTCTTAGGACCCCAGGATAAGACAGCTGAGTAAAATCCGGGAGCAAAATTCCTCCAGCCATGAGCCGTCATAACGTGGATGGTTGCTGTGCTTTTACGCACTTCAACATGCTTTTTCATACCACGGCCTGCAACGTTGGACAAGTTCACGAATATCTAGAACTACCAAGAGGTAAGTTTACCCTCATGACTTACCTCCCTTGCAAGTCAGAATCACGCCTGACACATGCAGCTTATCGGCAGCTGCAGCCATAGCAGAGAAATCTGGCTTAATGCTTTCCAGCATCTGACGTGCATTGTTGCTTTCATCTTGCAAACGGAGAAGCAAGTAATTTGTTGCACTGTATACAGCATCTATGACCTGCAGAAAGAAAAACAAAGGAGCAGATCTGGTCTTGGGCCGTCCGTGTTATCATTGTAAAGTTCAAAGTTAAAGTATAAAGGAACCTATGCCTAAAAACAAACCAGATCCAATGCCCCTGGGACGGGAGACAGTTCTCATAACACTCATCTCCTCACGCTGAAGATTCAGCACTCCATCTCACCTGCAGGTGCCCCACGCACGCTTGAATGAGTGCTAGGGCAGCAGCCGGTTGTTTAGCACTAAAGCAATTGCCCTCTACAAAGGGGGGAGGCAGTACCCGCGTAAGATGAGGCAAGGGCAATTGCATTTCGTATTTGTTGTCCCCGTGCTTTGTCACAGTCAAAACTCCGCTGGCTGTCTCAAAGGAAATTTGGTTGATTGCTTCTGTCAGTGCATGTGTGTAAGTGTGTGTGTGTGTGTGTGTGTGAGAGAGAGAGAGAGAGAGTGTGTATATGTGTAGAATTAGGTGAGTGTGTGGGTATTTATTTCAGATTTTGTGTGTGTATGTTTGCTCATGCAAGAGCATGTGTGTGAGAGCATGCATGTGCATGGTCAATGGCTGACCTTGACTTTTTCGTCCACCAGGAAGAGATTACATGAATCGCTCTCCATGCTATCACTTGCCACGCTTTTAAAACTGAATTCTGAGGGCCATTAGGGAGATTGACGCGTGCCTTCGCACTTATATGCCTTGAATGCAGGATCATGGGTAGGGACGTACTGTTGCAGAACAGTACTTCTTCAACAGGCACAGGGCGGATCATAAAACAAGCTGTACATTATTTGGCTTGTTTAAAGGAATGGTGGTCAAGTAGTGTGTTTGTGTCCGCTGTTTGTGTCCGCTGTTGTAAGGATGTACCTTGAGCCGAAATGGGAGTCTTCGCACACTTACAGGGAAAAACAAAGCAGCCTCACCTTCTCTCATCAACAAGACAGCGCTTGATAGAGTCCCGTGCCCACACAAAGGAACCTCTGAAAAAGGCATGAGATGAGCACAGGTTTGGCAGGTTACAATGTTACAATGTAAAATAGCAGAGGGGGTTATCCGGGGCCAAAAATGGTACAGTTTTGGCATGCGCCTAGGGTAGGACTCCCCTAATTTGCACGTTTCAAGCCCAGATCTGATATGTGATTCCGATGCAGCTGAGCTTGAAACGTGCAAATTAAGGGAGCCATACCTAATCGGCCGCGGCGTGAAACGTACTATTTAAGCAGCCATATCTGTATCAGCGCACCAACCCCGGTGATTCTTAGTGTTTTGTAGTCCTTACAATAAATTAAGGTCATTGCAAGAGAAATGGGGCGAAAAGACGAAGTGGTTGGCGAGATATGCAAATTGATGTGCCATTTCCCCTGGGAAGCACCCATCTAGGGAACGGGTGCACGTCGTGTGCTTTTAGTCCTGTCATTCTGTACGCAGGGCGACTAGTCTAAATCTGAGCACATGCTCGGGTAGCCTATAAAGTCAGCATCAGTTTGAGGCTCGGTTGGGTCCTTTTTGTTGAAGTCGCTTGTGATTAGTTGGCACCTTTCATGCAAAAAGGAGCATGTTTTGGCTTTGCCCAGATACCCCTTAGGTAAAATAGCAATCCTTACCTACAAACACTTGCACAAATGTTCCCATGCATGCTTTCTCGATTGCACAATCAGGGGTGCTATAAGATGCTGCACATGATTGATTATGACGGATCTAACAGTGGCAGGGACACAAACATGCCCGTCCAAACACTATCACCCCAGACACACAAAGTTAGTCTAAATAGCAGGCAAGTTAATCAGTCGCATTACTTCATGCCCTTGCCCCCCATCCGTTTCATCACAATTTACCTTTTGTCGGTGTGAACCACCTAAGTCGTCCCCATGTACGTCCTGCAGGCACCAACATAACACAATGTCACAGCACCTCTCCATGCACACGGACCCTTTCTTTCGTTTGCGTTCTTACCATTTAGAGTTCTTTGAGGAAAGCAGGTCTCGCTTAAGTTCAGCTCAGCGGCCACGCGCAACTTAGTTGGTTGGAGGTTTGTGCCAGTAGTTGGTCGTAGTTGGTCGTGGCAGCAAAAGTCACGATTAATGTTTGCTCTTGACTCCCTTGCTGGAGCATCATTGTTTCAGAACCATCATCGCCCTACCATCCAGTCATCAGGCTGGCCATCGCTCCGAAGCACAACTGCTGCTGGGTTGCCACACCCTGGCACACTGGAGAACGCGTCCACATAATACACAGGATACTGGTCCTTCATTATTCGGTTGTTTGACACTAATGCATATGTGTGCGCTGCTGTAACTCCACTGTAGAGCTGTGAATGAAAGGTTGTTATACACCCATTATTACGGACCGCTGCATAAAATTACAGTTTAAATATAGAAAAATATAATTCACGATCCAAATGGCATGCACAATTGCCGATTATATCAACATAAAATTTCCAGCTCAATTAAAAGAAATATCCCCATTTCAATGCCGCGCAAGTTTCAGAAATCGACGGATTCTAACAGTTATACATATCGACGAGCGATGAGTTAGGGTATATAGATGTAGATATTATCTAGATATTAGCAAAAGAAATAATTTTAAGTAGTAGTACAAAATGAGAGCACCAACAGTGTTGTTAATTACATTCACACATCAACAGGGTTCATGGGGAACTACATGGAGTAACCCCTAGCCGTCGCATTTTTTGACTCAAGGCTATTTTTATAAAACCTTGTAACCACTATAATCCTCCTTCGTACAGACCAAAAAAGCCATTCCCCACTGTAAACGATGAGGATAATGAAAACGAAAAATGAAGTGAGGGGACCTACACCGGATAGCATTCCAAAAGTATAATTGACTTGCTGCCCAACTTTCTCAGCAAAACCAGGGATGTGGAGTGAATGTTTAGACCTTGCCCTGCGCATACCGTCCTTGGTTTCTGATCGTGGCAATGCAATAACAGTGTCAATGCAGTGACACAGTACCTAAGAAAAGCCTGTAAAAAATATGGCATCGCCCCTTGACCATGACCCCAAATTTCCCCATTACTGGAGTGAGCACCCAAGGGACAAAGTGTTTGGGGCAAACACCAATGCCTTCTCCTCCCGATTTTCGGAGTTCTCCATCCCATTTGCCATGAAAACACCATGCTCTTAGCAACAAGACACGCCATCTACTCTGCAAAATACACAGTTCCAAACAAACCAAATTAATTAAGAAAAAGCAGCAAAAGAAAATATCGAAGCTGCTAGCTCAGGCAAACCAAGAAATCCTGGGGGGAAGTAGAACAACATTCTGGTATCCAAGCTCTTATGGGCCCAGTTTCCTACACGGTGCAGACTGAACCGAGCAAAGTCACTAGCATCGTTGAGAACTTTTTCACTAAAAGAATCTGCCTACAGATCTCGATGCTGCCCGTAACTACCCTTGGACGAGTATAGCCAGTGCTATGACCGATACAACCTGAAACCCCTGTAACTAGGGTAGAAGACAAACACCAACACAGACGGACCTGGCTGCACAGTTCTATCCTAGATTCGTGCAACTTCCAGGAATGCCTAAAATCGCTTACAAATAACAAAGCCCCTGGCCCTGATGGTATTGTTAACGAGCTCTTGAAAGCCATTCCCTTAAAACACCAACAAACGATACACAAGCTGCTCATAATCATGTGGGCAACAGGGATAACCCCAAAGGATTGGAAAGCCAGTGAAACTATTATGATTTACAAGGAAAAAGGACCGGAGACAGACGTGGCCTCATACAGGCCCATCGGTCTTGCAAATACACTGTACAAACTGTGGACACGCCTAATAACTAACACACTCGTCAGACAAAAGGCCACAGTTGAAATGTGCGGTTGAAGCGGTTGAAACCACGCATAAACACACTCACACTTACACTCACACTCACACTCAAACTCACACTCAAGCTCACACGCGCTCACACACACACACACACACACACATACACACACACATGCACACACATGCACACACACAAACACAAACTAATTTATTGTTACCTGCAAAACTGGAGACATTATTCGGATGCCGGACAATGTTTCAAAAGACTGGCTGTTTCTTAATGTAATTAGCAAATAGCTTTGCTTGCACATGCATATATACTTTGAAAGTGGAGGCAGCAGCGTAGCTTGAAGGCAGCTCTCACGTATGTGCCAGTGCCCTCGCACTTCATGTTCGTTATGCTTCTTGGAGGCGGGGGCACAATCTACAATCAGTACACCATAACTCCTCTACTAAACTTAGGCGTCCCCATGCACAAAGTGCACCAACTAGCTACTAAACTGCACTGCCATGCAATAAAAAGCTTAAATAAGATTACAAAAACAAGACACAAAATACTACACCTTAACAGCAACATTGATAATGGGGGGAAGGGTGGAATCTGATGGGCGGATTACTGGTAGAGCGGCTGCCTTCAGGAGGGCTAGGCGCAGGCCGGACTGCATGGCTGACAACCCGCCCGATCCTCATTAGTCTCTGTTGCTTTTCTTTTTCTTTTTTGGTGGGGCTCTGGCTAGTGTGAGCACTACTTTAGAGCCTTTCCTTAATGCACGCTGGTGACTTCCAGGGTAGACTTTTACTTGTTCCAGTGCCCTAGTGAAGACGAATAGCGATGTAACCTTACCTTACCTAGTGAAGACGAACATGTCCAGAACGAAGTGCACGCTCTTTTATTTTGCCAAGATCAGGTTGAGAGCTGAGAATTTAAAATCTTTTAATTTCGACTCGCACCTTTTTTGACGATCTTCAGCAGCAGCCCGACCTTATTTGCTGCACTTTACAACAGGTCAACAACCAATTTGTTTCAAATTTCCTTTTTCAGCAGAACAATAATTTCTGAGCTTATGCAGGCTTAAGGATTTAATTGTGGCTGGCCGAGATTAGGCAGCAGCCCGTCAGCCAATCAATCTGGCTGAAGGTCAACCCCCATTGTAACCAATGTAACCAACGCAGTTTGCCGTTTTGGGCCTGAGAACTTTCTCTCTTTGCGTTTCTTCTCTCCTGTGCCTGACTTGATGAAATATAGTTATGTTCCCCCATAGTAATGTTAATTCCTAATCCATGCCGGACGTGTTAAAAGGCAATATCATATTGAGAAACAGGCATCAACAAAACATTTGTACAAGTAGACAAAGCTCTCAAAATGGGGGGAAAAGGGGACAAGGTTGCGTCAAAATCTTGAGACGTATGTCAGGAACGGGAAACATCGGCTTGCATAAAGTGGCTAACAAAACAGGTCACACACATGTAATGTGCAAGAAATCATACGTTAAAAAATAGGACCTCATTGGTCAACAGGTTGACACATCATCTTACATCATCTGAGAGGAGGAGCTGACGGAGGTACACTAGAAACTGGCAGCGACAGCTGCTTAGTGTCGTGAAAATAATCCGGCAATGGGCCTATCTTGTTAACAGGCCAGTACTTAAACACAGCGCGCCCCAACACATTTTCTAGCGGCAGAGGCCCCCACAGGTGGCTGTCGTAGCTATTGTTACGATTGTCACCCATCACAAAAATCTGCAAAAAAGTATGCAGTGCATTTGACATTATGAGTTTATGGATGGTGGATGATGGATTCAAATCTAATTTTCTGCTAGTTGTAAAGTCCTTTTGTTCCGCTTGATTCGCCCTGGGTAATTTTAATTCGATGCCTGTGTGCACTTCCAATTTTGTTTTGTATGATATTTGTCTAATCATCCCCACAAGTGGTACACCCCAAAACCGAGTCTTTAAACATTTACCTTCAAGATGAACCCCTTTTGCCTATAAGCATTATAACAACATGGTGCTGGATGCATGGATGGCAAGTGCTGTGGGGTGTGGGAGATGACCTGATGTGAGAGTTGGTATAAGACTAGGTATATCTCTGCTTCTATGCCATGCATCTACGCCAAAGTGCAAGGCATTTTTAGAACTTCACATGGCGCCAAATGATGGCTATTGTGAAAAGCAGTGTCGCTCTAAAGCAGTCACACAGGTTCCTTGTGATTTTTAAAGCAGCATTTTAAAGCGTTCTAAAGCAGTCACACAGGTTCCTTGTAGTTTTTACGGAGCATCAATAGATCCTGTCATAATTGTTGCATAAATTGTGCAAGACAACAAGACAATCAACAAGACAATTAAACCCAATTATTAAACCCCAATGCGAGCATATGCGAGGGCCTTTGGCTCTCTGAGCTGCACGTGCACGTGCGTGTACGTGCGTGCGTGTGTATACGGTTGTGTATGCACATGTGTGCGTGCGTTGTGCACTTGTTCGTGCGTGCGTTGTGCACTTGTTCGTGCGTGCGTTGTGCACTTGTTCGTGCGTGCGTGTGTGTGCGTGTACGAGTGTATGCATACGTGTGTGTGTGCGTGCGCGTACGTGTGTGTGTGTGCATGCGCGTGCGCGTACGTGTGTGTGCGCATGTGTGCGTGTGCGTACGTGTGTGTGTGTGTGTGTGTGTGTGTTCGTGCGCGTACGCGTGTGCGTGTGTTGTGTGCATACGTGCATGTGTATACCGTTGTGTACATATGTGTGTGCATGCGTTGTGTACTTGCACGTGTGTGTGTGAGCGCGCGCGTACGTGTGTGTGTGCGTACGCGTGTGCGTGCATGTGCATGTGAAGGGATTGAAGACGCCCTTCCTCTTGGTGCCCTTCCTCCCCATTAATGGGCCAGCCTCCCAGCTGTGTGTCCCGTTGGGGGCCTTGAAGGGCGGCTTGGGAGGCTTTTCTGTCCTGTTCCCGTTCATGCTTAAAATTAATTACTTAGCTTGAATACAAGCTTCGCGAGGCCCTTGTCACTTAATTATTTAAATGCTCCCGACACACCGCAAGGGTGTCAGAACGTACGCGGTGATATACCGTCTCTACGGTATCTAAATTTCTACGGTATCTAAATCCTAAAATACTTAAACAAACTGCCTTTGCTGCTCGTGCCTTTTCCTGGTCACAACTTTGTTACACAAAGCTACAGCCAATAACGGTAAAGGGACGGGAAAGGTATGGCCCAGCAAGTGTTTTGGCACAGAAAAGTTTATGTTTGAGTGTGCCGAGCATGTAGTTCCAGAAACGGTTCAATAGATAACAAACAGAGTGCAGACTTGCTTTTGCTGCTAGCATTCCTCACGTACCATTGTATGTACACAAGCAGTAAACAAAGCTCGCATAAAAGGTAAACATTGGGCACTCACATCACCAGGTGGCACCGTCAACTTGTCCAGCACGTAGCCAGGCTTCTCCTTAATGAATGGCTCCTTTTGCGGCTGGCCGTTGACGTACAAAGTTCCATCCTGCACCTGTGGAAGGAAATATGGGGAGGAATTTTGATATCCATTCATCAAGTAAACAGGGCTCTCAATTCATGTAATGCACACGTGCCTGTTTAAATCATTTGATTTAAATTGCGCACCTCGCAAGACATTAAAGTATACATATCCTGTGCGCAGCCTTTTAAACCACCATATGAATTGATCAAAACTGTGGTGCAAAGCGACCATGTACGTACGCACACAGTCAGCAGTCCAGAATTAATAAAACAAGGTGCACGGCCAACTAAAACGCGCGCGTACCTCCAGCTCATCTCCCTCCACAGCCACAATGCGCTTAATAAATACATCATCATCCATGAAGGAGGACGCACCAATGCCCTTGGCAGGATGGAAGATGATAACATCACCGGGCGAGGGTGACCTGCAATACAGTGTGGCCAAGGAAGAACATGCGCAAAGGGAAGGAGAGGGTGATTTGAGTAAAAAAAGAGGCATAGGGATATGTTTGGGCTGTTAATACAAGATGAAAGAACTGCAAGAAGCTGTCAAGCGGCCAGAGAGAGAGAGGGAGAGAGAGGGAGAGAGAGAG
>Ga0307968_1001629_pt1 | contig 18463 bp, 18 predicted proteins | sample OrgLakmetagen650_FD_201834 | JGI IMG/M metagenome (GOLD analysis project Ga0307968, IMG submission 201834) | Saline water microbial communities from Organic Lake, Antarctica - #650 | ecosystem: Environmental > Aquatic > Non-marine Saline and Alkaline > Saline | place: Antarctica: Organic Lake...
CCCTCCCTCTCTCTCTCTCTCTCTCTCTCTCTCTCTCTCTCTCTCTCTCTCTCTTTTTACATCACCTGTCAACATCGCGCGGTGAGGGTACGCTTTTGCTAGTGCTCAGGTTGTGTTTATCCGAGTACAAGGACTTCATGCTGGACTCCTCATGCAGGGGGGGACCCATGCCTAGGGCAGCACGCAACGTGGCCTGAGTTGTGCGTTAACAAGTGTAATGCGAGCAATAGTGGTTTATCTTTGTTTGCACCTGTGGTGAGTATGCCTAGGAAAGAAAAAAAGAAGGAAATAAGAAAAACCACACAGGCAGTGAAAACCACTCCCCACAATAAATAAGGAAAAGGAGCCACTTTGGTACTGAGTACCGTAAAGCTCCTCCACCGCGAAAAGGAAAGGGAAATTCATTGGAGATCAAGAGGGTTGCAGGCTTGGCCTGGTACCGGCTCCTGATGAGAGTTGAAAACAGTACTGGAAAGTGCACGTCTGGTATGGACAAGTTTGGCAGCAAAGGAAATACTGCAGGAAACACTGCAACCGAGGAAATGAACAGCAGGGTGGGGCACAAGCCTAGGGTAGCACGCGACGTAAAAAATGCAGTAGTAGTTCACCCCTTATTTTCCATCACTTCTAGGGTAGTCTTCAATGCAGCATGCCCAAAGGAACTTCAACCCCCTCAAGATCGTGTGTGGATCAAGATCGTGTGTGGTCATAAAGAAGGGGTTGAAGGTCTTTGAGTTTCTCGGCGTTTAATCAGAAATTTTACCTTTCAATACAGGGAAAGGGTACATGGGGAGTTTGTTTGTGGGTCATCTTGTGGGTCATCCAATCATGGATGTGTTTTCTGTACAAAAGGACCAGGCATCAAAAACTCACCGAGTAAGTTGCGCTTATTACACACTACACACCCAGATACATCGATAGAGCCTCTATGAGCTGAGCTGAGCTGAGCTGAGCTGATTGCTGAACAAGCCTGATCACCTGCAGCTTGTCTAGAAGTACGCCCTGGTATATGATGAAGTACCCCCCCATTGTTGGTATGATGAAGTGGTATGATGGTGGTGATTATTGGTATGATGAAGTACCCCCCCATATTGGCCTCTGCAATCAAAATTCACGCGGCCATAATCACCTGCACCTTGTCTAAAAGCACGCCCTGGTATATGATGAAATACCCCCCCATTATTGGCCTCTGCAATCAAACTTCACGCGGCCAAAACCACCTGCAGCTTGTCTAGAAGCACGCCCTGGTATATGATGCAGTACCCCATTATTGGCCTCTGCAAGCAAAAATCATGCGGCGAGTGATTTATTATATGGAAGTTTTGTGAGATCAATGCCTGTGACAACTCTCCATGATTCCAAGCAGATCCCCCTTCATGATGATGAAAACTTACTACTGCCTTTGCTGAGGCTTAACTGCAAAAGCTGTTTGCTGCACACTCATTTCACCAGGATGGCATCATGCATCCACGCAGCCCTTTGCCCACTATGTTTGCTATACTTTGTTTTTCAAGCCAGAGCTGTTTGCTGCACCCTCGCCTCACCAGAATGGCTTCGTGCACCCACACAGCCATTTTTTTATCATGTACAGGCACTTGAATTGTAGAGTCAGAGCTGCTTGCTGCACGCTTGCCTCACCAGAATGGCTTCGTGCACCCACACAGCCATTTTTTTATCATGTACAGGCACTTGAATTGTAGATTCAGAGCTGCTTGCTGCACGCTTGCCTCACCAGAATGGCTTCGTGCACCCACACAGCCATTTTTTTTATCATGTACAGGCACTTTAATTGTAGAGTCAGAGCTGCTTGCTGCACGCTCGCCTCACCAGAATGGCTCCGTACACCCACACAGCCCTTTTTCCATCATGTACAGGTACTTGAATTGTAGAGTCAGAGCTGCTTGCTGCACGCTCGCCTCACCAGAATGGCTTCGTACACCCACACAGCCCTTTTTCCATCATGTACAGGTACTTGAATTGTAGAGTCAGAGCTGCTTGCTGCACGCTCGCCTCACCAGAATGGCTTCGTACACCCACACAGCCCTTTGTCCGCTGTGTTTGCTATACCTCATTTTCTTTAAGCCGGAGCTGCTTGTTGCACAATCGCCTCACCAGGATGGCTTCGTGCACCCATGCAAGCCAAACGCCACCCATCCAAGTGATGACAAAAAAAGAGTGGTGGTCATGCTGAAGCGCAACCTGGTAAATAAAAAAAACCAAGGGGAGAGACTTATTGTACTGTAGGTGTACAGACAAGACCTAGTCTTTTGCAAGCTATATGGTGCAGGGAACCAGGCTCTCTGGACAAAGCAACAAAAGATGAAATTGTTCGATAAGTAGTGCTTGCTAACTCACAGTCTTATCTTGCTAACTCACAGTCTTATCTTGCTAACTCACAGTCTTATCTTGCTAACTCACAGTCTTATCTTGCTAACTCACAGTCTTATCTTGTCGTCTTCGGGACCCACCTGACACCCCTACCAGTCGTACAGATACACAGACCCCGTACACACAGACCATATGCACACACATTGATACACAGACCCTGTACACACATGCCCTGTACACACGCAGGTACACAGACCTGAACACATATACCCTGCGCACAGGCACACGCACCCTGCACACACACAGATGTACACACACACACCATGTACACACAGACCCTGCGCACACAGATGCACAGACCCTGTACACACATACCTTGTTCACAGATGCACGCACCCTGTACACACATACTTAACACACATAGATACACATACCATGTACACACAGACCGACCGTCTTTAGGATACATACACCTTACCTCTTGCACAGAAATTCGTCGTACCACCCTGACACTCACACGGATATACCTTGGTCCTTTATTACAAGGGTGACACCTAATTAAATTGCCTGCAATGCTGATGGTTCTTGGGGGGGTGATGGAAGGTATCGGACCTACCTTGGTCCTGCCATCTCCAGGATCGACCTTGAACACAAACCACACAAGGCAGGGGAAGTTGCGCGGAATGCTGGGGAACAATGAGCGTGCCTTGATCTGCATCCAATGCAGAGGGAACACATGGCAGGGAAGTTGCGCGGATTGCTGGGGAGCGATGAGCGTGCCTTGATCTGCATCCAATTTTGGGGATCAAAAAAGAGGTCATGCAAGAAGTTTATTCTTACCCTGCACTGTGCAAGATCTGATCAAGGCACTTTCTTTCCTCGTGCCTGGAACAGAGTTTGTGAGCGCAATGCACGCATAATCACCTTTAAATCCAACCAAACACAGGCTTTTGTGTGCATCACAATGATGTCTGGAACACAGTCTGTGAGCGCAATGCACGCATAATCACCTTCAAATCCAACCAAACACAGGCTTTTGTGTCTGTCACAATGATGTCTCGTATGGCAGTCGTGTAGGTCATGAAACCAGTTGCTCCACGAAAGACGTTGTAGTAGTTCTGACGGCCACGAGTAGAGCCTGTGTTCGTACTTTCACGGCCGCGGTTAGTGTTTTGATGGCCACGAAACACGTTATAGTAGTTCTGACGGCCACGAGTTAAATCTGTTAGTACTTTCACGGCCGTGGTGAGTGTTTGGATGGCCATGAGTTGAACCTGTTAGTAATTTCACGGCCGCGGTTAGTGTTTGGATGGCCACGAAACACGTTATAGTATTCTGACGGCCACGAGTTAAATCTGTTAGTACTTTCACGGCCGTGGTGAGTGTTTTGGATGGCCATGAGTTGAACCTGTACGTAATGTCACGGCCGCGGTTAGTGTTTGGATGGCCATGAGTTGAACCTGTTCGTACTTTCACGGCCGCAGTTAGTGTTTGGATGGCCATGAGTTGAACCTGTACGTAATGTCACGGCCGCGGTTAGTGTTTAAATGGCCATGAGTTGAACCTGTTCGTACTTTCACGGCCGCAGTTAGTGTTTGGATGGCCATGAGTTGAACCTGTACGTAATGTCACGGCCGCGGTTAGTGTTTGGATGGCCACAAAACACGTTATAGTAGTTCTGACGGCCACAAGCTGAACCTGTTCGTACTTTCACGGCCGCGGTTAGTGTTTGGATGGCCCTTGCCGATACGAAATTAGGAGGCAAAATGCACATTTTTGGCACTCACGCGATCACAGAACTGGTGCGATGTCTGACGTATCCAACTACAAGGAGCTTCCAGAGTGATGCCCCTGCCGACTAGCTCCAAGCAGTAAGATTAGGGTTGGCCAGAACCGTATATATACATCGTATATGACCTTATATTTGGTGATTTCCCTGCCAAAAATACTGTATATACACCGTATATGTATGGTTCTGGCCAACCCTGAGTAAAAGACCGACCAGTTCACTTCCTTTAGCATGGGGAAAAACCCATGACAATGAAACAAGGACCGCTTTGGTACTAAGTCTCTACCACGTGAAACAATAGGAAAGAGTCTGGAAAATCTGGGAAACGACTAGAGCCTTCGTTTGGCCCCGATTTTACAAGGAAAGATCAGACTCATCACTTGGGCAGCTTGCCAAAAGACTGTCTAGTATCAAGGAGCTTCCTGGCAGCTTCTCGCTACTATTAACTTGCCTAGAGGCTTACTTGTTAGGCATGCTGCTGAACTCTTTATGTTGATACAGAGCAATCAGTAAGTAGTGCCTGGTTGTGACCCATGGGCCAGCTGGAGGCTATTGACCAAAGGCAGCAACAAACCAAATCTTGACCTGCGCTGCCTTTGGGCCCAAGCACAACAGAGATGGCTCAGGAAAAAACAAACAAGTTATGAACACGAAGAGGGATAATGTTCCACACATTGGAGTATTTTGAGGAGCTGGGTATCCAATCGGTCTTGAATCTTAAAGAGCTAAGAAACGTGCTTCAAGTACATTCTGTCAACCATGTTGCCAAACTTGTTCGTACCAGACGCGCACTTTCCAGCACTAATATCAACCGTCATCAGCAGCTGGTTTCAGGTCAAGCCTGCAGGAATACCTCCTGATTCCCATTGATATTTTCCTATTTTATTGGTGGAGGGGTCAGTACGGTACCCAGTACCAAAGTGGCTCCTCTCTTTTTTCAATGTGGGAAGTGGTTTTCACTGCTTGCGTAGTTTTTTCTTTTTCTTTACTTTGGGCTGGTGGCAATATGCCTGCATTTTTCAACCCATTTTCACTGCCAACCTCAAGAGATCAGCCTTGTATGGGGGAGCATACATAGCATCCACACCGCATGCACGCACGCACGCACGCACGCACGCACGCACGCACGCACGCACGCACGCAGCCATCAAGTGGTAGGTATTATTCTAGCCTGCTGTAGCATTATCGACACATTTGCTCTTTGGTAGCGATATGCCAAAAACAATAGTTCAATCAAAGTTGCCAAATTTACCTTGAAGGTGCACAAATTCCACGTTTTGAAGAGTGTAGTTGTCCACGATGTATCGTTGCAGCTGAAGATGAAAGCGTGTGTTTTGTTTTGGAAGGTGAAGCTGTACGCAAGATATCATTGCAACTAAGGATGGAAATATTGTTTCGTTTTTTAAGTGCAATTATCCGCGGGTATCTTGCAGTTGAGGATGAAGACGTGTCATATTTTTTGGAATGGATGTGACCATCCACAAGGTATCATTGCAATTGAGGATGAAAATGTGAGTTTTACTTCCAGCATTGATGTGACCATCCACAAGGTATCATTGCGATTGAGGATGAAAATGTGAGTTTTACTTCCAGCATTGATGTAACCATCCGCAAGGTATCATTGCGATTGAGGATGAAAATGTGAGTTTTACTTCCAGGATGGATGTAACCATCCACTAGGTATCATTGCGAGTGAGGGTGACGCAAGTGCTGTTTCAATAGCTGTGTGCACTTGCAAGGTAGGTGTGATACCAGGGATGTGCTCATAATAAGCCCCAAGGCCGATACATACTGTAACAGTACGGCGCTCGGTTATAATGAAACGTCTTGCCTTTGCGTCCCCAGACAGCATGCCAGCCACAAAAAACTTGATGCATGTAACAGTATGGCGCTCGGCTAAGGCGCTCGGCTACTACGGTGCTCGGCTAGTTACCACTTTGTAACGTCTTGCCTTTGCGTCCCCAGACAGCATGCCAGCCACAAAAAACTTGATTGTGTCTGAAGTCATTCCTGCGTCATCCTCAGCCTGTGTATGTTGTGCATTACAAGCGTTTCAGTAGCGGTGCTCTATCAAAAAATCAGTAGCGGTGCTATATTGCTGTCATGTTATTAGTAGCAGTGCTCTATAAAATAATCAGTAGCGGTGCTCTATCAAATAACCAGGTAATGCCACCTCACATTCAACGGGCACATAACACGCTTCACAACTTTGTGCTTACTTCTTATTTGTAATCAGCAGTTCTTGGTAGTGCACTATCAGCACTCTTGGTAGTGCACTTCTAGAGGGCTGCTGATGATATAAATGTAAATACGTTATTGAATGGGATACAAAATAGGATGTCACAACATTGCCACGCACAGCATTTGCTCTACACCACGTTCATTCAAACTACAAGCTCAAGAGCCTCCAAACACCCACCTGCAATTGCGATTTGCAGCCTTCCACACATGCTGCGGGCCCAGATCTCTCAGCCTCAGCGGGAGAAGAAGGCGGGCTGAACCAGCCTGCGTTGCATGAGAGGCCACAGTTATAGTGTGCAAGATCAAAGGTGAGGCGTCTGGCTCTTGCGCACGGTGTGCGCGTGGAAGGTAGAAGCAGAAAGTGTGGTAACAGAAAGAAATCATTATTGCACGTACCCCCGATCTCTCTTAAATACGAAGGGACGCTGCCCACATTTCCAGGACCATGCAGCTGCGTATGTAATGGAGGAGTTAGGGGAAATCATTCTTTGCCAGCAGTTCTTGAATGTGGCAATCGACTCACTTGACCAACTGGAATGGAGAGAGGCGCCATTCGTTCTAGTAATATTTATTATACAATGAGAAGATTATAAACAATACAGACGCAGTCACACGCATCTTTTTCACACTGGACGAAGAAATATTTCTTGTCTATTTTTTTTCTGCTTCTTTTGATCATTTTTGCTGCGATTCGAATTTAGAAATGGACAGCTGCCTGGTCCATTGTTGGATAAAGCTGGATAAGGCTATAATGTGCAGCTTCAGGTGCCCAATGAGCAGCGCCAAAATGTATTTATAGCTTCTACAGCAGATCTCAAGCGGAAAAGATGTATGACGCTATGTATAAATCATGTGGATAATGACCCCCAAAAAGAGCACCGTGCAGAGCGGGTGGTAAAGCATGGACCAATCATCTGATTCCCGTTAAAAGCCCTCCCCTCTTTTCATTTGGCCAGATGGATTGAAAGAAAAAAAGAATAGTGCCCGTTTCCACACCCTGTGCAAAACCCGTGCAGAAGGGAATTAAGTCCTTTGGAAGATGGTTATAAAAGAAGAGGAAAAAGAACAAAGTTAGCGTAAACACTGCCGACATGGATTAGAAAATGTGTTTTGCTCCACCCAATAGATGCAGAGACACGCAACATCCTACCTGGAGAATAAGGAGCTTTTCAGTGGGGATCAGGTGGTTGGGAGGCAAAAGCCTGCACAGGAGTGTTACTCATATATTCGTGGTGGTTGTGCATGTTCAAAGTCTCGTCTCATCTGAATGGTTTTTGTTGCGGATCTGATTACTTGTAGGCTCAATTATTGCATGAGCTGTGGCGTGTGTCGACCAGTAACTAGCTGAGGCTGTGGAGTGGGTTCCTTGTGTGGCTGCTGTAAATGGTGCCTGCTGCTCCCAGCAGGATGGTGTCAAGGGCTTTGCGGCGTCCGAGTAAGCGAGGCAATAGCAGCTTATGTCGTTCTCGTGCCTTTTCTGCTTATGGGGTAGAAGAAGTCTACACAGTACTTGGGCTAAGCTAAGGGTCTACCAGGGATGACCCCGCCTCGGCCACTGCCAGCCTCAAAAACTACCGAGTCTCATTGCCAGCCCTACAGCACTAAACCTGCCGTGCTCTCCACCACAAGGTCACCCGGTTCAAGCCTATAGAAAGTTATACTAACCTGCTTAGTCACTGCCGTGCATTAACTCAGCATCACACCGCTCCCACCGTGCCTGCCTTAGTCTGAGGAGGATACTACCCCCGAAAACCGCGTTATATGTCTCTTGGATTGCTTCATTGCCAGGGGCGGGGTATGGATTGGCAACGCCATTTGCTTGTTTATCACTGGCAACTCTTCTTGCCTAATTGGCAGACCGGGGATGAGTCGTGTTTGTTGGGTTTTGTTTGGGGCGTTTGGCCAGGTGGAATGTTGCGTGGCTCTGCAGCCAAACAATCTGGCTGATGAAGGCCACCACTGCTGAGACCATTTTGCAGCTGCATCTGTAAATTATGCAGGAAAGCAATATTCCCAAATTTATGCTAGTAGCATGACTAACGGTTGTTGTGCTGAGTCTACTATTTTGCATTGACAGTTATTTGCTACGACGTCAAAAAATTGCCTTGAAGCTCAATGTGCACCTCCCTGGCTGCTACGCTGCCAAACTCGTCCAGCAGCCGTGCCTTTTTAGTACAGTTACAGGTGGTTTCAGACTTTCCTGGCTCCTGTTCTTGGTCTTCCCTTTTTCGTGCGTGGGTCAAGGAGTTTGTAAAAATCAGTACCTTAATATCTCCATAGAGTTAAGTGAGTACGGGCGTGACGTATTCAAACTTGATATGATGCAACAAAAAAACAACCACAACTCCAGGATCCAGGATAGTGGTTTTTAAAATTACAGTAAGCGTCACTGGTTCACGTTTTACGCATAAGCTACACAACTTCACCAGGACACACAAGAACCAAAGGAAAATTCAAAAAAGAAAAGGTTTTGGCGCTAGGGGGCTAATTTATAAATTTGAAAATGAAAAACATCGCCGCTAGGAAAAAAAGGGGGACAATGGCCGTGTTTGAACAAGCAACGCCGGTTGCTTATATCTAACCAAAACTTAAAGCATACATGCAAGGACACTCATGCTAGGAGAGTAGACTTACGCAATAGCACGACCCCATTCTTCAAGAGGGGAGCAAAAACTCGTGCTGCAGCTCATGAAAAGTCGGCACAATAAATAATCGGTAGGGCTCAACAAAACAAAACTGTGTATGATCAAGCACGTTCAAACGTGACTGTATGCACACACATACTAAATATTCGGTAGGGCTCAACAAAACAAAACTGTGTATGATCAAGCACGTTCAAACGTGACTGTATGCACACACGTACCCTCAAGACTGAAATGTTCTATACCAAGGTTTAATCCAACGATTCAAAACACACACATACACACACACACACACATTTCCAAAGTAGCACCCTCTGGAAAGCACCTTGCCTCCAATTCTGTCAAATAACTCATCGAGCGCAATCTGCTTTCCTCTGTCTGTTAATTCATCGCAACTAGCGTCAGCAAACCTCAGTTCAAACACAAGCACGTTCACACACCACACATGCATGACAACACACACACACCAGAACTCAGTACCACCCTCAGCTGCTGTGCTGATCAGCCTTCTCTTTTGACGAAGCCGTGTTGGTCTCCTTGGAGGCCACGCGCTCGTGCGAACCTGCGGTGCATTCGTATGAGGACGCTGCGGCCATCCCTCCACCCCATCCCATTCCACTATAGCCAGGGCCCTGTATCCCTGCGCCACACAACACAGTTGAAACAACCCAGGTCGGTTGGTGTAGGATCTGTGACTTCACACAGCAGATGAAACAACAACCCAGGTGGATTAAAACAGTGAGTTGGTGTAGGATCTGTGACTTCACACAGGAGGACAATGCGACCGTCTGATCGTCCCATCACCCCATCCCATTCCGCTCGTTGGGCTTAGTACTCCTATTACGCAGCAAATGGATGTCTGAACAAGGCTTGGTGTGAGGAGGAACTGCAGATGATGCAGTCTCAGGAGCAACACACACACACACACATTGTACAATAATGCTGAGCCACGTTAGCCCATCCCGATGCCTACCTCCTTCAAACATCTGGAGCCACGCTTATACAAATAGGGTTGGACAGAACCATGCACATAACACCATATGCATATGCATATCAATATCTATATATGCATACCGTATGCGCATGGTTTTTCTGAGAAGTAATTGTATGACCATGTACAGAGTATCAGGCCTGTGCACTTACGCCGTAATGTTAAATTTTGGACCGTAATTACGGCACCGACCGTAATTACGCCGTACAGTACGGGCCAAATTACGGTCGGCCAAAATTACGGTGTCAGACCGTACAAAGACGTTGCCACCGTACAGTAAGATTTTGACCGTAATTTGGCCGTTTGGCTCCAACTTTGGCCCAAAACAATTTTTATCTTTTGCAACAATTGTTAAAGAATAAAAACACAAATTATTAGCCAGGTTTAAGTACTGCGTCCGACTTTTAAGTTTCCATGCAAGCCACTGCTGGGCCCATCCCTTGAGCCGATGCAGACCCAACCCAGCCTCAGGGTCGTTCAGGGAAACTTGTGTGGCGTCAGCATATAAGAGGAGCATGCTGGAGGTGGAAATGGGAGGTGTTGGGCTGAGAGGCCATTCTGAGGCCAAAATTGCACTGGCAGTGCCAGTCCCCGAGCTGATGCAGCCCCAACCCAGCCTCAGGGTCGTTCATGGAAACACTGTGTGGCGTCAGCACATGGGAGGAGCACACTGGGGAGCAAAAATGGGAGGTTTTGGGGTGGAGAGGCCTTTCTGAGGCCATTTTTGCACCGGCAGTGCCAGCTTGGCACCGTACCGTACACCGTACAGCACATTGCCGTAATTACGGTAAATTACGATCCTCCAAAATCGTAATTACGCCGTAATTTCCAAATTTACGGTACATACAGTAAAAAACGTACAGTACCGCACACCGTACAGTGCACCGCCTGCAGAGTATACATGAATAGGGTTGGCCAGAACCATATACATACGGTGTATATACGGTATTTTTGGCAGGAAATCACTAAATATTCGGTCATATACGGTGTATATACAGGATACTGGCCAACCCTAGACACATGTCTTATCCGCAACTATGGTTGGCCAGAGCCATACATGTGGAACATATGCATACAATGTGACTGGCAGGGGAATCTGCAATTATGGTTGGCCAGAGCCATACATGTGAAACATATGCATACAATGTGACTGGCAGGGGAATACCTGTGTACGGCCATGTGCAGAGTATATATATGACCGTATATCTGGCGATTTCCCTGCCAAAATGCCATATATATACATTTAGGCGTGCACCGAGTGATTGTGTTGGTGGAGTAGCACGGCAGGTTCAGTGCTGTAGGGCTGGCTATGTGACTCGGTAGAATTTGAGGCTGGCAGTGGCCGAGGCGGGTGGTCTTCCCTGGCAGACCCTTAGCTTAGCCCAAGTACTGTGTAGACACTTCTTCTACCCCATAAGCAGAAAAGGCACGAGAACGACATAAGCTGCTATATGTACACTTATGCTATATATACTCTTAGGCTCAGCTTTGCAGTTTCCGTGCCTGGTGCTCATGCTTGTTTGAGGCTGGTACTCCAGTCTCTTTGTGACTAATTTTCTCCTCTTTTAGTACTCTTTTGGTCCTACCTCTCTGACAGGGCCTTTTGTCTGCTGTTAAAGGAGTTTTATGGTACTCGGTACCAAAGTGGCTTTCTTTTCCTTAATCCAATGTGGGGAGTGGTTTTCACTGCCTGCGTACTGTTTATTTTCTTTCTAGGCAGCTGCTTCTGTTGCCTTGGTCCTTCAATTCTAAGCCAACCCCATGTTGCCTCTGTTAGCAATCAATTGACCACAACCAAACATGTGTGCAACATATGTAGGGTTGGCCAAAACCGTATATATACACCGTATATGACCGTATATTTGGTGATTTCCCTGCCAAAAATACCGTATATACACCGTATATATATGGTTTTGGCCAACCCTAAACCTATGCGTAGATTGTGTCAGGCAGGGGAAGATTTGTGCACGGCCAAGCACAGGAGGAGAAGACAGAGAACACGGCCAAGCACAAAAGAAGAAAACACGGCCATGCACAAAAGAAGAAAAAAACATGGCCAAGCGCACAAAAGAAGAAAACACGGCCAAGCACAGGAGGAGAAGACAAAGAACACGGCCAAGCACAAAAGAAGAAAACACGGCCATGCGCAAAAGAAGAAAAAAACGTGGCCAAGCGCACAAAAGAAGAAAACACGGCCAAGCACAGGAGGAGAAGACAAAGAACACGGCCATGCACAAAAGAAGAAAACACGGCCATGCACAGAAGGAAAAAACACGGCCAAGCACAAAAGAAGAAAACACGGCCATGCACAGAAGGAAAAAACACGGCCAAGCACAAAAGAAGAAAACACGGCCATGCACAGGAGGAAAAAACACGGCCATGCGCAAAAGAAGAAAACACGGCCATGCACAGGAGGAGAAGATAAAGAACACGGCCAAGCACAAAAGAAGGAAACACGGCCATGCACAGAAGGAGAAGACAAAAAACACGGCCAAGCGCATAAAAAGAAAACACGGCCATGCGCAAAAGAAGAAAAAAACATGGCCAAGCGCATAAAAAGAAAACACAGCCAAGCACAAAAGAAGAAAACACGGCCATGCGCAAAAGAAGAAAACACGGCCATGCGCAAAAGAAGAAAACACGGCCAAGCACAAAAAAAGAAAACACGGCCAAGCACAGGAGGAGAAGACAAAGAACACGGCCATGCACAAAAGAAAAAAACACGGCCATGCACAGAAGGAAAAAACACGGCCAAGCACAAAAGAAGAAAACACGGCCATGCACAGAAGGAAAAAACACAGCCAAGCACAAAAGAAGAAAACACAGCCATGCACAGAAGGAAAAAACACGGCCATGCGCAAAAGAAGAAAACACGGCCATGCACAGGAGGAGAAGACAAAGAACACGGCCAAGCACAAAAGAAGAAAACACGGCCATGCACAGAAGGAGAAGACAAAAAACACGGCCAAGCGCATAAAAAGAAAACACGGCCATGCGCAAAAGAAGAAAAAAACATGGCCAAGCGCATAAAAAGAAAACACGGCCAAGCACAAAAGAAGAAAACACGGCCATGCGCAAAAGAAGAAAACAAGGCCATGCGCAAAAGAAGAAAACACGGCCAAGCACAGAAGAAGAAAACACGGCCAAGCACAGGAGGAGAAGACAAAGAACACGGCCATGCACAAAAGAAGAAAACACGGCCATGCACAGAAGAAAAAAAAATGGCCAAGCACAAAAGAAGAAAACACGGCCATGACAGGGACCATGCAAGTTGGTGGAAGAGAGCAATAGTCGTCAACATTCAAAGCCTCACCTTTGCGGGGAACCTTCCCGGCGGGGGAGGAGAAGCTGTCGTGGGACATATCGTCAACGTGGTGGTTACGATGTCGGCTGGACTCATCATGGGAGGTGGCGTGAGAGGAGGAGCCACCGTTTGCGGCCTATGTGTTTGTGTGTGTGTGTGCGTGTGTGTGTGTATGTGTGTGTGTGTGTGCACGTGTGTGTGTGTGTGTGTGCTTATGCGTGTGTGCGTGCGTGCGTGCGTGTGTTTAAAGTGTGTGTGTAGTGTGTCTGTGTGTGTAGTGTGTGTGTGTGATTGTGTGTGTATGTGTGTGTATGCTTACGTACATGTACGTGCTCCATGCCTCATCCTACCGTAATTTGCAACTGAGCATAAGCCAGGTAACAGAGGGCAAGCAGCACTCAGAAATGTTCTCAGGACTGTGCATGACGGTCTGACAGTATGGTCCGTCAAACCGTTGGATTTGGACGATGGACACTGTATATTGGAGGTCTGGACCATTATTTCAAAATCTGGAACCCGTCCACCGTGCCGTAGTCACGGTGCCAAACGGCTGTGACGGTGTCAGTGCACAGCCCTGAATACCGGCTTGTTGATCTCGACTGTGACAAAGCAACGATCTCGACTGTGACAAAGCAGCTGACTGCTTGTTGATCTCGGCTGTGACAAAGCAGTGCACAGCCCTGAATGACAGCTTGTTGATCTGGACTGTGACAAAGCAGCGATATATCGACAGTGACAAAGCAGCTGACTGCTTGTTGATCTCGGCTGTGACAAAGCAGTGCACAGCCCTGAATGACAGCTTGTTGATCTCGACTGTGACAAAGCAGCGATCTCGACTGTGACAAAGCAGCTGACTGCTTGTTGATCTCGGCTGTGACAAAGCAGTGCACAGCCCTGAATGACAGCTTGTTGATCTGGACTGTGACAAAGCAGCGATATATCGACAGTAGCCGCTGTCTTCAGCTTAAAGCCATGGAGTGTCCAATTTGATTATGAATGGGGTTGTGACAAAGCAGCGATATATCGACATGAGCCGCTGATTTTAGCTTAAAGCCATGGAGTGTCCAATTTGATTATGAATGGGGTTGTGACAAAGCAGCGATATATCGACAGTAGCCGCTGACTTCAGCTTAAAGCCATGGAGTGTCCAGTTTGATTATGAATGGGGTTGTGACAAAGCAGCGATATATCGACTGTGACAAAGCAGCGATATATCGACAAAAACCACTGACTTCAGCTTAAAGCCATGGAATGTGCAGTTCATCATGAATGGGGTTGTGACAAAGCAGCGATGTATCGACATAAACCACTGACTTCAACCCAAAGCCATGGAGTGTGCAGTTCATCATGAATGGGGTTGTGACAAAGCAGCGATGTATTGACATGAGCCGCTGATTTTAGCTTAAAGCCATGGAGTGTCCAATTTGATTATGAATGGGGTTGTGACAAAGCAGCGTTATATCGACATAAACCACTGACTTCAACCCAAAGCCATGGAGTGTCCAGTTTGATCATGAATGGGGTTGCGACAAAGCAGCGATATATCGACAGCAGCCACTGACTTCAGCCCGAAGCCGTGGAGTGTGCAGTTGATCATGAATGGGGTTGCGACAAAGCAGCGATATATCGACAGCAGCCACTGACTTCAGCCCGAAGCCGTGGAGTGTGCAGTTTGATCATGAATGGGGTTGCGACAAAGCAGCGATATATCGACAGCAGCCACTGACTTCAGCTTAAAGCCATGGAGTGTGCAGTTGATCGTGAATGGGGTTGTGACAAAGCAGCGATATATCGACAGTAGCCGCTGACTTCAGCTTAAAGCCACGGAGTGTGCAGTTTGATCATGAATGGGGTGCGCCAGATTTGTTATAAATACGCACCGTATGTGACCGTACATTTGGGGGCCTCCATGCCAGAAATACCATATATACACCGTACATATATGTAGGATTGGCCAAAACCCTATATCTGCACCGTATGTGACCGTATATTTGGTGATTTCCCTGCCAAAAGCACCGTGTATGCACTGTACATGTATGGTTCTGGCCAACCCTTGAACATGAACAACAGTGACGTGGGGAAAGACAACGAAATCTGGGTACTTCACGGAAAGCCGCGGGTTTTAATATAAAGCCACTGTGCAGGATAGTCAAGGGCTGCGGCTCTGTATACTTCACGGAAAGCCGCGGGCTTTAAATATAAAGCCACTGTGCAGGATAGGCAAGGCTTCGGCTCTGTATACTTCACGGAAAGCCGCGGGTTTTAAACATAAAGCCACTATGCAGGATAGTCAAGGGCTGCGGCTTTGTATACTTCACAGAAAGCCGCGGGTTTCAAATATAAAGCCATTGTGCAGGATGGTCGAGGACTGCGGCGAAATGAGCAACGCAACATCGACGCACGTGTCTTGCCTTTGGGGTGCGGGAGGGTCGTGTCTACACACCGTTCGTGAGTTTTAGACCGTGTGCAAGGTTTGTGAATTCCCTGCCTAAAACAACGTTTATACTGCATATAACATACGTAGGGTTGGCCATAACCGTAAGTACACACCGTATATCAGCGTATATTTGGTGAATTCCCAGCTAAAAATCCTGTATGTAAACCATATATTTACGGTTCTGGCCAACCCTAAATATACGCTAGTAATTATTTTAGGTTCTGGCCCTACTTATCTTGATCATAACTTGCGCACAGGCCTGAACTCTTAAGCGCGATCCCAGCCCTACCGTGTGAGCTGCGCGAGCAGCAGCAGCTTGGACAGCGAAAACCGCAGCACGTGTGTTTGCAGCTTCCTTGGCTACCACCTGCGTGTTTTGTGTGTGTGTGTGTGTGTGTGTGTGTATGCGTGTGTGTGTGTGTGTGTGTGTGTGTGTGTGTGTGTGTGTGTGCGTGCGCGCGCACGTGCGCGTAAAGACTTCTGTGATCAAAATGTGCTGAAGATAATGAAAAGCGTTCGAAGAAAGGAACACCTGAGCAGGAGCTGCTTGGGCTTGAGCGTGCCTTGCACGAGCATTTTGTACCAACGCATTTTTTACCTTGCACGAGCATTTTGTATTTTGTACCATTATTGTACCAACGCATTTCGTACCAACGCATTTTGTACCTTGCACGAGCGTTTTGTGCCAACACAACACAGCAAGTACCTCATCCCCCCCTCCCCTTCTTCTACACACACACACACACACACACACACACACACACACACACACACACACACACACTACAAATCATAGTACACACAATGCATCTCACAATCACACACAAACCCTAGTACACACACTGCATCTCACTCAGACACACACACACACGCAAATACGCACGCAAACACACACACGCATACACCCACACCCACACGCACACACATAGAACAGCACATCCAACACCTACACCCACACACCCACACGCGCACACCCACCCACACAACCACCCACACACCCACACGCGCACACACCCACCCACACACACACACACACACACACACGCGCACACACACACACCCACACGCGCACACACACCCACCCACCCACACACCCACACACGCACACAAACACACGCGTGTACACGCACACACCCACACCCACATCCACACCAACACCCACACATCCAAAACCGCATCCAACACCCACCTCCACGCGATTTGCTTCCAGTGCCGTGAGCTGCATGCGCAGAGCCGCAACCTCGTCCCCCATCGCCTCAGCTAGCAGGGCCTGACCAGCAGCCACTCTCGACCCGGCTACACCACCACTAGCACCGTCGCCATTGCACGCATTGCTGCTGTTGTCACCAAGGGGGAAGGTCTCCAAGGCAGGGTTGTTTGCGCGGTGCACCTACGTGTGTGTGTATTTGCTGTGTGTGTTTCTACGTTGGCGCACACATTGTGTGTGTGTGTATTTGCTGTGTGTGTTTCTACGTTGGCGCACACACTGTGTGTGTGTGTATTTGCCGCGTGTGTTTCTACATTGGCGCACACATTGTGTGTGTGTGTATTTGCCGCGTGTGTTTCTACGTTGGCGCACACATTGTGTGTGTGTGTGTGTGTGTGTGTGTATTTGCCGTGTGTGTGTCTACGTTGGCTCACATATTGTGTGTGTGTGTTGGTGTGTGCGCGCACCCGTTGTGTGTGTGTCTTCATGTGTGCGTGTATGTATGTATTTGCTGTGTGTCTGCTTGTGCACATGCGTTGTGTGTGTCTGCTTGTGTGTGTGTGCAATCATAATACGAGTCAAGGGCAGCTTCCAGTGCCTCATCAGAACGAACGACGCACAATCACACACACGCACACCCATACATATACACACACAATCACACATACACACACACGCACACCCATTCATTCACACACACACACACCCATACATTCACACACACACACACTCACACACCTGGGCAGATGCCAGGAACGAAGTCATGGCAGCATTTGAGGCTTCAAGTGCTGCAGCGGTTGCACGCAATTGAGCAGCCTTGCCGCTCAACTCCTTGTTACGGACCACCAGCAGGTCCATGTTCTCAGCAACCTCCGCGTTTTCAGCCTGCGTCATCGACGGGGAGGTACATACATTAATGTGGTGTGTGTTTGCTGCTCAGCTCCTTGTTTTGTGGATTATGAGGACATCCATGTTCTCAGATGCGTGCTTTTGTGTAATTACGTTCTGAACCATGAGTGCGTTATTGTTCACACACACACTCTCACACACACACACACACACACGCACACACAAACACACACACACCGACCCACACACTCACCTGCTTGCGCAGCCTGCTCCTTCGCGCGCTGTCCCTGTTGCTCTGTTTGCGTTTCAGCTGCTTTTCATCCAGCTGTGCATCTGCATACTCTTGTTGCAGGGAGGGAGGGCGAGGCGCACGTGTGCCAGCCTTTTTCGGGCCGTCTGTTTTCACACAAACATGTGTGTGTGTGTGTGTTTGTGTGTGTGTGTGTGTTTGTGTGTGTGAGTGTGTGTGTGTGTGTGCACGCATATGCGTGTGTGCATGTGCGTGTGTGTGTGCGTGCTGCTTGCCACGCCTTCTGCTGCATAATCGTGTTCACACACATCCAATCCCACCCCCATCCCCATCCCGAGTTTAAACTCACACCTCACATCACCTCCACACCCCCGTACACCCACACACCAGCCCATACATCCTCACATACCTGCCACCACCCCCCA
>Ga0307968_1001631_pt1 | contig 18432 bp, 18 predicted proteins | sample OrgLakmetagen650_FD_201834 | JGI IMG/M metagenome (GOLD analysis project Ga0307968, IMG submission 201834) | Saline water microbial communities from Organic Lake, Antarctica - #650 | ecosystem: Environmental > Aquatic > Non-marine Saline and Alkaline > Saline | place: Antarctica: Organic Lake...
TTGGTGCAAGCCCAGGGTACCCCCCAAAATAGCAAAAATACGTTTGCGTATTATACGCGTATGTCGTATTAATAGCGTATTAATCCGTATGGGACGTCTCAAAAGTCCGTATGACCCATCCCTGTATTATACTATTATATATATAACTTTGGCCAACCCTAATTATCTGCCTTCTCCTGCAAGTGGAATTGAAATGACATACAATGGATGATGCGTATTTTAGGGGTGGCCGTGCATGCCAAGTGTGATCTGCAAATCGAGAACCTACAGGAAAAAGGTGTATGCTCCGATTTGTGAAACCCTTTCGCGCAAGTTTCCCCTGCTACTTTATTATGTGCTTGTCTTCTCACTGAAGCCTTTGTGGTCGCTTTTAAATGGGCTGGTGATTTCAATTCACGTCTCCCCCTTTCTCAGGGCACGTGGCACTGTGCTCTCTGTTCAGATGCAAGGGCGTCTAATTTTTCTGATCTTGCTTCTCACACTTAACCTAGCCATTTAGCCTGCATTTAAATTAGGTCGTCTATCTCCTTTTGCGGCTCATGCGTGCGTGCTAGCTTGGAGGGGATAATAAGAAACTGTTTAACGCTTTCTGTATGATGTGACCGAACTAAATGCCTGCACCTGATGTTGCATTGTCCATCTTGCGCAGCTCATGCGTGCATGCTGCCATGGAGGCGATCAATATGAAATTGTTTAACGCTTCTTTTGCTACATGACCGTACTGAATTCCATCAAGCAAACGACTCGTACTTTGTATTTGCCTTCGTTACACCCACCCTTTACGCCTGCAGCAAAATATATATTTCTTGTGCAACTCATGCTTGCTGCCTAGGAGGCAATCAAGCAAACGACTCATACTTCGTTTTTGCCATCGTTACACCCACCCTTTCCGCCTGTAGCAAAATTTTAGAATATATTGCTGCCTAGGAGGCAATCAAGCAAACGACTCGTACTTCGTTTTTGCCATCGTTACACCCACCCTTTACGCCTACAGCAAATTATATGTTTCTTGTGCAGCTCATGCTTTCTGCCTCGGAGGCAATCAAGCAAACGACTCGTACTTCGTTTTTGCCATCTTTACACCCACCTGTTACGCCTGCAGCAAATTATATGTTTCTTGTGCAGCTCATGCTTGCTGCCTCAGAGGCAATCAAGCAAACGACTCGTACTTTGTATTTGCCATCGTCACACCCACCCTTCACGCCTGCAGCAAATTATATGTTTCTTGTGCAGCTCATGCTTGCTGCCTAGGAGGCAATCAAGCAAACGACTCGTATTTTATTTGCCATCTTTACAAGGTTTACAAGATTTACAAAGGCCTTCAGTCAAGAAGTGCGACTGCTAGCCTTGCCATCTTTACACCCACCCTTCACGCCTGCAGCAAATTATATGTTTTAACGACTGTCTTCTTTTGCAGCTCATGCGTGCTGCCTTGGAGGTGATTGAAACGGAGCGGCCCACTGCTGATGAAAGCCTCCTCATGGTGGTGGGGCTCCCAAACGCAGGTACTGGATGACATTTATCACGCAACACACGCGAAACAAACACAATTGAAGAAAGCATCGGCTGTATTAGTTGAATCATGCCACCTGATAAAAGCCTCCTCATGGTGGTGGGGCTCCCAAACGCAGGTACTGGATGACATTAATCACGCAACACGTGCGAAACAAACATAATTGAAGAAAGCTTCGGCTGTACTAGTTGGATCATGCCACCTGATAAAAGCATCCTCGTGGTGGTGGGGCTTCCAACTTCAGCTTCTAGATGACGTTAATCACGCAATATATGCAAAACAAACTTAATTGTAGAAAGCATTGGCTGTATTAGTTGGACTATGCCACCTGATAAAAAGCCTCCTCATGGTGGCAGGGCTCCCAAACGCAGGTACTGGATGACATGAATCACGCGACGCGCGAAATAAACAATTGGCGAAAGCATCGGCTGTTCTAGTTGGGTCAGGCCACCTGATAAAAGCCTCCTCATGGTGGTGGGGCTTCCAACTTCAGCTTCTGGATGACATTAATCACGCAACATACGCAAAACAAACTTAATTGGAGAAAGCATCAGCTGTACTAGTTGGGCCATGCCACCTGATAAAAGCCTCTTCATGGTGGCAGGGCTCCCAAATGCAGGTACTGGATGAAATTAATTACGCAACACGCGCTAAACAAACATAATTGAAGAAAGCACCGGTTGTAATTGTTGGATCATGCCACCTGATAAAAGCCTCCTCATGGTGGTGGGGCTCCCAAATGAAGTTACTGGATGACATTAATCACGCAACACGCGCGAAATAAACTTGATTGAAGAAAGCTTTGGCTGTACTAGTTGGACCATGCCACCTGATAAAAGCCTCCTCATGGTGGTGGGGCTCCCAAATGTAGTTACTGGATGACATTAATCACGCAACACGCGCGAAATTAATTTAATTGAAGAAAGCTTCGGCTGTACTAGTTGGACCATGCCACCTGATAAAAGCCTCCTCATAGTGGTGGGACTCCCAAATGCAGGTACTGATGACATTAATCACGCAACACGTGCAAAATAAACTTAATTGAAGAAAGCATCGGCTGTACTAGTTGGACCATGCCACCTGATAAAAGCCTCCCATGGTAGTGGGGCTTCCAACTTTAGGTGCTGAAAAAATATCAGCGTGTGTTGTCCATGTGAGAGGAAGTGAGTCACCACTGAATTGCAAATTGCAGGATGACAGGTCGATCTAATAGATCACGGTTAAGAACGGGTCTTGCTTTTATGCTTTGTGTACTCAAGCACTTAGGAATGCTGCCTCTGAGATGAGATTACTACATGCATGTGTACTACACAAAGGATGCATCTGCACATCATGCGTGCACACGTGCACACACGCACATACAATCCACATGTCTCCCTAAGCATGCAAGTAAATCCAGTGCCATAAGCACACACACATTCCATGTCCTCATATACACACACATTTACACACACACGCACACAAACACACACACACACGCACACACACACACGCACGCGCGCACACACACACACACAAACCACGTACCCAACCGTGCGTGCAGGCAAGTCCAGTGTCATTAATGGCCTCAAGGCGGCAGCTGCACGCACAAAGCTACTAGGTGGACACGATGCCTACCACAAACAAGCCAAAACAGGACCCCTGCCTGGAGTGACTCGCATGTTGGGGAGCTTTCAGGTGTGAGAGAAAGGTGTAGGTGCCGAAACAGGGTTCATGTGGTTTGTTCCGCGCTTCTGCCCCTTCTGCCTCAGATATTATATCCCTTTCTGCCTCAAAAATCACACCTCCCCACCTGCGCAGTAGCAACTGCTATCATTTCAGTGCACGCAGAAGCAATCAGTGCCTAGATTGACTGCTATCATTGCAGTGCACGCAGATAACAACAAGCAGTGCTTAGATGGACTGTAATATAGCAGAACAGCAACGCACGGATCCGGTGTGTTAGGTGTGTTACCTCTATGTGCGCATTACTTTGCTGTACCTCCTTTGCGACTTGCCAACCTAGACTTGTATGAGCACGTGGTGTTCAGCACATACACACACACACATACACACACCACAAATCACTTATACACATGCACACTCATACACATGCACAATCATCCGTTCCTTGCACCTGCACACATGCAGCTGTCCGAGCGGATCTGTGTGTTTGTGCTGCGGTACACAACATCTAATATACATAAAAGCGCATACACACGCACACTTCATTCATTCCTTGCACCTGCACACATGCACACATGCAGATGTCCAAGCAGCCCTGTGTGTCTGTGCTGCGATACACAACATCTAATATACATAAAAGCGCATACACACGCACACTTCATTCATTCCTTGCACCTGCACACATGCACACATGCAGCTGTCCAAGCAGCCCCGTGTGTCTGTGCTGCGTACGGTACACAACATCTAATATACATACAAAAGCATACACACGCACACTTCATTCATTCCTTGCACCTGCCCACATGCACACATGCAGCTGTCCAAGCAGCCCTGTGTGTCTGTGCTGCGTGCGGTACACAACATCTAATATACATACAAACGCATACACATGCGCACTTCATTCATTCCTTGCACCTGCACACGTGCAGCTGTCCAAGCAGTCCTGTGTTTTTGTGCTGCGGTAAACAATGTCTTATATACATATCATATAAATGTATACACACGCACGATTCATTGATGTCTTGCACCTGCCCACATGCAGATGTCCAAGCAGCCCCGTGTGTTTGTGCTGGACACCCCTGGGATGCTGCCCCCTGCCATCCAAGACCCCCATGCTGCTCTCAACATTGCTCTCACAGGTGAGCACCATGCGTGTATGTATACCACATGCGTGTATGTATACCACTTGCGTGTATGTATACCACACACCTGCATTTTACTGTGCAAAGTGCAAAATGTAGAGTGTGTGTGGTTCACACCGTACGGCAATTACTCATGCGGGCTACTTGTACTCAAACTTAGAGCTTAGTGCCGTTTGCTTCAATGCTTTATTACTTTGCTTCAATGCTATATTACTTTGCTTCAATGCTTCCATGCTATATTACTTTGCTTTAATGCTTCAATGCTATATTACTTTGCTTCAATGCTGTATAACTTGCAAATCCTATAGAGTGACTGCAGCCCTGACAGCTCAGAAAACACAAGTGATTCGTGCATGCCAGAGCTCTGCTTCAAATAAAAGGACATTTTACTGTGTTGTCTGCTCAAATTTTTTTGCTGTCTTGGCGCTAGTTATGGGTGACTCACGCAGCACTGGGGAGTGTCTGTAAGAGTTTTTGTTGTGTCCCAGTTGCGTTCTCTGGGTGACTGGCAAAGCACTGAGGGTTACTATTTTTTATGTTATGGCTTCGTCCTCTGCCAGAGTGAATGACTGGCGCAGCATTAAGGGTGACTATTTTTGTTATGTCCCAGTTGCGTCCTCTGGGTAAATGGCACAGCACTGAGGGTGGCTAATTACCAATTATTATTTTTGTATTTTTGTTATGTCCCAGTTGCGTCCTCTTGGTGTCTAGCACAGCACTGAGGGTGGCTAAGTACTGTTTTTGTTATGTCCCAGTTGCGTCCTCTGGGTGTCTAGCTCAGCACTGAAGGTGACTAATTACTAACTATCATTTTTGTTATGTCCCAGTTGCGTCCTCTGGGTGTCTAGCACAGCACTGCAGGTGACTATTTCATGTTAGTGTCATGTTGCGGTTGCGTCCTTTGAATGACTGGCACAGGATTAAGGGTGACTATTTGCGTATGTCCGGTTGCGACACCTGAATGGCTGGCGCACCACTGAGGGTGATTATTTAATGTCTTTGTTGTGTCCCAGTTGCGTTCTCTGGATGACTGGCAAAGCACTGAGGGTGACTATTTTTTTAAGTTTTGGCTTCGTCCTTTGCCAGAGTGAATGACTGGCGCAGCATTAAGGGTGACTGTTTTTGTCACGTCCCAGTTGCGTACTCTGGGTGTCTAGCACAGCACTGAGGGTGGCTAATTACTGTTTTTGTTACGTCCCAGTTGCGTCCTCTGGGTAAATGGCACAGCACTGAGGGTGGCTAATTACTGTTATTGTTACGTCCCAGTTGCTTCCTCTTGGTAAATGGCACAGCACTAAGGGTGGCTAATTACTGTTTTTGTTACGTCCCAGTTGCGTCCTCTGGATAAATGGCACAGCACTGAGGGTGGCTAATTTTTGATGTCCCGGTTGCATCCTCTGAATGACTAGCACAGCAATAAGGGTGATACACAATTAGATCTTGGGTATAGCTTCTACACATTCATGTAGCACACACAAATGCACGTCTCAAGTATTATATCCTCTGAATGACTAGCGCAGCAATAAGGGTGATACACAATTAGACCTTGGGTATAGCTTCTACACATTCATTTAGCACACACAAATGCACGTCTTAAATATTTTATTACAACTGTGAAACGTACATCAACGAATGTTCCAATCAAAATTACACACACTCACAAACACACGCGCACACACATACACTATACACAGGAGGCATGCCCGTCACAGTAACAGACAGTGCCATCATGGTCCGGCACCTGATCTGGAAGCTCCTTCAGCACCCTCACCAGCACGCACGGTTGGTGCAGCAGCATCTGGTAGCAGCCGACGCACACACAGACGAGCTGGAGCAACAGCATGTGGACTCCGTTGATCTGCAGCAGCAGCAGCAGCAGCAGCAGCCAAGACGGACACGCAGGCGAGCATCACAGAAAGCTGAGCCGCCACAGAACCCTCTGCTTTCTCCTGCCTCTTCAACAACTCAGCAGCAGCCTGGCATCGTGGCAGTGGACATGTCGCAGCAGCATCCTGGTGGCAATGTGCTGACAGAGGTGTCTGGGCAAGGAGGTAAAAATGAAACAAGTGCACATAACAATGATGGGCAGGGGGGGGGTATCTGTTCTGACCAAAGGCTTCAGGTCCAGTCCCTCATCCAGCCCCTGATCTTTCACAAAGCCTGTAGCTCAGTGGCCAAGGCACTCATAGAGGCACTAGGGGCTCCTCAGCTATTGCTCCCACGACAGCCACCACGCAGCAGCAGAAAAAGCAGCAGGAGGGATTCCAACAGCAGCGCAGCTCAACAAGCAGATGGGGAGGGGGGCTTGGAGCCTGAGGTGTTACGTTCTCAGCAGGATAAGGGACAGAGTCAACAACAGCAGCAGCAGCAGCAGCAGCAGCAGCAGCAACAGGAACAGGAACAGGATCAGCGGCAGCAGCAGCAGTTTGTGGGGGGAAATGGCTTCGATGGGCCCCTGGATGTTGTGGACTCCCGTATGCATCACCTCATTGTGCTGCTCTCAAAGGATTCGCGCAAGGGGGCGCGAGGCTGGGGCAGAGTCAGTTCCAAGGTGCGTGTGCACGGGTGAGTGCAGACAGCTAAACTGAGCTGTAATGCTGGAAAATTAAATGTGCACGGTGTGTTCCCTCAAACAACTTGTGTGAGTGAGTGTGAGGTTGGGGCAGAGAGCCACTAATTGTGTGTGCGAGGGTGGACGTGGGTGTATGGATGAAAAAAGAAATTTGGGTTACAACGGTATTAGGGTGGTTTTATATGCTTTTCCATAAGTGATGGGGTAAGCAAGATGTGTGTGTGCTAGGGAATAAGTTGAGTTGCAAATTTGGCAAGTTTAATGCTTATTGTTCGTAGGTTTTCAGGTGGCATTTCAGTCAGTAGCAGTTGTGCGGTGTTGATCTGGCACGCTTTGTTGAAGACTATATTAAGCTTGCTGATACTTACAACGTCATCAAAGAAAATAACACAGTCTCAGTAAAAACTAGGCTCTTGATGTTAATCACAAGTTAGTGAAAACCGCTTACAATCAGAAGGGCTCAACGGTCCCTGCTGGTTTTTGCATTTTGCTTCCTTGTGAAGGCAATGGGGGGATGCTTTATCATTTGTTTTTTGATTTAGTAATTCGACCATCTTGCAAATGACATTACTCTAGGTAAAAGGGGATGAAAGGGTGGGAAGAGCTCTTGACGCAGTTGAAGCTAAATAGTTGATGCTGATCGTATTCGACTTGTGAGTTCATACGTACCTTATGTTCGGCTTTTTAAAGCTTTTATAAAGGCAAGGGGTTCAGCTAAATTTCCCAGAGGGGGCTAACAGAGGAAATGCCTGGAAATGTGCATTTTTGCATTCAGAAGGCAGCCACTCGCAGCCACTTCATCCAATCGACAACATTTTAGTACCAAATTGTATCAGGGCTACCTGAGCACGTGTTCAGTTTTATGTGGGTCGCTTTGCGTGCTGAGATCGACTGGAATAAGCACACATGTTGCATGTAAACCCTAATGTGGTGATTTCCATGGGAAAATGGCTCAAATACTCATAAAACACCAACCACCCAGCCATTTCTTTTCATTTTTGTTGCAATGAAATTCTTATATAACATTAAAAATATTCCAGATTGGTGCTGTGGGTGATCTGGTACGAAAAATCCGTGGTAAAAAACGGCCTGCACGCCACAGCAAATTAAGCACGCGCACCCAAATTGGTAAAAAAACGGCCTGCACGCCACAGCAAATTAAAAACGCGCCCCCAAATTGGCAAGCTCTAAATTTTACACCCACAGACAGCATTCATAATATGTAAAATTTGGAGCTTGCCAATTTGGGGGCGTATAAGTCAAAGAGCATAAAAAACTTGCCCATTTTGGGCCTCAGTTAACCCCCTCTGTAATTTTCCTGGGTAGGTACCGTACAGAGATGTAATCATTCCGCGCCCCTAAAATAACCAGTTTTGCGAATCTGCACCAAATCCGCACCCCTTTCAATAGTTATTATCCTATTCGCACAAATCCGTAGGGCCAGACAACCCCTGATGTGGCCCCAAACCTTACCATTGCTTCATTACATGCATGGAAGCTTACTTTTGCAAAAGATATTGACCACAGGGTGGGCTGTTGCCGCCCTCTGCATGCAAACATGAGCCTGGCAGGTTGGTACCCAAGCAAGAGTTGTCATACTGCTCAAAAAATTGACTGCACTCTTGTTGCATGTCAAAGCTCATTCCAAGCTCTGGTTCCAACTCTATGTTTGCGCGCAATTTGCACAACTTGTGCTCGCATTCCGATCATTCAGAATCTAGTCCATATCCTCTCCCTCCTCATCCCCACTGCCCTCCCCCTCGCTCATGCCCCCTAATCTCAAAAACTCAAAAATAATTAATTTTCACCAATCCGCACCCAACCGCAGCCCCAAAATATTCATTCAAATCCCTGTCCGCAGTAGCCGTACCCCTCAAAAGTGTTATTTTTGCGCCATAATATACTGTATGGTATACATTTTGTGCCGTCCCCTGCCTCCGTTTCATATGCAGATAAATGAGGTGCCCGTCAGTGCTTCGCAGCGTCAGGATGCTTGCGATCGGGTGCTGTGGGCATTTAGAAAGGGGCAACTTGGTCAGCTCATGCTCGACGATCCTCGTCAGTGAAATTGATTTTAACCAATGAAGCTTAGCTAGCTTAGATAATGAGGCTTAGCCACTTTTTTCTTGTGTGTCACGCCCAAGCAGTGGCAGTGATAAATCGTGTGACAAAGCAGTAAGTAAGCTTACGATCTGAGTATGATGCTTTGTTTGAAACAGTGCGAGATGATCCGACCTCCGAGTTTCAACGAAATCATCAAAAAAGGAGAGGAAATTGCGGCATAGACCAGGAAGGGCTCGTTTCAAACCATAGGTTATTTCCATACATACTATGGGAGGGGATTTGACAAATCATGCTCTGAGATCACAGCTGCAAATGGATGCGGGCTTGAATATTCAGAGACTTGGATAACTGCGGTATGCTGTTAGTGTAAACACAGTCACATAAAGAAAGAGAACTAGGTAGGCAGAGAAAACCGCTCCCCACTTGCAGTCAAGGAAAAGGAGCCACTTTGTAATTAAGTTCCGTAAAACTCCTCCACCAAAAGAGTAAGAACGAGATTAATGGGATTAGGAGGGATGCAGGCTTGATTTGCTTGAAACCGGCTCCTGATGAGAGTTGTTTATAGAAATACTAGAAAGTGCGCGTCTGGTATGGACACATTCGGCGGCAGCGTGATTGACAGAATGTGCAAATCCAGCTCTGAGCTTGCATCTTGCAGCTTGCAGTCTATCAGACCAACTACTGACCGAGAGAGAGAGGTTTTAGCACAAAACTGAGTTGGAAGCAGTTGGAAGCCACTTAAAAAGGATCATGGGGATTGTGGTTAAAAATATCGACCCTCCACTTTAGACTGAAAATAGTATCATGCCACGATGCACGTTGCAATGTTTGAACCTGTGCCTTTGGAGTCCTAGAAAGAAGAAGAAGAAGAAAAGACCCCGCTGGTTGTGATGACACAGCCAGCATGATTAAGGGAGGGGGTGACATAGGCGCCCGCATCAGGCAACCCCCCATTGCGCAAACAACTTAAAGTAATTGATGTGGGTCAGGGGGGTTGTGTGCCATAGCACCCAGACCCAAACCTTGACTGTTGTTGCTTTTGTTATATTGCAGTGCATACCTTGTTTTTATGAGTGCAGATGCATGTCCGATGGAGTGTTTATTTAGTGCACAGCTTGTCAGCTTGTTAATCTTATGGCAATCCAGATTGAGGTCAGCCAGAGATTTGCATATTCCTTGTAGTTATCCCCATTAACTACTTCAACTTCTGGTGGGGCTCTGGCTAGTGTGAGCAGTAGTTGAGAGCCTTTCCTTAATGCACGCTGGTGACTTCCAGTGTAAACTTTTACTTTTACTTTACTACTCCAACGAGTAGCTTGACTTCCCTATATCTATGTAGGTGGAAATAAAAGCGAGGCCTCGCTCCTAGCAGTCGCATGTTTTGACTGATGGCTTGTGTAAGCTCTGTAGGTTGGAGGTAACTACGCTGTGCTATGCTTTTGCTTTGCGTTTACTTTTTCAAATTGAGGATCAAAATTTAGATTCAATCTAGTGAACCTCTCACTGAATTGGAATCAGTTTCTTGTCTTTGGCAAGCTGCTGAAAAGAATCTGAGTTGCGGGTGGTCACCTAAGAACAGCACACCGTATTAGTTCAAAAGGATAGCGTCAGGACAAGAAGAGGGTTCAACCGCACTGAGGACCTCAGCAGAACTCGGCGTGACATCCACCTTGTCGTGATCAATTTCTGTGAGGACACCAGACCTCAGAACCAACTGAACGCCGCAAAGGAACAGCACAAAGATATCTGCAACATTCTCCAAGGAGCCTCCGTTATTCTCCACGTCATCCTTTTGGGTGTGGGTGGCACCACTTACAACACTCACACTCTGAAGCCTTTCAAGGAACCGGGTCTTGATTCTCAAAGAGTCAAGAAGCTTGCCTCCAACCTCCATGTGCACTCTGTGAACTTGGCTGATGAACTTGTCCATACCAGACGTGCCCTTTTCAGTACTGTTTTTTTTAGGGTGTTACATAGATCAAGGGGATATAGCAAACTCCCTGCTACATGAGTAAATAAAGGAATATTGAAAGAAGAAGGGCAGCAAGAGAGGCTGGTCGGACAGGGGGAGGCTTTCAAGGGAAAAAGGTTCAGGCGGAAAAAGTCGGATCCAAAGAAACCAAAGGAAGTTGGCAGAGCAAAACAAACTGAGACCTGGATACCTACACTACCAAAAGAGCAACCAGACGAAGGCAAGATAAGCTAGGAGCCAGCCAGAATAAGAGCAAACCAAGCCATAGCAATGACTGGTGCACCAAAACAGGCTCCAACACAACTCCCCCTAAAGAAACTGATACCCCTCTAAAGGGCAAAACCCGAGCCTAGCAAAAGAAAAGCCTCACAGGAAACCCTCTGAGAAGAGAGTTTAGAGAAGGAGCACACAAAAAATCTGAGGATCCTGGGCGCAGAGCAGGGGTCTACGACCTACTCTCGCCTAAGTCAGAAAGAAGAAGCTAAACCCTACGCAGGCAGTCAGGCAGGGAAACCAGGCGAGGGGGAGAGGGATGGGGTAGCACCAAAACGATGTACAGCAAAGAGCGCAGCTGACCAACAAGCAAGGAAGGAGAGGCTCTGCACAGGGAGGCAACGCTAAGGGCTGCAACAACACCAGGCAGAACACCATACCCTAGGGGAGGCTGCACATGGAGAGGCAGCGCAGACGGCTGCATCAACACCAGGCAGCACAACTCACACACTCACTAGGGGGACAGGCACGCGCTATAGACGAGGCTTTGGCAAAACCATGGACTATCCAACTAGCCCACTAAGAGGGGCGCCACAACTGAAAGAGCAGCTAACAGCCTTCCTGGCCAGCACAGAAGAAAGAGGCTGGGCTCCAATGCCCCCCCCTCCCCCCCCCCTAGCTAACCCATTAGCCTACCCGTGTCGGAACCCCTGTGGAGATGGAGCTGGTGCTGCTGCTGGTTGCCGGCGCCCTACGACGAGTCAGATATGAGCGTGTAATTAGTTAGCAAGGTCATGGCTCTTGACGACTCAGAATTGCTTGACTCTGAAAGTACCAGCCATGAATGGTCGCAGAGCTGCGTCAGCCGCAATACTCAGATTCATCTGTCTGTCGCACACCATACCAAGATATTTCAAGGTGTCTGAGTAGGGGAGCTGCGTGCCATCAAAGAAAAGGGGAGGCAAAAAGCCCTGGCCAGGAGTTAAAACACATGACCTCAGACTTTTGGGTGTTTATTCACTGTCAAGGACTTCTTAAAATTTGCCTATCAATGTATGCAGTTGCACTCCAATTTGCTTTTAATCGATTTTGTGAAACTTAATTGATCCCGTTGGAACTCTTAACAATAACACTACCTATTCTTGGAGTGACTGGTAAACAGGTTCTTTCCCATCACACAGCGGCAGGATAGACAGAACCTTTCAACCCCATAGCTGTTTAAAAACTGATCTACAAACGCTCTGATTGCCTTTTATCTTTTATCCTTTTATAACACAAATTTAAGGCACGGCAGGATACCACTAGCTATGCTGGAAGAGCAGACAGCTTCCAAGGTTTACAAGGTTTACAAAAAAAGGCCTTCAATTAAGAAGTGCGACTGCTTTCCTGCTCATAAAACGCAATTAGTGCATGGAGGAAAGAATAAAGCTTGTAATTGTTCTGGCTCAAGAAAGTAAAAACATTGTGAGCTCCTGTTGGGGGAAACAGGGGTGCACATTTCCTGCGAAGAGAATCACGTGGGGATTGACGCAGTGGAAAAGGACGTGCTGCTCATCTTGGATATCATCAGCATCACACAAGTGGGGGAATTACAGACAGCTATCTAGTACGACTCGCTCACGTGTTTTTGTGACAACGTCGCAGCAAATCACTAAAATAGACACAACACAATAACCAATTTATTTAATAAACTGGCTTCCCCAGCTTTTTAAATGAGACTAGGCAAAGTACCTCAACTGAAAAACCAGCTAATCAAATCAAACGACTCGTCACTGCCAACGATTGGGCGTGATAAACAGGATCTCAATCCTCCTCCTGTGTGCAGATAACCCATAGATCCTCAGCAGCAACAGGCTTACATGGCACAGCGCATGCAGGAGGTACTTGAAAAGTGAAGGATGTTTTGCACATGTGCGCCCTCCATTAATTAATCCTTCATTGCCTGCCAGTGTGTGCAGTTGCGCTCCGATTTGCTTTTTATCTTTTTGTGAAATTCATAAATGTTTACCACTGGCATTCTTTAACATAACACTGCCTCTTTTTGGGGTGACTAGGTAACAGGTTCTTTCCCATCACACTGTGGCATGATAGAACTTGTCCTTGCCCTGAATATTGTTGTAAAAATGATCTACAACGCTCTGATTGCCTTATATGATACAAAGTTAAGGCACGGCAGGATACCACTAGCTTTGCTGGAAAATCAGACAGTTTTCTAGTACAGCTCGCTCACTACATGTGTGTTGTGACGACAGGGTCTCAATTCCCCCTCCTGCGTGATAATAATCCAGCTTGCGGAACTGATAAACATACACCCTGTACCAATTATGCAAGGGCATCAATAGCAATGCTCAATGAATCAATGAACAACTCAAGCTTGGCATCAGCTGATCGAATCGGGCACATCTCCTTCCTTACGATTCAAGGTGGGCTCCAGCACCATTAGTTTTTCTTAAGAATTTAAATTTAGTGACAATTAGTCAGGAAAAAATGGCGTTTACGTACCTAACTACCAGCTACCAGGTGTCGATCTATATATATATCCTCTTTGTTTACATTATCCCATGCATTTTCACTCACAATATCAGACGAGCTTGCATCGTGGGACAAATTTCCTCCTGCCTTCTACAAGGCTTCACAGACATCAGTTGTTTACCCCCAGGGCCACAGGTGACAAGTCACTACACTTGCACACAACCTGCGCGTCCCCAAACACACACCTCAAAGGCCATGCTCACAAGTGCCAGTTTGAGCATTGTCCACATAATTACCATCTGCAGGCAGCGCACAGCAGAGCCTATATCAAACGCTGGGTCTGTCTGGCACAGCCACTCAAAACGACATCAAGCTTGCGTACCGAGAAATAGCGAAACAGAGCCACCCTGACTTGTTCCAAGCTCAAGCAGCAAAGGTAAATTACCGGTCGCTTCAATTTCACCGCAGATCAGGACGGGCCCTGTCTTTGCAACCAGTACCTCAAGTTATCTTGGTATGTTTGAGCAAGTTGACAAATGACAAATGTCTGCGTGCAGCTTGGCAATTGCAAGAGGAAGGGAGTGCGCGCTGTCCTGCACCACATTGTGTCAGGTCTTATCAAAAGGCACACCGCAGAAGGAGGGCTTTACATTAGTGCTCTAGAGCGTGAGCTGACCACTAGAGCCCCACCTGAGTTTGAGCAAAGAGGAGCAGGAACGAATGCTATGGGTCGGGTCCAGGGCTAATTGGTGGACAAAATGAGAGAAGCACCTGAGCAAGTGTCTGGACTGCCTGTAGAATTGGCTTTGCATAGGTGTGCACAAAAGATGAATCTTATCTGGAGGGATATAGCTGGGGGTTAGGGTTACGTCCATGCACTCCTTCATACCCTTTGTGAAGGACTTGGTGGAGGCAACGCTATAGTCAATGGCCGCCCCTTGTTGCTCTCAATTATTACGGCGCACACGTTCTTAGGGAGATCCTAGACGTCGCCCGGGGCGGGAAAAACAAGGCATTTGGGGGCCACAGACAGGCAACTATATAATAACATTTTTCTGTGCATTTTAAAAGAGTGAGCAAAATGCTCACCCCTTTGTGCTCTGTAGACTCCTCATCATGTACTCTTCGGCAGGGCCAGCCAGCAGGTTCATTCTCCTCTGTGCAAAACGGATTACTTAAGCTTATCGCCTACCTACTTGTTCCGAGTTGCGCTCTTTCTTTGAGCCCCAGAGTCCACCGTATTTTCTTGCAACAACGTATTTACGCTGCATTCTGTGATTTGCAGCTGGATGCAGAAGCACGGCTGCGAAGCGCGAATGAAGCATATGAAGTTCTGTCAGACACAGCCCAAAGAGCGGAGTATGACGTCAGGCTGAAGTTTTCGCAGGTGAGGTTGTTGTAGTGTAAGCGGTGCAAACAATGAGAATAGGTGCAATGCTGGGTCACAATAAGGGCAAAGAGCCTGGGCAATAAACAATTAATTATTCTAGTAAAAATACAGGAGTGTAGCGAACCCCCACATATATTCACTGTCTGCTAGAATATTATTTACTATATGCAGGAAGCCAAATCCGCATACGCTTCAGCAACCTGCCCTGGGGCTTACGACCCAGTCAAAGCGGTAGAGATGGCAGCGCAGGTAGGGGGCAGCTGAGGGAGAACCATGGAGACTGAAAACAAATGAAAGGGTTGCTGAGGTTTGTACATCATATGATGCATCTAGCAGCATGTGGGCCTTGCATTTATAGAAGGTGATGCACAATTCCTGCTTGCACGAGCAACGAAAGCACAACATCATTGAAAAGGACAGGTGTTACGTTTTAAATTGCAGGTGGAAGTCGCGCAGCAAGCGCTTGCGCGTGCTGCACAAGCTCGGTCCCTTGCAAGGGCAGCACGGAGACAAGCTGATGCGTTTAGGCGTAAGCAGTTGAAATACAAGGTGATTTACAGGGATGGTTCATATCGTCATTTGAGACGTTCAATACGGTAAAATACGTGTTGAATATTATACAAATACGCCGTATGACCCATCCATGGTGATTCATAAGATTTGAATGTGTGCATTTAAGCTGACCCACGTGCTTAAGGTCAGGTTTCAGGGTTGTGGTTAGGTATAGGTAGGGTTGGCCAGAACCATATACAGTGTACATACGGTATTTTTGGCTTGGGAATTACCAAATATACGGTGTATATATACGTATATATTATATATACGGTTCTGGCCAACCCTAGGTATATAGGGTATATGGTGATGATTTGTAATCTAGGGTTTTGGGTGTGGAAATGTGCTGTGGCACAAGCAGTAGAGAACGCCGATGCAAATTTTGCTTATAAATAAGTGGCTGAATGTGCTGCTACGCAAGCTGCGGAGTCGCTTTTTGCTTTTCTAGGGTACCTAAGAGGTACCGCAGGGTAGGAGGTAATAATTAAACGTAAGGCATTGCTTGTGTCCATTATGTTTTCCAGCAGCATATTGACGAGGTGATGGGTTGTGCACTGCGTGCTGATTAGTGCACTGCGTACTGAGCTGTGCACTCACTGCGAGATGAATAGTGCACTCACTGCATGATGACTAGTGCATTGCGTACTGAGTTGTGCACTGCGTGCTGAATAGTGCACTCACTGCATGATGACTAGTGCATTGCGTACTGAGTTGTGCACTGCGTGCTGAATAGTGCACTCACTGCATGATGACTAGTGCATTGCGTACTGAGTTGTGCACTGTGTGCTGAATAGTGCACTCGCTGCATGATGAGAAGAGCTCTGCGTGATGAACAGTGTTCTCACTCCGTGCTGAATAGTGCACTCACTGCATGATGAGAAGTGCATTGCGTGATGAGAAGTGCACTACAATGCAAGCAGCTCCAGGTGGCACACTCTGGAGATTTGCTGCAGTAGTACTAATTATTTCTGTAAAATCCAATCTGCCAAGCTGTAATTAAAAAGAACAGCCAGCCATTGTACTGTGCATGCTTTTGTACTTTCCTGCTTTCTCAAGGATTGTGGGGGCATATGCAATGCCAACAAGCCTGCGCTAAAAAAAATAAAAATAACTACCCAGGCAGTGAAAAGCACTCCCCACAGTAATTAAGGAAAAGGAGCCACATTGGTACCGGGTACTATAAAACGCCCTGACCAAAGCCGGCACTCTAGATTGAACTTCAATCTCCTCTCAAAAAGGCTGCTGGTCCGTGAGGCATCTCATCCGTGTCCCTGACGCTGTAACATGCATAAGTAAAGTACAATTTACTTATCGCTTATATTCATCCGGTTAACCATTTTGGGCCACTACGCTACAGACGCAATACTGTAAAGGCTTACGAAACTTTGTGCAAAAACACTGCAGAAGAGTCAAGCTGGATCTGCTACAAGCGGGATGGCAGACAAAGGCACAGGCCATAGAAAAGAGGATCCTTGGGCCAGCAAGACCAGCAACAGAAGCTGGACTTCTTCCTCTGACCCCTTCTCTGCCAGTGCGGGCAAGGACTCTGCCAATGATGGCAGCAGTTCCGGCCGGAGCAGCGAACAAGGTGCGCATGGCCAACACGTTTGCAAATACGCAAATATATGTGCAAGAGTGTACAGTGGCAAATACGCGAGACAAGAGTGTACAGTGGCAAACACGCGAATATATGTGCAAGAATGTACAGTGGCAGCAGTCCCAGCCGGAGCAGCGAACAAGGTGCGCTTGTCCAACGCGTTTGCAAACACGCGAGCACATGTGCGCATGGCCAACGCGTTTGCAAATACGCAAATATATGTGCAAGAATGTACAGTGGCAAATACGCGAGACAAGAGTGTACAGTGGCAAACACGCGAATATATGTGCAAGAATGTACAGTGGCAGCAGTTCCGTCCGGAGCAGCGAACAATGTGCGCATGGCCAACACGTTTGCAAATACGCAAACATATGTGCAAGAATGTACAGTGGCAAATACGCGAGACAAGAGTGTACAGTGGCAAACACGCGATTACATGTGCAAGAATGTACAGTGGCAGCAGTTCCAGCCGGAGCAGCGGACAAGGTGCGCATGGCCAACGCGTTTGCAATTACGCGAGCACATGTGCGCTTGTCCAACGCGTTTGCAATTACGCGAGCACATGTGCGCTTGTCCAACGCGTTTGCAAATACGCGAGTACATGTGCGCTTGCCCAACGCGTTTGCAAATACGCGAATACATGTGCACATGGCCAACGCGTTTGCAAATACGCGAGTACATGTGCGCATGACCAACACGTTTGCAAATACGCGAATACATGTACGCATGACCAACGCGTTTGCAAATACGCGAGTACATGTGCGCATGACCAACACGTTTGCAAATATGCGAATACATGTACGCGTGACCAACGCGTTTGCAAATACGCGAGTACATGTGCGCATGGCCAACATGCTTGTAGGGTTGGCCAGAACCATACATATACATATATATATGTATATATATATGTATATACGGTGTATATACGGTATTTTAAGCAGAGAAATCACCATACATGCGGTCATATACAGTGTGCATATACGGTTCTGGCCAACCCTATATGTTTGCAATTAAGCGAGTACATGTGCAAGAATGTACGTAAACCCATAAAGATAGCCTGAATTAGAAAGGCTGGCAAGGGTGGCCTGAGGGAAATGGTAATTTCAATATTCTTCCTCTCTCTCATCGCACCTTGTTCTCAAATCCCAGCAAAGGATTTAGCACCTTACCTTGCCTTGCTGTTCATATTCCTGCGTCTCCCTCTCTTTCTCTATCTCTCTCTCCCGCTCTCTCTCTCTCTCTCTCGCTCTCTCTCTCTCTCTCGTTATCACACACATACA
>Ga0307968_1001632_pt1 | contig 18429 bp, 17 predicted proteins | sample OrgLakmetagen650_FD_201834 | JGI IMG/M metagenome (GOLD analysis project Ga0307968, IMG submission 201834) | Saline water microbial communities from Organic Lake, Antarctica - #650 | ecosystem: Environmental > Aquatic > Non-marine Saline and Alkaline > Saline | place: Antarctica: Organic Lake...
AATGTGAAAGCACTCCCCACATTAACTTACAAAATAACTACGCAGGCAGTGTGAAAGCACTCCCCACATTAACTCTAAAATAACTACGCAGGCAGTGAGAAAGCACTCCCCACATTAACTCTAAAATAACTACGCAGGCAGTGAAAAAGCACTCCCCACATTAACTTACAAAATAACTACGCAGGCAGTGTGAAAGCACTCCCCACATTAACTTAATAACTACGCAGGCAGTGTGAAAGCACTCCCCACATTAACTTAATAACTACGCAGGCAGTGTGAAAGCACTCCCCACATTAACTCTAAAATATCTACGCAGGCAATGTGAAAGCACTCCCCACATTGACTCTAAAATAACTACGCAGGCAATGAGAAAGCACTCTCCACATTAACTTACAAAATAACTACGCAGGCAGTGTGAAAGCACTCCCCACATTAACTCTAAAATAACTACGCAGGCAGTGAGAAAGCACTCCCCACATTAACTCTAAAATAACTACGCAGGCATTGAAAAAGCACTCCCCACATTAACTTACAAAATAACTACGCAGGCAGTGTGAAAGCACTCCCCACATTAACTTAATAACTACGCAGGCAGTGAGAAAGCACTCCCCACATTAACTCTAAAATAACTACGCAGGCAGTGAAAAAGCACTCCCCACATTAACTTACAAAATAACTACGCAGGCGGTGTGAAAGCACTCCCCACATTAACTCTAAAATAACTACGCAGGCAATGAGAAAGCACTCTCCACATTAACTTACAAAATAACTACGCAGGCAGTGAGAAAGCACTCCCCACGTTAACTCTAAAATAACTACGCAGGCAATGAGAAATAAAGCACTCCCCACATTAACTCTAAAATAACTACGCAGGCAATGAGAAAGCACTCCCCACATTAACTTTCAAAATAACTACGCAGGCAGTGAGAAACTACTCCCCACAATAATTAAGGATAGGGAGCCTCAATCTCCTCACACTCCCTTGGACCCTTCACTTCAGAAACTGCAGCTCTCTCACATTGTGCTCTTGAAACTGCCGTAGTCTTGTGTGGTTCCCACTTGCTGCAATGTAGTACAAACGCACATACACAAACACCTAAACTCAAACAATAAAGGCAGGTCGTTGATTTTCCTTTACCCATACCACTGTACCTAGTCCCATACCACTGTATCTTCTCCCATACCACTGTACCTAGTCACATACCACTGTACCTAGTCCCATGCCACTGTACCTAGTCCCATACCACTGTACCTAGTCCCATAGTACTGTATCTTCTCCCATACCACTGTACCTAGTCCCATACCACTGTACCTACTCCCATACCACTGTACCTACTCCCATACCACTGTACCTAGGCATTCTTGGAACGCAAGCTGCACAGAGAGGCTTGGACTGGGGAGTTCAGTGTCAAGGTAGTGCATAAGTCCGGGTTTCCACTGACTTTATCAGTGCCAAGTTGATACGGTAGATCCACAGTTTGTTTTATTTTAACCACAGGTAAGGTAGTGATTCACAGGTTTTCCACTACTGATAATGTGGATGCTACGTTGGGATCTACTCAATGTTGAATCACAGGTACTTTGTGATTTGTGGCTTTGGCTACGGTATAGGTGTCGTTTGCAGAATGTTCTCCAGCCTTGGAGACACATGGTCCATTTCTACATGCACGTTATTCACCCATGTATACAAAAACACTCTTAATGCAGAGACAAACAAGTTGTGCACAAAATCAGATTGTTCTCCAGCCTTTGAGACACTGTAAAATGGTCCATTGCTGCATGCACGTAACTCACCCATGTATACAAAAATTCTCTTAATGCAGAGACAGGCAAGTTGTGCACAGTACCCCTTACAGGGACATTTACCTGTGCTCATTTGCACTCGCTCCTCCCACCTTGAGAGCGCACTACACACACACACGCACACACACAGACACACACACACACACATACACACACACACACACACAGAGAGAGAGAGAGAGAGAGAGAGAGAGAGAGAGAGAGAGAGAGAGAGAGAGAAAGAGAGTGAGAGAGAGAGTGAGAGAGTGAGAGAGAGAGTGAGAGAGAGAGAGACAACACTCAATATTGATGTCATGATGTTTTTATATTCACACACCTCACATTCAAATCATGCACATGTATCTGCAGGAGCGTGCACCGATGTACATGCCCCATCTGCCAGCCTTCCTCTCAGGGCGGCCCATACCTGGCATGGAAGCCCCCATCAAGGAAGGTGGTGCTGCTGCCAGTGGTGATGTCGGCAGCAATAAGGCAGGAAGCAGCAGCTCAAAGCGCAGTGCGCTACTGCATGAGATCCAGCAGTACGTGTGCGATCTGAAACAGGTGCGATATTCTCAGCTTCAGACAACATCCAGCCTTTACAGCTGCACTTTCCAATTGCGACGCCAAATTCAGGAGCCAAACCTGCAAACAGACAAAGTTCATGCTATATAGATTCTTTGTAAGATGATACTAATGTACTTAGTAAGAACCATCTATAATGACAAGGTCTTCATTGGATCTTAGTAAGAACCATCAATAATGACAAGGTCATCAATTTCGGGGTTGCTATTTAAGTGGATGATGTCACAAGCTAATGCCTCTTACGTCTTTGCAAAGAAATGCTGTTAAGAAGCATTAAGACTTGTAGATAATAATGCTGCTATAATGTTATTGAGCACTTTATTTTATCCTAGCACCGAGTATACAGTGCTGCACACGCCCACCATCAAGTCTCTCTTATTCAAGTTGCACATCTCTCTCACAATCCCTTTCACACAGACCAACTTGCTTGTATCAAGTTGCACATCCCTTTCACGCAGACCAACTTGCCTGTATCAAGCTGCACAACCCTTTCATGCAGACCACCCTGCGTGTATCAAGTTGCACATCCTTTTCACCCAGACCAACCTTCTTATCCCTTTTGCAAAGCCATCACACACCGTTACACACAAACCAAGTCCCTCAATCATCCTTTGCAATATATGAAGGAGCCTGTGTTGCGCACACGCTACAAGCGGGCTGCCTTCCAGAAGTCTGACACCAATGAGGTCCGCATCAGCCTGGACACTAATGTGGGTGGTTGATGATGATGGCGTATTACATAGGTCCAGGGGAGATGGCAAACTCCCTACTACGAGGTTGAAACGAAACTGAAAGTTGATAAATAAAAGGGAAGCAAGAGAGGCAGGCTGGAAGCGATAACGGAAAATAGGGGGGACAACCAAGGTGATGAGAAGAAGGGCAAAACGTGTACGAGAAGGTCAAGCACGGGAAAGAAAGAAAGAAGGAAATCCTGCGTACGTTGGTGCCCACGTAAAAAGAACAAGTTTTAGGAAGACGGGGCTAGTAAAGGGTACAAAGGCAACGGGCTGATCTAGCCACAACACCGTGAGGCACTCAACATAAAAACTAGGGAAGCTAAGAGTTAGCCTGGATTAAAGCAGCTAAGCCATTGCGATGACTGGTGCGCCAAAGCCGAACTCCAACACAACCCAAAGAGAAGAGAGAGTTCCCCTACAGGAAATGCAGCTGCACCAACACGTCACTCTCAACATTACGAGCCAATACTTGGGAGACACGAAAGGAGTACAATGAACTGAAGTGGTTGCCTGTGTGGGTGTGCTTGTATGGACGCATACGTGTGTTTGTGTATGTGTCCAAATCGTTGGCACCATTTAGGAATGAACCAATTAAATTTGAGCCAGCCTGGTCAGCAATGTAGGCCTGGAAGTATAAAGTCGTTTACCTTTCCTGTGTGTCAGTAATGTGATCTGTGTTATTCTGTGCAGAAGCTTTCCTTTTTTGTCCTCTTTTTCTTGCTTTTTGCGGATATTTCTGCCTTAAATACGTATGAATACAAATACCCTGTGACCTCATCATTCCACAGGTGACAATCACAGCTGAGTCCCTGCACCAACTTCTGTCCCCAGCCCCTCTGTCTCAACAAGTTAGCCCAGCACCCAGGCAGCCTCCAGCTGATCGCATTAGCACCAGCACCCACAGGGGCAATTCAACCCCACCTTCCTGTGTGGCCTTCCCTTATGCCATCCTGGAGATCAAGCTGGCTGATGGGGAAAGCTGCCCGGACTGGGTCATGGTAAGCGGTTGGGTGTCTAGATCTTGATTAGGTGCTGAGCTTGAACCCCGCACATCAAATCTTTTTATCAGGGTCTAAGCCCGCACCTCAGCAATTTCTAATTTTGGAATCACAGCTGTTTTGACTGAGAATTGGCGAAGCGTGCCAGGTGTCAAATGTAATGGAAAGATGTCAGATGTGATTGCCAGGTGTCAGATGCAATCGGCAGAGCGTGCCAGGTGTCAGATGTAATTGCCAGGTGTCAAGCAATTGTCAGGTGTCAGAAGCAATTGCCAGGTGTCAAATTTAATCGGCAGAGCGTGCCAGGTGTATGATGTAATTGCCAGGTGTCATATGTAATTGCCAGGTATCAGATGTGATTGTCAGGTGTCAGAAGCAATTACCAGGTGTCAGATGTAATTGAAGTGTTGGGGTAAATTTCAATTTGATGCAGCGTGCGTTGCAGGAATGTCTTAAAGAGGAAGGAAATCATTTTATACAGGAAAACAGTCCTTGGTGCGGGTACAGTGAATCACTGTGTCAGTCGTAATTTTTCAACTGATGCATTCATTGATACACATGCTCCGAAATCCAACTTGCATCAGGGGGAGATACATGTTATTGCTGGTGGAGATCTTTTTCATGGTTGACATTGCCAGGCAAATAAACTGAATGACTTTCAATACAGACAGGACAGCTTGCTGCAGGAGAATATGATAACATTGTATTCAACTGAAGCAGCATTGTATTCAACTGAAGCAGCATTGTATTCAACTGAAACAGCATTGCACTCAACTGAAGCAACATTGTACTCAACTGAAGCAACTTACATCCAATAACATGAGAATCGTGCAGTTGCGAGGCCTTGATTCAGGTGCCTTATGAAACTCACAAATACTACCATGAAATCTGCTGCGCTCATTCCAAATCATTTGCAGGAGCTGCGCAATAGCGGGCTTTTGGTGGAGGTGCCAAAATTTTCCAAGTTCTTGCACGGAGCAGCCCTTCTGTTTCCCACCTTAGTCCGCAACACGCCTCCTTGGTAAGCATCATACAGTCAGAATGCCATTCTGGATTTGCCATAGTTTATAGAATGAAGCCCTATCGCAGCTCTCGCTGGTCCGCAACACGCCTTCTTGGTAAGGATTTTATACATCGAAGTGCATTTTTTTTCGCTGCATTTCCAAGGTTGACATCCCTGATTCACTTTTGGTGAGCACACGCTGATGGTGTGGGCAAAAACATAAATTAAAGGTGCAAAAATACAGCTGACTTGTGTGGGTATCATACAACTGACGTGTGTGGGTATCATACAACTGACGTGTGTGGGTGTTATACAACTGACTTGTGCGGGCAAGTGAGAAAGAGTGCTTTCAATTGAGTTATGTATTATGTGTGGTTTAAACCCTCCTTCATGCAGCTGATATACTTTTCCCCCTCCATGTCAAAATTGTCTTCAGTCATCAGCAATCACTCTCTTCCTTTTCAAGTTCACTGCTTTCCCCTGCTTTCAACTGGTTGTCGAAGTCTTACTGCCTCTACTCCCTTAATATTTGACCTCACACCAGGTTTTGTCGTTTACACTCACTTTCACTTTTACAGCTAAAAAGAGCGCGATACATTGCTCAGCCATTGTGATCACCCCTTTTCCTGTTTCAGGTTTCTCCCCGCCCAAGACCTCTCAGCGCCACCACCAATTACAGCAATAAAGAGCACAATACATTGCTCATCCATTGTGATCACCCCTTTTCCTGTTTCTGTTTTCTCCCCGCCCAAGACCGCTCAGCGCCACCACCAATTACAGTAATAAAGAGCGCGTTGCATTTCTCAGCCATTGTGATCACCCCTTTTCCTGTTTCAGGTTTCTCCCCGCCCAAGACCTCTCAGCGCCACCACCAAAGGGCGGAAGCAAATGGTGGAAGGGGGGGGCTTTCCTAACCAAGTCTTCATTGGGCGGCGCTGCACGAGCCATGACTCCTGCCACTATTGAGGAAGTCGCGATGCAGTGGGACCCCTACGAGAAGGTGAATGCTGCTTCTCAAAATGATGCTAGCCCACCATATGGCCCCCTCTCCTCATGGAGCCAAAAATATGCTTACGGGCTTCTGTGAGGTGGAAGGTTGAGGGATATTTTGGGTTTGGTTGAACTCTTCAGGGCTTCTATCTTTATTACGAGTAGGTTTGGCCAGAGCCGCGTATAAGCACCGTACATGACCGTATATTTGGTGAAATCCCTGCCAAATTTTTTGTATGAGCACCGTACATATATATGGTTCTGGCCAACCCTAGTTATGATCTCTGTATGGACAACCTCATCTTAATACAATGGTTTCCTCAAGGACCTCCTTATCTTTCATCTGAAGCTGTATGGACCACCTTATCTTAAAAACAATGGTTTCCTCAAGGACCTCCTTATCTTTCATCTGAAGCTGCATGTACCACCTTATCTTATTACAATGGTTTCCTCAAGGACCTCCTTATCTCTCATCTGAAGCTGTATGGACCACCTTATCATATATAATGGTTTCCTAAAGGAACTCCTTATCTCACAACTGAAGCTGTATGTACCACCTTATCTGAATGCAATGGTCTCCTTGAGGAACTCCTAATCTCTCATCTGAAGCTGTATGGACCACCTTATCTCTATACAATGGTCTCCTTAAGGACCTCCTTGTCTCTCATCTGAATCTGTATGAGGACCTTCTTGTCCTTAATACCCTGGTACCCTAAAAATGTGACACCTTAAAAAGAGAGAGCTACGCAGGCAGTGCAAACCACTCCCCACATTAATTGAGAAAAAGGTCAATCAGGCATTCCAATCAGGCGCTCTAGCCCAAGTTGGTAACATTCTAATAAACTTGCATACATATTTAGGCGAGGAAAAACAACACCACAACAGGAGACCAACCCCACATCATCACAACATTCGGCCAGGTTCCAACCAGCTCTTGCTTTATCATTGTGTTGAAACAAAAGGCAAAATAGAACAGCTGCCGTGCAAGCTAACAGGTAAACTCTTACATACGCACACATGCAAACATACATACATACATACATGCACACACAGAATACTTAACACATGGCTCAAACTTCCATCACAGGCAGTACCAAGCGGCTGGTTTCCTTCAGAAATCAGTGAAGGGCAGTGGCACGACGTGCGTGCCTCTGAGCACCTCCCCCTTCAGTTCCTTCAGGAGCAGTCCCCCCCTCAGCCAATTAATCCTCGCACTACCGCCCAAGCCCCTCTGTCACGCACGGCAAAGCTGCTAGGACCATTTGCAACGTGCCAGGTGCAGCAGCAGCAGCAGCAGCAGAACCAGCAGAACCAGCAACAAATCACATCTCCTGCCTGTCAAGTCCCTAATCTCCCACCAAGCAACCTCCGCGTGAGAGTGCCCAACAACACCGACCCCTCCCCCATCCCTCATGCATGTACACTGACCACTGCAAGCAGCAGCGCACCTCCCATCACCCCTCGTGCCCCTGCTGCCCGACATCCACCACCCCCATCTCATCCCGACACCTGCACACTGGCAACAGCAGGCAGCTGCACCCCCCCCGGGACTCCACACGCTCCATTTCTCCTGCCTTCTGATCTGGCTCTGCAGTCGTCTGATCCCAGCCGCTCAGCCATCCCAGAGATCTCTCCCCAATCTCCGGTAAGCAGCCTTTTAGATCACAATGCATTGGCAGGGAGGGGCCGTAGCCACACATGGGACAGCCAATCGGAACTGGCAGCAGCAGCAGCAGCAGGTGCAGCTTTGCCTGGTCCCAACAGAGGGTGTAGCAATGTCTCAGGCTTCAGGCTGGGGGGCAGCAGCAAAGAGTGTGACAGTGCCATCCTGGGAAACGGAGCGAGCACCCTCGCCGCACCCACTGAGGTGAGGTTTCCCCAGTTCCGTTATGGGCTGTCCAGAGGCCGCCAGTTCTGGAGCAGCGGCAGCCTCAGCAGCATTGCTAGTTGCGGCATGGATGAGGGTGAGAGTGAAGGGGCTGAGGAAGTGGTGCATGCAAGGCAGCAGCAGCAGCAGCAGCAGGGGCAACAACAATGTGACACTCCCAGGCTTCCTGCAGCTGCCACTGCAACTGTCACGATCCAACCGCCAGGACAGCAGCAACGGCCTCAACAGGGTGCTGCCAGACCACGTTCTGACCCAATCCCTATCACCCCTACCGCCCCTGCACCAGTGCTGCACTTCCAAGGTCAGCCTGAGGGAGCGATTGGCCACAGCTGGAATCCATCCCCGTCCATGCTGCAAATGCAGTCCATCTACAGCAGCAGCGGAGGCCTCAGCTCTTGCGCCTCCGCAGAGGAAGCAGCCCTCGCTGGCCCCCTCAAGCCACCTGTCTTCCCCCACACAATGCACGCCAGGGACAGCAGCGGCAGCAGCAGCGGTGGCAGCGGCAGCAGCTGGCAGCACGTACAGCAGCAGCAGTGCAACTCTGCAGTTCCCTCTCGCCATCTGCACAATGGCAACAGTGGGGATGGGTGTTACGGTGTTCCTACTGCCATGGCTGTGGGCACGCCTGCTGGGGTTGGAGATGCACACCTAGTAATAGAGGGGCCATTGGTTGGTGAAGTAGGCGTTGTGGAAGAGAGGGAGGGCGGTGTTGGTGGCAGGGGTGTGAATGGAAGTGACGATGCGGGGGGAGGCTGTGTTGGTGGTGTGGAAGGCCGAGGTGTTGGTGAGGGCTTGCTGAACGGAGAGGGTGCGCACGTGGTGCCTGGAATGGTGCTGTCGTCAAAGGGCGGTAGTAGGAAAGGAGGTCGTGTGGGGGCGGCCACGGTGCGGTTGCTGAGTGCAAAGGGGAGGGGTGGGGGTGGCAATGGAGAGAAGAGGGGCAAGGGGTGGAGGAAGAAGTGGTGGAGGGAGGGCAATAAGGGGGGTGGGGGTGGGGGTGGGGGTGGAGATGTGGAAGCTCCTGCAGTTCAGTTGCCTAGGGCCACCGCAATGGTCAGATCACGTATTGAGGTGCGTGGATGTATGCTATTGTGTGTTATTGTTCTCGCACTTGCTCAGCTCAATTCCAGCTTCAGCTAAGAGCCACACTTAGCCAGAATGTCAAAAAAATTGGCGCGGAGCTAACGCTTGATCATTAAAAGTAGGTCGAATCATTTTGTCCCTTTCCTGTTCACACTGCTTAAGCTGTAATCATGTGCAATTTAAGCGAATATTTTGACGGAAGCGTAACCCCTATCCGAAAATGAGTTGACACACTTTGATAGAAGCCCTTGTTCATACACGAACGTCACAGCACAATCTGACCCAAGATGACCGATTTCAACAACAGCTCGATATAAACCACAGAACCACATCTAAACCACAGCTCAATTATAAACCACAGAATCACAGCCAAACCACAGCTCAATCATAAACCACAGAGCCAAAGCTAAACCACAGAACCACAGCTCAAGCATAAAGCACAGAAAATCACAGATCCTGCATGACCGCCTCATTCTAGCTAAAATAAAATCACCTCAAACCACCGCACAGCTCAAACTTGGCGCTATTGTCCTTTGTCCTCCACCATCACGACTAACCTGTTAGTTGTGATCTCATGCAGCGTTAGTTGTGATCTCATGCAGCCTCAGTTCATTTGATTGCCTTATCTTGCTCATGAAACGACCAGACCTCAGATATCCGTGCAGCCAACCAAGGCTAGCAGTCCAACTTGGCTTTTTTTGTACTTGTAAACCTTGAAAATACCACCTCAAATTTCTGTGCAGCCCAAGACCTTTTTTGCTGCCGAGCGCACCTTTTTGTCCTGGCTCAACGTAGCGGTGCTGCTCACATTTGTGGCTTTGTCTCTAATGGTGAGTGGCACAGCTAGCGGTTCAGAGGCCCTTAGCCCCAACCATTAGCGTAGTGATATTACAAATACTTATAATTATAATAAGACTGGAACCTGGCAGGTTCAGTGTTCAAAAGGCAAGCTAGCGGTTCAGAGGCCCTCAGCCCCAACCATTAGCGTAGTGATATTACAAATAATAATTATTATAATAAGACTGGAACCGGGCAGGTTCAGTGTTCAAAAGGCAAGGATGAATAACCAACTCAAAGAATTCCCAACTGCAACCCAAACGTTGCACTTTGTTTCTAATGGTGGGTTTATCTGGCTCTCATAGTGAGTGGCTTTGAACTGGCTTTGTCTCTGATGGTGAGTTGCTTTGTATCCGATGGTGAGTGGACAACGTGCAACTTATCTTGTCATGCTAAATCAATGGCATGGACGAATCGTGTGATTTCCCCTGGATTTATAATGTGAGCAACGGTTTTATGGTCTGATGCAATTATCATGCACCAGCATGGCGTTGCTGCAAGTCAAAGACCGAGTCTAACCATTTTAACAGGGAAGCACCTCCGTCGTTCTCACGTGGTGTTGCTGTGTTTGAGAGAGTTTGATCCTTTACTCGCTAGGCTTGAAGAGGAGGGGGCAGCAATGGAATATTTGTAGGGTTGGCCAGAACCATTTATATACGGTGTATATACGGTATTTTTGGCAGGGAAATCATCAAATATATGGTCATATACGGTGTATGTATACAATTCTGGCTAACCCTATATATATGCACTGTACATGACCGTATATATGGTGATTTCCTGGCCAAAAATGCCGTATATGCACCGTATGTATACGGCTCTGGCCAACCCTAAATATTTGTATAAGCAACCAATTGCTGCAACAGTGAGCACAATCATCAAGCTGCAGGCCCACGCACCTATTTAGGGTTGGCCAGAACCATACATTTATAGGTATATACGGTGTGCATACAGTAATTTTAGTAGTGAGATCACCATACATACGGTCATATGCGGTGCAGATATATGGTTTTGGCCAACCCTACACATAATCCAATCGCACCACTTGCAGGTTGCTGCTAGTGCCATGCTTGGTGGTGGAGGGCCAACAGCCGTAGGGGCTGGTGCTGGAACCGTTGCAGGGACGGGTGCTCTTGGTGGTGCGGGAGCAGCGATGCCTGCAGGTGGGAGATGATTTTGCTTGCTGTGTCTGATGGTGGTGATTTTGTTTTGCTGTGTCTGAGGGGTTTATGAAGACATGATGTAAAAGGTTTAATGAAGCCATTTGATGTAATAATGATTTTGTTTGCTGTGTCTGATGGTGGAACAGGGGTTGATGAAGCCATGGTGTGAAAGGTTTAATGATGCCATGATGTGAAAGGTTTAATGAGGCCATGATGTGAAAGGTTTAATGAGGCCATGATGTGAAAGGTTTATGATGCCATGATGTGAAAGGAGTGATGATGCCATTTGATGTAATAATTGCAACGAATGAGAGTATTGTGTTTGAAGTGTGATGCCTGCAGCATGAAGTCCTTGACATGTGAACGATTTTGGATACTCCATTATTAACCATTACTCCTGTGAGAGTGTTTTTGTTCAAGGTGCGATGCCTGCAGCTTAAAGTCTTTGACATGTGAACGATTTTGGATACTCCATTATTAACCATTACTCCTGTGAGAGTGTTTTTGTTCAAGGTGCGGTGCCTGCAGCTTAAAGTCTTTGACATGTGAACGATTTTGTATAGGTACTCCATTATTACCATCACTGGGAGTGTTTTTGTTCAAGGTGTTATGCCTGCAGCATGAAGTCCTTGACATGTCTGCAAACACTGTGCAGAAATAAGCAATATTATTAACATCTGCAAACACTGTGCAGAAATAAGCCCTATTATTTATGTCTGCAAAACACTGTGCATAAACGAGCTCTATCATTAACGTCTGCGTACACTGTGCATAAATAAGCTCTATTATTAACGTCTGCATACACTGTGCATGAATAAGCTATATTATTAATGTTTGCATACACTGTGCATAAATAAGCTCTATTATTAACGTCTGCAAACACTGTGCAGGGATAAGCCCTATTATTAACGTCTGCAAACACTGTGCAGAAATAAGCTCTATCAATAACGTCTGCATACATTGTGCATGAATAAGCTATATCATTAATGTCTGCATACACTGTGCATGAATAAGCTATAATATTTAACGTCTGCAAACACTGTGCAGAAATAAGCCCTATTATTAACGTCTGCAAACACTGTGCAGAAATAAGCCCTATTATTAACGTCTGCATACACTGTGCAGAATCAAGCTCTGGCAATACACCGGATGAAGTGGGGTGTAGCAATCTGCATTTCGACTTGTTGTGTGCTTGTCAAGGCACTTTCAGACATACTTTTGATTAACAATTCTCAAAACTGTCAGCAGGAAAACGAAAAGGCTGCCTAAGATCTCTCTCTCCCTCTCTCTCTCTCTCTCTCTCTCTCTCTCTCTCTCCTCTCTCCTCTCTCTCTCTCAGTCTCAACCAGCACAACTGCTCACACCATAATACCAAAACCTCTTTGAGTCACTGTGTATGATTATGCAGGGGCCGCACCCAGCAGCAGCATGGCAATGTGCAAGGAGCACGGGGCTTGCATGGCAGGCCTGGTGAGTGACCGAAAGGGTTTTGAGGAGCCCCTGTGCGAAAAGAAGGGCAGCGTGATGACAATGATGTTGGCAGGGAATCTCCGCAAATCTGGCCATTCATCTAATTGTAGTAGCTGCATGGTCATGAATGGTGTTTTTGGCTGTCATGACGAATCATGGTACCAGCTTAAGCGTGGATTGCAAGTATAAGCCATATTGTGATTTTGATCGCTTTTGGTCAAGCTTGATTTTTTTTATTGGTCAGTCTTGATGTCTACAGAGCAGTGTTGTTTGATTTTTGGCTTGTTACATAGGTCGAGGGGAGATAGCAACTCCCTACCACGATTACAAGCTGAGACAGACGAATAAAAAAAGAGAATCAGGGTGGAAGAAGGGGTCGTTCAATGTTTGAAGCATGGAGTGCCTTACTGGTAGTGAGTGGGTTTTGTGTACAGGGCTGCTTCTTGTCCTATGGCTGCTCCAATTGGAAGAGAATCTTTCCGCCGACATGGACAACACAAACTTCAATGGTTATTATAGGTTCTGGTTTTTCTGTTGCCAACCATTTGCAGGTGGCATTGGAGGGGAATCTTTTCCGCCGACAGGGACAACACAACCTTCGATTATTATTTTTTGGGGTTGGCCAGAACCGTATATACACACCGTATATGACCGTGTGTATGGTAATTTCCCTGCCAAAAAACCGCATATACCCTTATATACCTATAATTGTATGGTACTGGCCAACCCTAGTTCATTCAGCTTCTGGTTTCCTGTGTTGCCAACCATGTGCAGGTGGCATTGGAGGAGAATCGTTCCCGCCGACAGGGACAATACGACCTTCGATGGTTATTTCAGCTTCCGGTTTCCTTTTTGCCTACCATTTGCAGGTGGCAGGGCTGATCATTGCCCCGGTGGCCATGCTGCTCATGGCCTACTCGCTATGGATGTACCGCAAGAGGACTGCACAGATCCTCAGGCGCGAAACTGTACGGTACGTGCCTTTTGTTTTGGGCGGTCTGAAGAGTACGCATCTAAAATCCCTTGCTTCCTCGGATTCGTCAGATCCTTATGAGCAAAACTGCAGGTTTCAGTGTGTAACACTTGTATTCCACTTCTTGGAGAGAAGCAAAGTAATATCATTCATTTCAATCTTGCTTCTTATATCTGCTTTTCTCTGGGTCCTCCCACCTTTTTATTTGCTTGGCCCTTATAAACTACTCACCGCCAGACTGTTTCAGTTCATTTCTTATCTTTCTTTTTGGACTTGGCAGATATAAGGACCTAGCTCTAGAGCAGTTGTGATAGGTCCTTATAAACTACTCACCGCCAAAATTGTGTCTTGCTGCTCAAGCATATAATTAATATGTCACCTATCAGCGACTTGGAATTCAGATGGACGCAGATTTTGAGGTGGAGCAAGTTGGCTCATTCACACACACACACATGAACAAACACACACAGATACATACACATACACACACGCACATTTATCTATGTGGGGGCAAGGGACAGGGGGTTGAGGGGAAGGAGTAAAGGGGTTCACCCCAAAATTGGCCCCATTCCATCTATGTGGGGGCGAGGGAGAGGGGTTCGAAAGGGGGGAGGGGCAGAGGGGTCTGCCCCAAAGCTACATGTGGCATCCATCAGCTGTATCATTACCCTCCTGCACGACATTTCCTGTATCCTTCCCCCTTAGTTGACGTCTAATAGATGATGGCTAACAAAATGAATTGACCCGCTCAAACTCTGTGCTGTCGCCCTTATTTTGTTTGCACATCATAAAAAATGATGTATAATGTTTCAAAATGAATGCACCTATCCTCAAGCATCATTGTGCACTTCTCCTGTCACCTCTCTCACCCACTTGGTGATGTCCTTTAAAGCTCTTCGTGTGACACACAAACTGTATACCACCCGCAGGTATGATGACCAGAGAGGCCCCGTTGCATTAGTGATCATCCTCATTATAGTCCTGGCTGTAGCTTACGCGCTCAGCATCACCGCAGCCGCAGCTCCACGCGTCTGAGCACTACAAATGGTCTGCCACCGCCTTATGCTCAACCTTGTATGCATAAAATTATTACCTGCTTGCACACGAATACAAGCGTGTTAATTCTTCGTACCATGCCGCTACACATTTTAATGCACTTGCCGTTTATTTCATGTGGTATATGGAGCTATTTATTTTGATTTGAGGCTTCTTGCTTTACAGAGGGGTAGGAAAGACTCGACTGCTGGATCCCACTCACATCTTAATGTGCTTGCCGTTTATTTCATACTTCACGTGGGATTTGGAGCTATATACTTTGGTTTGAAGCCTGCATTAAAGAGGGGATGAAAAGGCATGAATTTTGGATCCCTTGGATACATTCTTTTTCATATATGTTAACTAAACAGAAATAAGATAACATGGTATGCAGCATATGGATGGTAGTGCAATAGCTTGGTAGACAGATTTCAATGAGTGCTGAACTCCCTAGTTCATAGGTACCTAGGTATTTAGCACAGTGTCAACACAGTGTAATGTATGGAGAGTGTGTTTTTCTTAATATTTATGCTCCTTAATGTATATTACCTTTGCTTTCATGTTTTTTAGTGCTATTTAAATGTTGCCTGACCTTTTTTGCGGAAATGTTTATCTTGGTACGGCAGTATGGCATCTGGGTTATCACGCCACGGCTTGTAAAATTCTGGAGGGAAACCAAGGTTTCAGGGTTTCAATACCAAACAGACAAGAGCTTTTTATGCAGGGCCCCTACAAAGGTAAGTAGTATCACCAAGGTTTCAAGACCAAAAGGACAAGAGCTTCTAATTCAAGGCTCCTACGAACGTAAATATTTAGCAAGCGCCAGGAGGTCACAGAAGAGCACTGCAAAGGAATAGCAAAGAGCTCTACACCACTTTGGTGCCTTCATCGTCTTCTACAATCTTTGGATGTGTTGCATTACCTATGAAACCCACAGTCCAAGGAAGGACAAAGGAATAATATGGTCCTAGTATAAAAACTGGCTTTTGGAATGTTCCTTTGCTGTAGCGTTTAATGCCAAGAAACCTGTGCAACACGCATTTCTCTTATGCCCTGAACCTCAACCTCCCAAACATTATTTTTTCTTGGCTGCAAGGTGTTGATGGTTCCAAGGCAGATATAAAGAGTAAGAGTAAGCTGTTTTAATTGAAAAAGTCTCTTGGGGGGGAAATGCCTCCTATTTTGACATCCATGTATGTGCAGATGCGATTGTACACGTGTGCTATACAGTGTTTATATTGCTGGTCACAGTAACATACATAGATGACGAGGTGAAAACGTGCATGCGTGTTGTTTTCTTTTTTGGTTGGCCAGTTTCTCCAGCATCTACGACCTGGTGAACTATTATTTGCAATTGTTACCAAGTCGCACTCAGTGCTTCAGCATTCGTACCAACAATCCGCCTCTACTTCTGTTCCTCAGGGGCCTTAAGCCAAAGTATAGAGCATTCACGCTGCCGGTGTACGCAGCCCACGGAACCTCGGTAGGTGGTTGGCGTCCTGTTTCCAGTCAATGCATTTGTCGGCTCAAAACAAACTGAATGAGTTTGTTGCTTTTCTATTGCCGCTCATTTTACGTTAACAAGTCTTACCCTTGTTTTGCACAGGTATCTAGGTTCAATGGCACCTTTTTCGAAATGATACAAATGAGGAAAGGGCCCCTTGCTGAATAGGACGCTCCCTGCAAATAATCACGCTGTATTTGTTCGTTTCTTCCTCTTCCGTGCAGGATCGCTGCACTAGCTTGCCAGGCGTGAAACGCATGATCGACGGCGTCAGCTCAAAGGACAAAGAGCTGAATGAAGTACCAGGTGTGTGTGCTGCTGCCAGATCCGCCCATTGTTTTGGTGAATATTTCTAGGAACCCGTCTTCTGCCTCTTTCCGGGATGTATGAAATATGGTAAAGAAAGGCCTTTTGCAGTTGGTGGTGAGGAGTGTTTGAGTGTAGGCACCTGTGAACTCCATTCTCGGTCAGCTGGCCTTGCAGCCCCTGCTTTTCCCCTTTTATTCCTTGAGCAAGCTGCCGTAATGACATCTGAGCAGTGAGGTGCTTGCCACCATGTATCAGCTAAGTTCTAAGCTTATTGCAAACAAATCTTCCTGCAGGCTAAAATCGTAAGGCCTAACTCACAGAGCCTGTGTGCTGTCTCAACGTTAATATTTGCCTCCCACATTTTTGATATCCTCAATGTAACAGTCCATGTTTTTTATGTGCTAAAAACAAGGATGATAATCCCCCCTCTTTGATTCCATGCGGTCAATTGGTCCTGGAAGATGCTTGATTGTTTATACTGGTTTTATTCAGTGCTGCAATGTCACAAACAACATTGTGCCGTTTTTACCTTTTTAAGGGTGTCTTTGTAGGTGCTACACGTACGAGGTGCTACAACACTCCTCCCATTTCCTACATTGCTATATATATACGCAGCCTAGCAGTCACACTTTTTGACTGATGGCTTCATCCGTAAATCATGTAAATCATGTATGCTAACATACACTGGATTAAGATGGAGCCCTTTGTATTGTTCTGAGCATTCCAGCAGAATTATGAGGACCTTTGTATTGTTCTGAACATTCCAGCAAAATATGAGGACTTATCACACACATTTTGGTATACCTTTGGGGATTGCTCCTGGCTGGTGGGATGACCGAAAAAGAAATCATATGCCTGTGTTACCCATCTATCTTCGCTTGGATATTTCCAGCAATCTCAGCCGTGCACTTTCTTGCCTTCGCCTATCTGGCCATAACTTTCTGGACCAAATAATGCGTCAAAATAAGGATAGAAGGCCTTATGAGCTCAGGATCTGTGACAAATGTCTTTTTGGTTTGGTTTCAGGCTTGGAAAAAGCCTGCTTTTTCCAAGCTTCCGCTCAGAATCCCCCCAGAGGCATATATAGCAATGTAACCTTACCTAAGATGGAGCCCTTTGTATTGTTCTGAGCAAAAAACTAGAGCCTTTCCAGGCCTGGCCTTTCAAACATTTTATGACGGTATAAAAACAACCATATCACAATTTGCTTGCTTGCACTGACCTTTTGATGAGTGAGACATTTTATACCGAACTTGTTGTAATTATGGAGCTAGCGGCAACATTACGGCAACATTTAATTAGACAAGTCATAACTAATTGTCGATTACCTACACAAAATGCACAATGAAAAGAGTTATTTTGGAAAACCAAAATAGACATGGAATAATTACGCACAGTTCATTGAAAAGAACACATTTGAGTACCGAGTGTTTTGCATGTATGTACAAGCCTTTAAGGTACTTAAAAAACTTCCAAACTGTAGGGAGGTTATGCTGAAGTGACCTTGATGCGTTTAGGCTCCACTGGCTTGGGCTGCGCCTCCTTAGGCCTGCACATGCACATGGAAAGTCCAGGATTAACAGTAAATTGCTGCACAGACTTAATTTCACAACACTAAAATGTGCCTCAAAACTCTAGCTATTGGTTGACTTGCTGCTTTTGCACCAAGCAAACAGAAGGCGTCATACGCAACTAATAATAACTCCCTATCTATGCACCTCATCCAGCACTTACACATCAACTGTGAGCACTCCGTTGGTGAGCTTGGCACTGATGCCTTCCTCCTTGGCGTTTTCTGGCAGCGCAAACGACCTGCGTGCACAGACGACAAAGACAGAGTGAGTGAGCGAGATAAAATTCATTGTCTGCATTTATTGTTTTCCAAGAGTACAGATCTCCAAAAGAGCAAAAGCACAACGAACATGAACACACAAACATTAGTATCTTGTTGTATCATCATGCTTGTTGTTGTATCATCATGCTCAACCAGATTAAATTGAAGTACTACCACAACAGTGTACCTTGTAAAGCTGGAGAATGTGCGCTCGCTGCGGTGCACGCGTGTGCCTGCA